>JACCDV011001124.1_pt1 | contig 10367 bp, 13 predicted proteins | sample 7446131 | NCBI WGS metagenome assembly JACCDV01 (sample SAMN15323448, study PRJNA562643) | freshwater metagenome | isolation source: river surface water | place: USA:Blue River Watershed | collected 2017-08-17
ACAGGTTTAGGGTTGGCCTTCAACCACACAGGTTGATCATCGAGCACCCAGTCCGCAACATACTCAATGCCAGCTGCTGACAAACAATCTAGGGTGTGATCGTTTTCTGTCAAACCCGGGCTCTCCCAACCCACTGGGGCTTTGCCACTGAAGCGACGAATGGTGTCAATGGTTGACGCTATCGCTTCTTGCTGATTTTCTAATTTGTGCATGGGGCCTTGCACAAAACCGTGTCCCATGATTTCCCAATTTTTTTGCAACGCAGCTTCGACGATGCGCGGATATGAATCGCACACAATGCCATTGGTGGCCATGGTTGGCACAATGCCGCGTTGGTTCAATGCGTCATACAAACGCCAAAAGCCCACGCGCATGCCGTATTCATGCCAAGCCCAATTGGGCAGATCAGGCAACAAAGGCTGCCCCATGGGTGGACTGAGAACGGTGCGCGGCATGGCACGCTCAATGCTCCAATGCTCAACATTCACGATCAACCACACCAACATGCGACCGTTGTCTGGCAGTTTCAAAACCGGCCGATCAACTATGGCTGAATATGGTGCGCGTACGCTGAGTAAATCATCCATCTCAATACCCCTTCAAGTGGTGCTGTGCATATTAATGAGCTGCTTGCGAAACGATTGCCACCTTTGCGACTTGCTGCGCCATGGCCACCAACACGGCGTCACTGTTGGCGGGACCTAGCAAGGACAAACCCAGCGGCACACCTTGGTGGCGCGCAATAGGCAAACTGATTTGCGGTAGGCCTGTTAAGCCAGAAACGCAGAGCATCTTCAAACTCGCAGCGCGGTAATTTTCAAGCGCCGCCTCTGACTCTTCAATCAAAGGGGCGCAGTCAGGCATGGTTGGCAACACCCAAAAACCGTCGTGCCCCAAGCCTTGTGACACAAGCTGTTTGAGTTGCGTTCTCAAAGCTTGGGCATGGTCGTATTGCGCTGATGTCACCGTGCTGGCCCAGGCAAAGCGTTGCGCCACACCGGGCCCCAACACAGGTTGGTGCTGACGGATAAAGTCTCCATTGACTTGCCAAGCCTCCCAGCCCTGCGCCTGTCTGAAAGCCAAGGTCAAATCGTCAAAATCGTGTTTCAAAACATGGTTTTTTTCAACCGTGATGTGTTGAAAACTTTGCGACAACGCACGCGTCAACGCATCGACCGCGGGTTGCAATGCAGCCTGCACCTCAGGTGCAAGCAATTGCCAAAATTCTTGTGCCAACAGCAGGCGAACAGTTTGTGTTTTCAGCAACGGTGCAGGTTGCGACTCAGGCAACAGCACACTGGCCACGCGTGCATAAACATCTGCATCGCGCGCAAACCAACCCAACGTGTCAAAGCTGGGTGCGAGTGCGTGACTGCCCGTCATGTCAATGCGCCCGTGCGTGGGCCGCAAGCCATACAAACCGTTGTGACTGGCCGGTGCACGAATAGAGCCTCCCGTGTCTGTGCCCAGCGCAAAGTCACACAAGCCTCCTGCCACCGCAGAGGCCGAACCCGACGAAGAACCACCACTGATACGACGGGCATCAGCACCATTCACAGGCGAGCCGAAATGCGCGTTTTGCCCGTTCAAAGAAAAGGCCAACTCGTCGGTCACGGTTTTGCCAACAAACGCTGCGCCTGCATCTAACAAACGTTGAACCACCGGAGCTGTTTGTGTTTTGATGCCAGACATGGCCAAAAAGTGCGGCTGTCCTGCACTGGTGGGGTAGCCAGCCACATCAAACAAATCTTTCACCGCAAAGGTCAACCCCTGCAAAGGCCCCGATGCGGCATTGGCAACACTCACCTTTGGGTAAGGCATGAAAGCGTGACTGGAGTCAGTGTTGGGTGATGGCATGCGTTGTCCAAAAAAGTGGGCTTGTCAAAGCGGTGAATTGCTCTCTTGAAAAGCTGATTGATGCCCATAACGTCCGAGATCAATCGCTGTTTCAAAAAGTGCGTGGTGCTCTCGTTGCGCCATCGGTTGGGTGGACCCATCGGCTGATTTCACAAAAGAACCCAACCACTGCGCGCGTCTGACTGCTGTGCGTCCAGCAGATAAGCGCTGCTGCGCATAGGCTTGCAAGGCCTCTTGGTTGGCACCGTGCGTGCGAATGGCATCTGCGATGGCAACCGCATCTTGCGCGGCTTTGGCCACGCCCATGCCAATGTGTGGTCGGGCCACAAATGCCGCGTCGCCCATCAAGGCCACGCGCCCCTTCGTCACAACGTCTGAAGCCACATCAAAGATAGGTTGCAAAAAAGGCTGAGGTGTTTTTTCAAGTATTTCGGCAAACTGCGGCGCCAACAAACGTCGTGCCGCTTCACGTACCTTGGCCACTTCTTGCCAACACACTTTGTTGGGTGGAATGCCCTGTGGGTAATGCACACCATCGGCGTCGGTCAGCAAAGTTTGCAACGCCTCCCCTTCAGCGGGTCGATACCAAACAAAGTTGTATGCGCGGTGACCACGCTGGGTGTTGTTGTCAGATCCTGCCACCGGATAACCAATGATTTGCTCATCCGGCGGAACACAGAATCCAAAATAATCAAACAGGGTCTTCAAGGTTCGTTGCGACAAAAGTGATTCATCGCATACGCCACGCCAAGCAACATAACCAGCGTAGCGCGGTTGAATGTGCGCAAACAGTTGTTGGCGCACACCCGATCGAATGCCATCGCTGGCAATCAACACATCGGCATGCCATTGGCAATCTTTGCCATCGCGTTGGCCCACGGCTTGAACACCCTCTGGCATTTCATTCACATGGGACACACTCACCCCTTGCAAATAGCATGCATCTGGCAAAGCAGCGCGCAGTATTTGATACAACCTGCTCCACGACGTCAGCACCTGCGGCATGTCACATGACAGCTTGGTTTGGCCCGACGGATCAAGCAACACACGTCCCGGCACTTCAACGCCCAAGCTGGCTTGCACATCGAGCCCAGCGCGCGCCAAAGAACGCACCAACGCATCGTGCGACACGATGCCTGCACCACGCCCGCTCATCGACCCTTTGACTTTTTCAAGCACCTGCACATCGTGTCCATCACGATGCAACATATTGGCCACAAACAAGCCACCCAGCGAGCCACCGACAACAGCAATGCGAGCCATGTCAAACCACTTGTGCTGAAGAATCCAAGGCTTGCTTTTCAGCAAACGGGTAATTCAGTTCAACCACAATGCCATTGGGATCGTCTAAAAACAATTGATGCAAGCCGATGCCAGGCACGTCGCGACAGCGTGGCTCAATGTTCAAACTTTTCAAGCGTGACATCATGTCAGCCAGGCCGGTGGCAAAAAAAGCCACATGGTCCAAGGCGCCGCTTCCCTTGAGTTGCTGTTCATCGCGGTCACCCAAATATTGGCTCAAACCCGTGACATCGTTTTTGTCAATGCCAATGATGTGAACCGATGCGTTGGCATACACATCAACAGGCCCTTGGTACAACCAATAACCAGGAAATGGAAAGTCTGGTCTGGGTCCCACTTGCAAACCCAGCACATCCACATAAAAGTGTTTTGTTGCGGCCAAATCTAGGGTACGAATAGAGAAATGATTCAAGGACAATTTCATCTCATCACCTTTTTGTGGATACGCGTTTTTGGGGGGCGCTAGACATGCGTGACAAAACATCAAACACGGCGGCGGTGTCGTTGTCTGCATGACCCAAACCGATGGCCGCGTTATAGAGCGGCACAGTGGCTGCAAACAAGGGCGCGGGCACTTGGGCATCAGCAAGCGCTTGCGCGATCAGCTTCATGTCTTTTTGCCAAACCGAAACTTTCATGGTGGCCTCGGTCCAGCCTTCGTTTTCCATCATCGGGCCTCGCACTTGCAACATGCGCGAACCCCCTGCTCCGTCGCTGAGCACTTCCACTGCTTTTTTGGGTGAGATGCCCCAGCGTTGTCCCAACAACAAAGCCTCGGCTGTAGAAACGTTGTGGATGGCGACCAGCAAATTGGCCATCAACTTCATCTTCATGCCATTGCCAAACACACCCAAATCGAAATGCGCTTTGGAGAACCCTTCAAAGACTGGTTTGAGGCGACGAATGCTGCCACTGGGGCCGCTTGCATACACCGTGAGGTCTTTGCGCTTGGCCTGCGCGCCAGTTCCTGACAAAGGGCAATCCAACAACACCACGCCCCGCTTGGCCATGCAATCACGCGCCGTCAGCTTGTCTTGGATGTCGAGCGTGCTGGTTTCAATCACCAGCAAACCTTTGTGACCCACACGCGCCAAAGTGTTGGCGCTCTCGAGCAACGCAGCCGCACTGGGCAACGATGTGATGACCACCTCGACCGATTGGACCACTTCGTCTGCATCGTGGCATGGCTTGCCCCCTGATCGCTTGAGTTGCTGACGGGCTTTGGCGCTGGGGTCAAACCCGTACACCAAAAATCCTGCCTTGATCAAGTTGTCTGCCATTGCCGACCCCATGATGCCTAAACCCAACAACCCGATTCGCTCGACGGCGGCTTGCGGCTGAGAACGCTTGATGATTTTCTTGGTGCTCATTTGATCTCCAAATGCCCTACGCTAAACGAATTTGTGAGAAACTGCAATCCAAAAAGACACGGCTGCGACAGCGCGACAGCGCACTCAGGCCCCTTCTAGCATCTCCGTTCATCGTTCATGGCTACAAAAAAGACGCCCCCAAAACCCACGCCCTTGACCCGCCGGCTCACAGGCGCTGAGCGCGAAAAGCACATCGCGCAAGAAGCTGTGCGCTATTTCGCCGAAGTGGGTTTTGTGGGTGATACCCGCGAGTTAGCGCAACGCTTGGGGGTCACCCAATCGTTGTTGTACAAATATTTCCCCAGCAAAGAAGCCCTGATCAACCGCGTCTACGAAGAGGTCTACCTCGGGCGCTGGAACCCATTTTGGGAGACCGTGGTGCGCGATCGCAGCATTTCGCTGCAAGAGCGCTTGACCCGCCACTACATCGAGTACGCCAAAGCCGCTCTGACGCGCGATTGGGTGCGCATTTTCATGTTCTCTGGCTTGCGTGGCGAGGACATCAACCGCAAATACCTCAACATCTTGCGCGAACGCATTTTGGAGCCCATAGCGATTGAATTACGCCACGAGTTTGGTCTGCCCAGCACGGCCGAATTGCCTCTGAAAAACACGGAAATTGAATTGGTCTGGAGCATCAACGCACGCATTTTTTATTTTGGGCAACGCCAATGGATTTTTGATGTTCCCGTGCAGGGCGAGTTAGACGAGTTGATCCGCTTGACCGTCGAGCACTTCATCGCTGGCGCACGCGCCGTTTTGCCATCCATGCTGGGTGTGACCCCACCCCCAAAACGCGGCGCAAAAACACAACGCAAGGGAAAACCCTCATTGCAGTAGATCAATTGATCACAATAAAGTGATCAGATGAACACCGAGCAAACCTTTGACCGATTTGACCTGCGCAAAGCCTTTGGCTGCTTTGGTACCGGCGTCACGATCGTCACCACCCAAACCACCGACGGACGATGGGTGGGCCTGACAGTGAACTCTTTCAGTTCGGTCTCGCTCGACCCCCCTATCGTGCTTTGGAGTTTGCAAAAAAGTTCACCCAATTTGCATGCCTTTGAATCGGGTGAGCGTTTTGTGATCAATGTTTTGGCGCAAGACCAACTCAGCCATTCACGTCGTTTTGCCAGCCCAGTTGCGAACAAATTTGAAGGTGTCTCGCATCGCTTGGGCATCGCGGGGTTGCCAGTGCTCGAAGGTTGTGCGGCCACATTTGAATGCCGCAAATTGCAAGGCCTAGAGGTGGGCGACCACATCTTGTATCTGGGCCAAGTACAGGCGTATGAGCACCAGCATCAGGCGCCCTTGCTTTTTGTTCAAGGCGACTACGCTCGCCACATCCATCACGATCTTAAAAAGGAAATGGCATGACCATGAAATACAGCACCTTTATGATGCCTTTGCACCCACCCGGGCGCAATGTGACAGAGACGCTGCAAGAGGACCGCGAAGCCATCATCTTGGCTGACAAACTTGGCTTCAGCGAAGCCTATGTTGGCGAGCACGTCACCGATGCGGCAGAGATTGTGACCTCCAGCATGATTTTTTTGGCCTCCTTGGCCTCTGAAACCAAACAAATCAAACTGGGCACGGGCACTTTGAACTTACCCAATTCACACCCCGCTGCCATTGCGGCACAAGTGGCCATGTTGGACCACTTGCTCAAAGGTCGCTTGATCATGGGCATCAGCCCGGGTGGCTTGATGTCCGATGCTGAGGTGTTTGGCAACTTTGGCAAAGACAGAAACGCAATGTTTGTTGAATGCATCAACACGGTTTTGAAGATTTGGGAGTCAGAGCCACCCTACAACATCGAAGGTCAGTTCTGGAAGATCTCGGTTGAAAAAACCATGATTCCAAAAATTGGGCAAGGCTTCATCATGAAGCCGCTGCAAAAGCCCTACCCGCCCATTGTTGGCACCGCCGTGGCACCTTTTTCAAATGGCGTGACCGAAATGGCCAAGCGTGGGTGGGGCCCCATTTCAGCCAACTTTTTGATGCCCGAATGGGTCAAAACACATTGGCCAAAGTACGTCGAAGGCCGCGAAGCTGTTGGCGCCAAAGCACACCCCAGCGAATGGCGTGTTGCTAAAAGTATTTTTGTGGCGGATGACGAAGCCACCGCCAAACGTTATGCCCTGCAAGAGGGTGGCCCCTATCATTTCTACTTCAAACAGCTGGTGCACAAATTGGTTTCAGGCGGTGGACGCAGCAACTTGTTCAAGACCAACCCTGACACACCCGACAGCGACCTCACGCCCGATTATGTGACCCAGCGCTTGGTATTGGCCGGCACCGTGAATTCGGTGGTAGATCAAATTTTGGCGTTCCGCGAACAGGTGGGCGACTTTGGACAACTACTGTATGCCTGCCACGATTGGATGGATCCGGCCCTTGGCAAACGCTCGATGGAGTTGTTTGCCACCGAGGTGATGCCACGCGTGAATGCGGCCATTGCCAAAAGCTAACCATCATTTCCATTCAAACAAAGCTGCGCCATGAAAACACACATCGGGGATCTTGACATCCATTACGAGGTCACTGGCAGTGGCCCTTGGGTCACGCTGTCGCACTCACTGGCGGCGCATTTGGGCATGTGGGAGCCACAAGTAGCTCAACTCAGCCAACACTTCACCGTTTTGCGCTATGACATCAGAGGTCATGGTCAAACCCAAGCCACTGCAGGGCCCTACACCCTAGCGCAGTTGGCAGACGATGTGCATGGCTTGCTCTTGCATTTGGGTGTCACACGCACACACTGGATAGGTTTGTCCTTGGGCGGCATGATTGGGCAAACGTTGGCCATTCGCCACCCCGAAGCGTTAGAGCGCGTGGTGATTGCCAACAGCACAGGAAAAGGCGCACCCAATGCGGCACAAGTTTGGGCCGACCGCGCCAACATGGCCAACACCCAGGGCATGGAGGCTTTGGTGCAGCCCACCTTGTCACGATGGTTCACCGACCCCTTCCGTGCGCAACACCCTGAAGTGATGTCGACGATTGGTGAAATGATCCGAACGACACCTGTTCAGGGGTATGCGGGTTGTTGCGCTGCCATTGCTGAGCTCGACACCTTGGCGGGTTTGAAAAATCTGCACATGCCGAGTTTGGTGCTGGTGGGTGACCAAGACATGGCCACACCACCTGCCATGTCAGAACAAATTCACCAGCATTGGCCTGGCTCGCAATACGCGGTGCTCAAAGATGCTGCGCATTTGTCGAGCGTGGAGCAAGCAAAAGCATTCAACGATGCTGTCATGCGCTTTTTCAACCCCTGATCACAACACTTCATACACTTGGTAAACAGGACCCGTGGACAGCCGGTGCCCGCTGGCCACACAAAGCATGCGGTTGATCCAAGCATACTTTTCTGACCCGGTCTCAAAAACAGGGGCCATGCGAAAGTAATAGCTGTCGGGGTCAACGGCCTCGCCCTTGGCAAGACGCGCCATCACTTCGTCGGGGCCGTGCCGCAGGCCTTTGTAGTGCATGTAAATGAGGGCGTTGTCATCCGTCTTCAATGTCAATCTGACATCGAGTGTCAAGACATTGTCAGCGCGCAACAGCAACCAATCGCCACCGGGTGACGGCATGACCTCACCCTTGATACGATCACCCTCAAATCGACCGCCCGTGACCGTGGCGATTTTGCGAGCACCCAACGGTGTTCGACCCACATCAACGATTTCAGGCACAGTCAAAGAAATTTCAAACAGATGCTGCGTTTTGATCATGGCTAAGCTCTCCAAAATAGACCCTATTATGGTTGCATCCATTCGTCACCTATGAGCAAACGTGTCTCCCTTTATGTGTTGCTGCTGGTCACGTTGGGTGTTTTGCTCAGCCACTTGTCCGTGCGGCAAAAAGACAATGGTTACTTGTTGGTGGTGACTGAACGCGAAGTCGATGTGTTGGGCATGGCACATGAAAAGTGGGTTCGTATGACACGTCAATGTGACAACGTGTCCAAGCTGGATGCCGTATCAACACAGCATCAGAAAATTCTGCAAACCATTCAGGCCTACAGCCCACCCCATTCCGGCTCAGCCAATGTGGTGAGTCTGCTGACAACAGATACATGGGCCTTGGCAGAGGTAGAGTTCAAAGAATTGCTGCCAGCGGTGGTGTTGCTAGAGCTCTCTGATGGGCAGCCGACGATTGTGTCGCAAGCCATCTGGAGCGGCATGACGCGTCCGTGGTTGGCAGCACCTCATATTCGAGCTTATCTTTCGAAACAAGCACCGCAAGTGCCTCATACGCTCCTAGACTGCTTCGATCCACAGTCACCTTCATTTCGACATTGATCAACCCATCTATGGCTTTAACTCGTCAGCAAGACAGGTCTCATATGCTTAAACCACTTAACAACACAGAAATATCTCAAGCCTTGCAACAACTCGATGGATGGGTGCATGAAACCGACACAGCCCATATTCGAAAAGAATGGGTGTTAGACAGTTTCCAAACGGCCATGCGGTTTATTGTGCAGGTCGGTGAGTTGGCTGAAGCCGCTGACCACCATCCTGAATTGCTGTCGGTCTACACAAAAATCGTGATTCGCCTCAGCACGCATGACGCGAATGGACTGACCCACAAAGATTTTGATTTGGCCAAACGAATCGACAGCATGGCCAAAAAATGATTTAAGAGATGCGCCCAATCGCGCAGCTCACAAATGATTTGGCGTTGGTCAACCCCGCCTCAAGACCGCTCACACTACCTTGCTCTGGGTAACCCATCGATTTGAGCTTGGCAACCAGCGCCTCGCGCAACGATGGGTCACCTGTGGCACTGACGAGTTGTTGGTCGCGATCGATCACCACATCCGACAGGCCCTCAAGGCTTGCTAGACCTTTGAGAATGGACTTTTCACAGCCGCCGCATTTGATGTTTTCAACATGAATTTGGATCTGATTGACTGACATAAAAACTCCTTGATACATGCCCATTATCTAACTTTTAGCGTTATTCATGTTCGATTCTTCAGGCAACTACCGGCTGTCACAGCTGTCACGTTAAGCGTCCAACTCTGCTCTCTATCAGCATTGATAACATAGTGCCCAATTCCAATGCATCCACCTCATGTCACATGCGCGAAAACCACCATGTTTATGTCATTGAACTACACAGCGATGTGCTTGACGAACCTAAATTCATGAAAGCCAATCCTGATTACGTGCATGGCAAACCCTGCGTGTATGTGGGCATGACAGGGCATGACCCAGACACGCGTTTTGACCAACACAAAGCAGGCATCAAAGCCAATAAGTTTGCCCACAAATACGGCCTGCGCCTGATGCCCGAAATTTATGAAAAACTCAACCCCATGCCCTATGGTGACGCTCAGTACATGGAGGTCGATTTAGCCATTCGACTGCGTGAGGCTGGGTATGGTGTTTGGCAAGCCTAATTCAGAGTCTGATCTGACTCAAATTTAAATGCTGCTAAGCGAACTTGGAAAACGACGGGGTTCTAGCACATGGCAATGCGCGTCAATTTTGGGCGCAGTGAAAATGTCCATGCCTTAAAACGTTGCAAGAACGGCTTGGCGCAATTCTTCGGTGATGTCAGGCTTCACACCAAACCATGCTTCAAACGCTGGAATGGCTTGATTGAGCAACATGCCCAAGCCGTTCGTTGTGACATAACCGCGCTCACGCGCAGCTGCGAGCAAAGGTGTTTCAAGAGGTATGTAAATCAAATCAGACACCATGGCCGATTTGGGCAAAGCATCTAACTTGATGTCCAATGGCGGTTGACCGTACATGCCTTGGTTGGTGGTGTTGACCAACATGGCCGCACCGTCCAGGGCTGCATGGCGCTCTTCCC
>JACCDV010411555.1_pt1 | contig 10366 bp, 9 predicted proteins | sample 7446131 | NCBI WGS metagenome assembly JACCDV01 (sample SAMN15323448, study PRJNA562643) | freshwater metagenome | isolation source: river surface water | place: USA:Blue River Watershed | collected 2017-08-17
CGGTAGTGCTGATTTAAAATATGTATTGGGTGTGGCGGATCATTTAGGAAAAATATTAAAGGGCTATAAAGTCATTGTAAATAAGAGCACGGTACCAGTGGGCACTGCAGATAAAGTAAGCGCCGCAATTGCACAAAATTATACAGGTGAATATGATGTTGTAAGCAACCCAGAGTTTTTAAGAGAGGGCGTTGCGGTGGATGATTTCATGAAGCCAGACAGAGTGGTGGTGGGCACAAGATCAGAAAGAGCAAAGAAATTAATGAGTGATTTATATGCGCCATTTGTAAGACAGGGTAATCCAGTGATCTTTATGGACGAGCGTAGTTCAGAGTTAACGAAATATGCTGCAAACTCATTCTTAGCCACCAAGATTTCATTCATGAACGAGATTGCACAACTATGTGAACGCATGGGTGCGGACGTGGACATGGTAAGAAGAGGGATTGGTAGTGATGACAGAATAGGCAAACGATTTTTATTCCCAGGCATTGGCTATGGCGGATCATGTTTTCCTAAAGATGTACAAGCCTTGATCATGTCATCGGACGAAGTAAAATATGATTTTGAGATTTTAAAAGCGGTGGAAAAAGTGAACGCCAATCAAAAACTACATTTAGTAGAAAAGATTAAGGCGTATTATAAGAACGATTTACAAGGCAAGCATTTTGCTTTATGGGGACTAGCCTTTAAGCCAAATACAGACGATATTAGAGAAGCACCAGCACTCAGTATCATTGACGCACTAACAAACGCAGGTGCTACTGTAACGGCTTACGATCCAGAAGCTATGCCAAATGTAAAAGCACAGATAGGAGACAAGATACAATACGCAGCGAACCAGTATGAGGCATTGCAAAATGCATCAGCTTTGATTATTGCGACAGAATGGAGTGAGTTCAGAACACCAGATTTTGAGCGCATGGAAAAAGAGATTAAGCATAAAATCATCTTTGATGGCAGGAACTTATTTGATGTAGCCAAGATGAAGGACTTAGGGTATCATTATGAGAGCATTGGAAGAGCAGATTCTAACAAAGTAAATAAATAAGACTCTAGATAAGGCGCTAATAATTTATAAGGACGATTCTCAACAAGAAATAAAAAATGAGTCAAAAAAGAATATTAATTACAGGAGCAGCGGGATTTTTAGGATCTCACTTGTGTGATCGTTTTATCAAAGAAGGGTACTATGTAATTGCGATGGATAATTTAATCACAGGAGACTTGATGAATATTGAACACTTGACATCAAATCCAAATTTTGAATTCATCCATCATGATGTGACAAAATTCATAGACATCAAAGGCGACCTGGATTATATTTTACATTTTGCCTCACCAGCAAGTCCAATCGATTATTTAAAGATTCCTATTCAAACTTTGAAAGTGGGTGCATTGGGTACACATAATTGTTTAGGCCTAGCTAAAGCGAAGGGTGCAAGAATACTCGTTGCAAGCACAAGTGAAGTGTATGGAGATCCATTGGTACATCCTCAAACCGAGGAATACTGGGGTAATGTGAATCCAGTGGGTCCAAGAGGGGTATACGATGAAGCAAAACGCTATATGGAATCCATCACGATGGCTTACCATACTTTTCATAACGTTGAAACTAGAATAATCCGCATCTTCAATACCTATGGTCCAAGAATGCGTCTGAATGATGGCCGTGCACTACCTGCCTTTATTGGACAAGCATTAAGAGGCGAGGATATGACGGTGTTTGGAGATGGCTCACAAACAAGAAGCTTTTGCTATGTGGATGATTTAGTAGAAGGCATTTATAGATTATTATTAAGCGACTACTCAAGTCCTGTGAATATAGGTAACCCTAATGAAATTAGTTTAAAAGATTTTGCAGAAGAGGTGTTAAAATTAACAGGCAACACTGTGAAGATTGTTTACAAGCCTTTGCCCATTGATGATCCAAAGCAAAGACAACCAGATATCACCAAGGCAAGAACCATTTTAGAATGGGAACCAAAAGTAGATCGTGCAGAAGGCTTACAAAAAACATACGATTACTTTAAAGCATTGCCACCAAGTGAGTGGACAAAGTTGCCTAAAGAATTTATTTCAAAATAATTCTAGTACCATTTATCATAAGCGTTAATCATTCAATTTAGTAATTCAATATGGCGATTCAAACAATTTTAGTTACTGGCGCTAATGGTCAATTGGGATGGGAATTAGGACAATTAGCAAAATCATATCCTACATTTAAATTTGTAATGGTGGATAGAAGCCAATTGGATTTAGCCTTCCCGGAAACATTTGAAAAAATAATTCATTCTATTGCGCCTGATTGTATAGTCAATACAGCAGCATACACTGCTGTGGATAAATCTGAAACAGAAAAGGAATTGGCATTCACTGTGAATGCAACTGCTGTTCAAGAATTAGCTCGTATAAGCAAAGGGTTAGCAATCCCTTTTATCACTTACTCAACAGATTATGTATTTAATGGGGAAGCGGTTGAACCTTATTTATGTTCAACAAAAGTGGATCCAGTGAATTTTTATGGGTCTACTAAAGCTGCCGGGGAGTCAATGGCGATGGAAGCCAATGAAAATACAATTATAATTAGAACCTCTTGGGTTTTCAGTAGTCATGGTAATAATTTTGTTAAAACGATGATGCGTTTAATGAAGGAAAGACCAAATTTAAATATTGTAGCAGATCAAAAGGGCAGACCAACTTATGCAAAGGATTTAGCGATTGCTACAATGCATATGATTGAATCAATAAATGCTGGCAAGACCATCAATGGGATATATCATTATGCCAATATGGGAGAAACAACCTGGTTTGATTTTGCAGCCAAAATAAAAGCGATTGCTGGATTAAATTGCACATTGAACCCTATTGAAACCAAAGACTTTCCTACACCTGCTAAAAGGCCTGCTTATTCAGTATTAGATACTTCAAACATAGAAGAAGCACTTTCATTATCTATTCCTCATTGGGAGGATGCTTTAGTAAGTTGTATCAAGGAAATAAATGCTAATTAATTTTTGATTGATTTGCCTATATCAAAAAATACAGGCTTCTAATTTTAATGTATGGAAATAATTGAAGATGTAGTTTTTGAAAATATAGATTTCAGAACAGAGGTATTAAAAAAAGGGGAGTACGAAAATTGTACTTTTAAAAAATGTATTTTATCTGATTGTGATCTAAATACATTTAAATTCATAGGTTGTGTTTTTGAAAATTGCGATTTAAGTTTAGCAAATATCCATAAAGTAGTATTAAGGGAGGTGCAATTTAAGGAGTGCAAAATGGTTGGGTTGAAGTTTGACACAACTGATAGTTTCAGTATTTCCATTGCGATTGATCATTGTATTTTATCCTATGTTTCCTTTTATAAGTTAAAATTAAAGAATACCATTTTTCTTCATTCTAAATTGAATGAAGTGGATTTTACAGAAGCAGATTTAACCAATGCTGTTTTCGATCAATGTGATTTAACCAATGCAATTTTTAGTGCCACCAATTTGGAAAAAGCCGATTTCACTACCGCATTTAATTATTCCATTGATATGGATTTGAATAAGATTAAAAAGTCAAAGCATTCTAAGGGTCAGTTAGGCGGATTGTTGGAGAAGTATAATCTGACTATCGAATAGGCAAAAAAAAACCGCAACTTTCGTTGCGGCTTCTTTTTTGGTTGGTTGCCTGACCTGGATTCGAACCAAGACAAACTGCACCAAAAACAGTCGTGCTACCGTTACACAATCAGGCAATCCTCTAGCCATTCTTTGAATGGACTGCAAAAATAGGGGTAGACACAAAAACTTCCAAATTTTTATTGCCCTAACCCAACATTATCTTGGTTTTGGCTTAACTTAAACCTAGATTTTTAAATTAAAAATTAAACAACTGACCTATGCGTTTTAAAATTGCCTCAGCGTTATTCATAATCACCAGTATTTGCTGCATGTCATTTATACAAGAGGGTAAGAAAAAAATTGTTTTTTTTGGAGATTCAATTACTGAATTAGGGGTTCAAAAAGGTGGCTATATCGACCTTTTGAAAAACCGTATTGCAAGTAAAGGACAAACCAATCAATTTGACTTATTGGGTGCAGGCATAGGTGGAAATAAGATCTATGATTTATTCTTGAGATTAGAGCGTGACGTATTGGATAAAGCACCAAATGTAGTGGTAATTTGGGTGGGTGTAAATGATGTTTGGCATAAATCTATGATGGGCACAGGTACTGATTATGATAAGTTTGGTTTATTCTATGATGCAGTGGTGCAAAAAATTCAAGCAAAAGGTGCTAAGGTTATTTTAGTTACTCCAGCTGTAATAGGGGAGCGCAATGATCAATCCAATCCCCAGGATGGCGAACTTAATTTATATGCCAATTGGATACGTCAATATGCTGCTCAAAAGAATATTGCATTAGTAGATTGCAGGAAATTATTTTTGGACTATAGTATTAAAAATAATCCTAAGCAATTAGACAAAGGTTTTCTGACATATGATCGAGTGCATTTAAATGATGCAGGCAATCAATTGGTTGCAGATGCCATTTGGGAAGCAATAAAGTAAACGAGGAAAATTAAGTAAATTAAGTAAATAAAGTAAATAAAGTAAACGATGTAAATAATTAAGCAAACTAATTACTTTATTTTTCAGCAATCACTAAATAATATTGCTTCTTACCTTTTTGTATTAATAGATATTTTCCTTGTAATAAATCTGCAGTTTGAATATGCGTTTTTTCGGCGCCAACTTTTTCTTTGTTGACACTCAAGCCGCCGCCCTGCCACATTTTACGTGCTTCGCCCTTACTTGGGAAGATCGCTGTGTCCACTAATAAACTGATAAAGTCATAACCTTCATTCATTGCAGCTAATGGAATAGTGACTTGAGGAACACCATCCATTACTTGTAATAATTGGACTTCATTTAAGGATTGTAAAACTTCCGTAGTTGCATTTCCAAATAAAATCTCAGTCGCTTCTATAGCAAATTTTAAATCTGCTTCGCTATGAACAAATTTTGTTAATTCAGCAGCCAATGCTTTTTGTAAAATTCTTTGTTGCGGTGCAATGGCATGCTCGGCGATCAATGCGTCAATGGCGGAAGGTTCCAATAATGTGAATATTTTAATCCAAGAATTAGCATCTTCATCACTAGCGTTTAACCAGAATTGATAAAATTGGTAAGGCGAGGTTTTAGAGGCATCTAACCAAATATTGCCTTTCTCTGTTTTGCCAAATTTGCCACCATCCGCTTTTTTAATCAAAGGGCATGTAAATGCAAATGCTTCTCCTCCTAATTTTCTGCGAATCAATTCAGTTCCAGTGGTGATATTACCCCATTGATCACTTCCACCCATTTGTACTTTACAGTTTTTATTTTTGTAAAGCCAATAAAAATCATATCCTTGAATGAGCTGATAGGTGAACTCAGTAAAGCTCATACCAGTGTCACCTTCGATTCTTTTTTTCACACTGTCTTTAGCCATCATGTAATTCACAGTGATATGCTTTCCAACTTCTCTGATAAAAGAAAGGAAATTAAAGTCTTTGAACCAATCATAATTATTCACCATTTCGGCAGCATTGGATTGCTTGCTATCGAAATTTAAAAAATGCGATAATTGTTTTTGAACACCAGCAATATTATGCGCTAAAGTTTCCTCACTTAATAAATTACGCTCTTCACTTTTTCCACTTGGATCACCCACCATGCCTGTTGCACCGCCTACTAAGGCATAAGGCTTGTGCCCGGCTTTTTGTAAATGCACCAATAACAAAATAGGAACAAGGCTTCCAATATGCAAGCTGTCTGAAGTTGGATCAAAACCAATATAGCCGGATACTTGTTCTTTTTCGAACAGTTCTTCTGTACCTGGCATAATATCTTGAATCATACCTCTCCATCTTAATGCTTGGATCAATGTCATAAGGGGTCACTTTCGACAAAAATAACTACTTATCAGCAATTCATTCCTAATTTCGCAACCTAAAAACTGAGTTCCTCAACTAAATTTGTAAAATTTCTTACATGGCTAAAATAGGTATCAATATCGCAACGGGTAGTTTACAACAACCAGAAATGATTGTTGGGATTGACTTAGGGACCACCAATAGTTTAGTGGCCATTATCCATCCAGAAACAAAATTGCCTACTGCCCTAAAAGAATTTGATGGTAGTAGTATCGTTCCAAGTGTGGTACATTTTGATTCTTTTGGGAATGTAGAAGTGGGTGCTGCTGCAAAACCCTATTTAGAAACAGATCCTGCCAATACAATATTCAGTGCCAAGCGTTTAATGGGGAAGAGTTACAATGATATTCAAACGCATCAAGACTTTTTTGCTTATAAAATTATCGACGATAACAAGGATAGTTTGGTGAAAGTGCAAGTAGGTGATCAGTTTTATTCTCCAATTGAATTAAGTGGTCATATTTTGACTGCATTAAAAAATAGGGCAGAACATATTTTAAAAACGCCAGTGAATAAAGCGGTCATCACGGTGCCTGCCTACTTTAATGATTCACAAAGACAAGCTACCAGAGATGCAGGAAAATTAGCTGGGTTAGATGTATTAAGAATTATCAATGAACCAACTGCTGCAAGTTTGGCTTATGGATTAGGGTTGGACCCATCAGAAGAAAAAACAATTGCAGTGTATGATTTAGGCGGGGGTACATTTGATATTTCAATTTTAAGAATCAGTGGCGGTGTGTTTGAAGTATTAAGCACCAATGGAGACACCTATTTAGGAGGAGATGATTTAGATAGAGCCATCATTGAATATTGGATGGGCTTAATGAAAATAGATTCATTAGACGACACTAAAAGTTTAAAGCAACAATTGAGATTAGCTGCCGAAGAAGCAAAAATTGCGTTATCTAATGCAACGCATTTTGAAACGAATTTTGCAGGTGAAAAATTAAGTATCACAAAAGAAATATTTGAAAGTTTAATTACTCCTATTGTAAATAAGACAATGGAATGTTGTGCGAAGGCTATGAAGGACGCGGGTTTGAAAGTAGCAGACATCAACACGGTGTTGATGGTTGGAGGAAGTACAAGGGTGCCATTGGTAAAAAATACAGTATCAAAATATTTTAATCAAGTAGTGAACGATTCTGTAAATCCTGATGAAGTAGTGGCCTTAGGTGCAGCAGTGCAAGCAGATATTTTAGCAGGTAATAATCAATCCATGTTGTTATTGGATATCACACCATTGAGTTTAGGAATAGAAACCATGGGTGGATTGATGGATGTATTATTACCAAGAAATTCAAAAATTCCAACACAAGCAGGAAGACAATATACCACACAAAAAGATGGACAATCAGGCATTCAAATAGCCATTTATCAAGGTGAAAGAGATTTAGTAAAAGACAATAGAAAGTTGGGTGAATTTACTTTATCAGGGATCCCATCCATGCCAGCAGGTTTACCAAAAGTAGATGTGCAATTTTTAATCAATGCCGATGGCATCCTCCAAGTGCGTGCAAAAGAATTGAGAACAGGATTGACCCAAAGTATCGATATCAAGCCTCAATATGGATTAACAGACGCAGAAGTAGAACAAAGATTAATGGATAGCATTACTTATGCAAAAGAAGATATTGCAACAAGGGCTTTAGTAGAAGCAAAAACAGAAGCGGAACAAATATTATCGGTGACAGAAAAGTTCATGTCAAAAAATGTTTCCTTATTAACAAAGGACGAGTTGATGCAAACTGCAGAAGCCATGCAAGCATTGCAATTGGCAATTACTATGGAAGATAAAAATTTGATCCAAGGAAAAACAGAGGCATTGAATGAATTAACCAGACCATTTGCGGAGCGTGTCATGGATCAGGCCATTTCTGGAGCACTAAAAGGGAAGGGGATAATGGATTAATGGGCTAATAGGCCCTATTTATAGATTTGTGGAGACAAAATGGAGCAAAAATTTGTTTTTTTAGTTTCAAGCCCTATCTTTGCTCTCCAAATTAAAACGCCTGAGGAGGTATATATTATGTTAATTATTGATTCAAAAGACTGCGAGAACATTGACAAGGCCCTTAAGAAGTACAAAAAGAAGTTTGAAAAAAGCAAGACTTTGGTAAACTTACGTGCTCGTCAAGCATTTGTAAAGCCATCTGTAAAACGTCGTTTCGAGGTATTGAAAGCGATTTACAAGCAACAAATCTTCTCTGGTAAAATCGAAGGATAGTTTCTAAAGAAACTCTAGAATAAATTTAAAGCCCCTTTTTAAGGGGCTTTTTTCATGTTTCAACTTTTTTAGCAGTAATTTTAACCATGACTATTCAAACAAGATATGCGCCCTTAAACGCTTTTCTGGCTTATCTCCAGTTTGAGAAAAGGTATTCAAGACATACCACCACTTCCTACGCCAATGATTTGACCCAATTTTTTGATTTTATTGAAACACAATACGAGGGATTGGCATTTCAACAAATTACCGGCACTTTGGTAAGAACCTGGCTCGCGAGCATGAAAGAACAGGATATGTCAAGCAAATCATTGAATCGAAAAATATCTTCCTTAAAATCTTTTTTTAAATACCATATCCAACAAGGTACACTGGCTAAAAGCCCAATGGAGACAGTGATTAGCCCAAAAGTCAATAAAAGATTACCCAGCTTTGTGACTGAACAGGATATGGAACAGTTGTTCACTAATTTAGCATTTGCAGAAGGTTGGAAAGGTTTTACAGAAAAGCTAGTGATCCATGTTTTTTATGCGACAGGAATGCGTTTAAGTGAACTAATTCAATGCAAAGAAACGCAAGTAGATTTATCAAAAAGAATCATCAAAGTAATTGGTAAAGGGAATAAAGAAAGGATCTTACCAATCAGTCCTGAACTTGCTTCTGAATTGCAAATGTATATCCAACAGAAACCAACCGAGGCGCAAGGAAATCCTTATTTATTTGTTACAGAGCATGGTAAGATGTTACAGCCAAGAGCAGTCTATAGTTTTGTCAAAAAATACCTTGGACAGGTGACTACTTTACAAAAGAAAAGTCCCCACATTTTAAGACATAGTTTTGCCACGCATTTAATGAATAATGGGGCAGATTTAAATGCTGTGAAAGAGCTGCTAGGCCACAGTAGTTTGGCTGCAACTCAGGTATATACACACAATACCATTGACCAGTTAAAAGCCGTATTTGCTAAGGCGCATCCCAAAGCATAAAGTTTTCATAAAATAAAGCATCAATTATTGTTTCCTTTTTGAATTTGTAGTAACTTACTACTGCAGCGCGATGGCATGCTACGCTGATCAGTTCTTAATTTTTTAACTTCTTTTAAAATTAATTTTATGAACATCAACATTCAGACAGTGCACTTTGATGCAGACGAAAAGCTATTAGATTTTGTGCAAAAAAAACTAGAAAAACTCGCCACTTTTCACGACCGAATAACAAGGGTAGAGGTCTTCTTAAAATTAGATAATTTAGTACATGCCATTAAGGACAAAGTAGTAGAGATAAAAATCCACATCCCCAAGCAAGATTGCTTTGTAAAATCCACTTCTAAATCATTTGAAAGTTCTTTTGAGCATGCATTTGAATCGGTGATCAATCAGTTGAAAAAGAAAAAAGAAAAACTCGCTTCATAATTTTAAAGTTTACAAGAAAGAGAGCGGCCCAAATGGGCCTCTTTTTTTGCCCTTTACGACCCATTTTGTCGCTATTTCATTGATTTCTAAACATTTTTTGATTTTTGGGATAAAAATTTCCTCTAAAATTTTGATAAATAAAGAATTCCATTACCTTTGCCATCCCAAAATTTGGGAGTGCTCTTTTATGTATTGGAATGAATAAGCCGGAATAGCTCAGTTGGTAGAGCAGCTGATTTGTAATCAGCAGGTCGCGGGTTCGAGTCCCATTTCCGGCTCAAAAGTGTTTCGGGCAGATGGCCGAGTGGTTAAAGGCGACAGACTGTAAATCTGTTCTCTCACGAGTACGTAGGTTCGAACCCTACTCTGCCCACAAAATTTTTCGTATATTGCTTCTCCAAATCAGCAATTACGTGAAATTAAGTTCTTTTGAATTTTGATAAAAGCGGGAGTAGCTCATTTGGTAGAGCGATAGCCTTCCAAGCTATAGGTGGCCAGTTCGAGCCTGGTCTCCCGCTCCAGTTACTTGATGAGAATGGCCGTTGTGGCTCAGTGGTAGAGCACTTCCTTGGTAAGGAAGAGGTCGTGAGTTCAATTCTCATCAACGGCTCAAAGGATTTGGTTGATAAAAAAAGAAAGCTATGGTCGATGGACTCGGTGGTCTATTGACAGCAATTATAAAAAAAACAAAAACAAATAAAGATGTCTAAAGAGACCTTTAAGAGGGAGAAACCTCACGTAAACGTTGGTACCA
>JACCDV011280413.1_pt1 | contig 10364 bp, 10 predicted proteins | sample 7446131 | NCBI WGS metagenome assembly JACCDV01 (sample SAMN15323448, study PRJNA562643) | freshwater metagenome | isolation source: river surface water | place: USA:Blue River Watershed | collected 2017-08-17
ATTCATCTTTGTTGAATTGTTCAAAAAATGGATTTTTGAAAATGATTTTTTCATTATTAGTTATCTCTAATCCAAAAGGAAAACAATGAAAGAGGTGTTTAGAAAATTTATAATGCTCTTTTTGTGAAATATCTTCACATAAGAGCTGAATATAGGGTGAAAGAAAATCAATGATCACTCCAAACTCTTCAATATCTTCCTTGGTATTAGGGATAAAAGAATTCATAGAGAGAAAAAAGAGGACATTAAAATTTTTAAACTCAATGTCTTTGGCCATAAAATGACCAACGCTTTCTAAATGTGGGGATTCAAGAGATGTTTGATTAAAAATTTTTGTCTTAGATTTTTTAACAGAGTTAAAGATTTGATTAAAAGATTTTAAGTCAAAAAGCACACTACCGTGTAAGTGTTTTGCCAAATGAGAAAAGCTTAAAAAATAAGGATTTCCTTTTTTGTGAATGAGAATTTGGCATGAATCATAACGTGAAAAATCTTCGAGATTTAAAATATAGTCAGTAAACTCAGTAAAGTTAGAAACTTTAAATAAGTCTTCTTTTTGTTTTTCAATGAAAATCCATGGAGTTTTTTCTTTAATGGTTTCTTTTACAGTTTTGCTTTTCTTAAAGACACTTTCTATGGAGTGGTTAGGAATTGAACGTAATTGAAATTTATCTAGGGCGTGTTTGTTTTTCTTAGAAAATGAAGAGTGGCTCTCACCACTCTTCGTCGAAAAGTTATCAATTATTTTAGTTTTTTGAGTTCTGGGATTACTTTGATTTTCCACTGAGTAAGATTATCGATCAATTCATACTCCAGCAAGTCACAAAGCATGATGACATCGCCTTTTTCTTTGGCCGGAATTAGGGCTTTCATTACCGAAAGTAAGTGAATTTCAAGGTTTTGAACAGACTCATCTTTCACTAGCTTATCTTTGAAGTGAAATCTAAGGGAGCTATAGATCTTAGTCATTAATTGTACATAAAGATCTAAAAGTTCGATAACTTCAATGAACGTTTGGTTAGCTTTTGAAGCCTCGCCTGCTTGGTATTCGTCAATTAAGCGATAAATAAGACCATTGATATGGTCAATGTAAGTTGTACATGAATTAAGAGAGTCAAAAGCTAGATCGATTGAGTTTGCGGTTACTGTTTCGTTTTTCATTTCGTTTTCCTATTTTACGGATTTGTAATTTTTGATTGCGTTGATTTGTGTTCGACGATGGTTTTTTCAACCAATTCATAAAGAATTTTCATCGATGAATGAGCCTCTTCGTACACGTAATAACTACTCTCAGTAAGCTGGACAACGTTTTCACCAAATAGATTAGCTTTTCTAAGCGCCATATAATCTATGATGGGTGAAAGTAAAGGATGGGTCTTTTTCACTAATGCTTGTAGCTGGTCAACTTCATCAATTTTTTTAGAAAACTCTTTGATTTTTACCATGCTTGGAGTTGGTGATGAAATGTCTTCTAAAATATAGCGAGAGTATTTCATTCCAAATTCACAAAGCTCATACAAATGCTGAATTCCTAAAAGTGTATTGTATAAGTCTTGATGCGATGAGTTTGTTAATCGAGGAAAAGGAATGTTTTCTTCAAACTGTGAAAATAGAAATGAAAAACAAACACGGTTTAGATTGCGAAAGATTTCTCTTGAATCACTGGATGCTTCAATTAAATCAGTTAAAACCTGTTGCCCGAAATTATTAAACGAAGAAGCATAAAGATGTACACTTCCTAGGTGAAAACTAGAGTTCTCATCTTTAAATGATTGTTGTGTGATTTTTCCCGTCTTTAGTAGCTGGTTAATCGCCACACTAACGGTTTGATGAGGTACATCCATGTGACATTGTGTAAAGTCGCATTTTTCATTGGGAAAACAAGGAAAACATTTGGTTTTTGGAGCCAAATTATAAGCATTCTCATGATAAGGAGTTGTTTCAGTTGGTCTAACTGAACCAAGAGAAATGGTAAGCGTTGGGATCTCTGCTAATGAAGCAAGATGGCCGACCATTGAGTCGTGACCGACAAATAATTGTGAGCTGTTTAGAGTTTCATAAACTTCTTCTAAATTAGTCTTTCCAACTTTATTAATCAATCGATCTGAAACTGTTTTTAGAAGTGGGTTTTCACTAATTAGTTGCGATCGTAAATTCTCTTGTTTGCTACCAACTAAAACTACGCTGTAGTCTTTGTGATCACGCAGGGTTTTGTAAATAATTTCTACCCATTTTTCAGGGCGCCACATTTTTCTTTCTTGAGAAGCAAAAGGATGGATGACGATTTGTTTTTGTCTTAGCTTTTTAACATTTCCATGAGTGTCGATTTGTGGTTTGTGGCTTTGAACACCAATAATGTTTTTGAATAAATCCACTAAACTATATGGGTTATGAGCTCCGGTTAAGACGTGGGAATAGAGATAAGTTGACCACTTATCGTTTATTCTCATGCTGTTGCTCTGATCCATGTGTGGACCGATTTTAAAATCAGCTTTAATAACTGCTGCTAAATAATTGCTAGTCTTAGAATATGAAAGATTTATCAGAGCAGAGATAGATTCTTTAGCATTTAATTGTGCTAAAAAGCCATTAAAGCTATTGAGCACTTCTTGTAAGCTATAGTTTTCTGCCAAGTTTTTATAATGAGTCGTTGGAACAAAGTAAACTTCATCAAAAGTTTCTTTAAGAATAAACTGTAATGCTTTTCCAAATTGTTCACGACAAATCAAAATAACACGATGGTCACCATGAAACTTTTTAACCGCTTTCGCAGCTTGAAGAGTTTGAATAACATCACCGATTCGAGTGATTTGCATAAGAGCAATGGTTTTTTGATGGGTGTCGGTGGGAATTAGTGGTGCTGCGGAGGAATTACTTTTCATGGCTTTCCTCCTCAATAGCATTTAATAAAAAAAGCACTTTGAGGTCTTCCTCTGAAAGTGCTTGATTCTTTTCGATTTTTTCTTTTACATCACGAGTGAATTTCGCAACATCATCCTTGAAAATTTCCATAAACCCATCCTAAGTTTTGGAAAAGGCAAACGCCTTTTAATTTATTGTGCTTGTGAATGTGATGACATTGCTCTTTTTTGAGCAAAGGCATCTTTTTTGGCTTGTAGCTCAGCTTCTTCAAGCAGCTTAATACAGCCAAGAATTTTTTGAATATCACCTTTCATTTCATAGAGGAGAGATTCAATTTCTTTTATATTTTTATCTAGTGAGTTATTTCCTAATGCTTCTAGCTTTGTTCTGAAAATTAGCACCGGAATGGAAGTTAGGTTTTCGCTCTCACAGTTTGTTAATAAACGACCTAAGTTCATGGCAAATTCTTTTCCATGTTTTTTATTTTCGGCCATCTGTAAAAGTGATCTAAGTGTACCTAAGAGATCTTTCATCACTTGAGTAATGTTAGTTTTTTCTGCTTCTGCCCAAGCTTGTACGGCTTTAATACCAAGTCTTAAAACATCTACATAGCTATTATCATCTTGCTCCATTTCAAAAATGGCAGCAATTGATTGTCTTGTCATGATTCGCGTGATTTCTGTGTTCACGTCTACATCACCTGCTACTGGGCGATAAGTAATTCCTAAATTATCTTTTGCCACACTGTACAGAGTGATGTTTTCACTTAAGTGTGGAGCAGAGGTTCTGGTTCCAAAATAATAAAGAACAGAAGCATAGATATCAGAAGCACGCATTGTGAAGTTTTCATTTGGCACTATCGTTGAATTAAAGTCTGCCTTATTGAAACTTCTGTCCGTGATTTTGTTTGTTAAAATGAGGTTTTCAGAGTTTGTTGTCCCTTGTTTTAAGAAAGGAGCATAGCCAAGAGAAACTTCAATTAGTGGAGTGTCACATAGATCAGCAATATGTTTAATAACTGTATCTGGAGTTACTAATAAATCTACGTTCATAAGTACAGAAGCTACGGCTTGAAGGTCTGCTTCTACAACGATAAGTTTGTTTTCAAAAGCAGAATTAATTCTTTCTGCATATTCTCTTTCTTCTTCCGTTGGAGCAATTAAGATCAGAGGTATAAACTCATTTGTTCCATTTAAAGCTGAAATAAAATCACAAACTGTATCAAATGGAATATTTTTAGCGACATCAGATGTTAGTGGTTGGATGGCAATGACCTTAGTCGTTGTCCCTTCACCAAAGTTTTTTCTGATATGGTTAATATTACTAAACGCTGACTCATTATGAGCTTGGTTAGTAATTAGGTTCTCTACATTTTTCTTGTAGGGAATATTCATCATGTGGTGATAACAATCAACAAAGTGAATAGGTGAGTATTTTAAACTTGGAAGGACATCATTAAAGATCAGCTCCCAATCGTTTTGAGATACAACGTTGCGATCTTCAGAGAAGTGAATTCCTGTTACTTTTTCGGTATTCGTTTTAAAGTATGATGTTAAATAGGCACCAATAGTATCATTAGAAAAATTTAGGATATTATCCCATTTTTCTTGTGTGATTTTTTGAGTCTGATTATAAAGAAGTTCAAGCGCAAAGCCATCAGAGAATAGTTTGTTGGCCTTTAATGTAGCAATCTCTTGACGATCGATAACATGAATTTCATGAATACCTTTAATGTTTTGAGCTGCTTTAAGTGATTCTTTATAAACCAATAGGCTAATTTGGCATTGTTCTGATTGGTGTAAAGAGGAAATTAAATGTGCCGTAGAATAGACATCACCAAGTCTTCTTAGGTTAATAATCAGAATTTTTTTCATCTTAAGCCTCTTTTACTTCTTTTGCGTTTTTTGTCATTTCAGATAAAGCCATGCAAAGAAAATCAAAACCTTTCATTTCTGTGCGGCCAGGTAAGTCACTATAGAGAAAGTTATCGAACGTTTCATGGGCTTCTAGTTCTGCCAGATAACGTTTCACTTCATGAGAAGTTAAGTATTCTTGAATAGCTTCGATTTTTTTTGGAGCTTCAAAAGTTAATAATTCTTTAAAATAATCTTGGTAAAGATTAAATGAAGGAGGGTGTGCGATGACCGCTGGTTTTCTTAAAAGAAAGTGAATTAAGTCGATATCACTATATAGCTCTTGAGGTAGGAAACCAGAATAAACCAGAACATTTTTTTTGTTCAAAAGTTCTAAGTTTAAACAGTCATGATAAATTTGGGCATTAGGTTCTACAATGACAACTCTGAAGTTATCGCCATGAACTCTCGTCATGTAAGTAATGATCTCATTTACGTGATAAGCAAATCCTAATCCAAGAATTAAGACTTCATTTTTTTGAGATAATTGATCAGCGTATTTTTCAACTAAAGCTTGTGCTTCTTTGAAAGGGTTGTAGATAGAGTGCAAATGCACACCGTTCACAACTGGAACTTTCTGATCAGTTCTAGAATTTTTTACTTCGTAGCTTTGAATTTTAGGTAAGCTCATATGACACCGTTGTTCCTCTTCCTTAAGGTTCAATAGGCCGTGGGGTGCCGCTAATCATTAGCGGCACTGGCTATAAATATTTCCTCACGAAGTGAGGTTTTTGTCAATGAAGACTAAACAAAATCGAGAGAACGGTAGGTAGGCTTGGTTATTTTTTCACACTATTAGTGGCATAGCCCCTAATTTTTTCTTTATTGGCGAAGACAGAGGCAATTTCTGCTCCTGTTTGATCTTTTAGTTGATTAAGTTGCTCAAGCGTCTGCTCATCAACACGGTTGATCTTTTCAGTCAATAAATTCACTTCTTGAACCCACATTCTCAAGATTTCTAATTGATCCATACGTACTTCTTTTGGATCAAGTAAATAAATTTGCTGCTCAATATTTTTTTGCGTTTTTTCAATAATGTGTAAAAGTCTTTCAAAATTATCAGCATCATTGGAAACAGAATCCACTTCATTTTTAATAGCTGCCGAAAGCATTTTCTCTGCAGTTGAAAGTGCTGCTTCAAGAAAGCCTAGGTGTGATTGAATCCCTTCAAAGATATTATTCATATGTCTCTCTCCTAGAGTTGTGTGTAAGTAGTATTATCCTTCAATTTTTTGCGCAGGAGTGTTCTTCATTTGTTTGATCGCTTCTTGCCAGCCATCATACAAAGTGTTTAGAACTTTCAAACACCCTTCTAGAGGTTCAGGGTCGATTTTGATGTTGGCTTGGGTACTTGAAAAAAGAATATAGTCGTACAAAGACGATAATTCTTTTGCAATGTCACCACCGATTTCAAAATCTAAACTGTTGTTTAGTTCAATCACGATGTCTTGAAGTTTTCCGATGTGTTCGCCTTTTCTAGCAATGTCTCGAGCCTCAATTGCTTCAATGGCTTTTTTGCAGTTTTTAATTGCAGCTTGGTAAAGCATAAGTAAAATTTGTTCTTTACTAGCAGTACTCACCGCTGTCTTTTTATATGCCCCATATCCGTAACTCATACTTCCTCCTACCTATTGGAATCTAACTTTTAACCTAATTGTTGAACCGGATCACCGGCGCCAGCTCCTAGAGCGGCAACACCAGCACCCGACGAACGAATTTTTGAAATCGTTCCTTCTAAACGCGCAAACTTATCTTTTAAATTCTTTTCTTTTTCTGCTAAAAATTTTTGTTTTTGATCAATACGACGATCAATTTGTTCAATCTGACCTTGCATAGATCTTTTTCTAGACTGTAATAATCCGTCTGGAGTTCTTAAAACGATACTAACGGCTTCGTTTAGGTTATCCATCAATCCTGGACTTTTTCCTTCTTCTAAAAAGGCACCAGTTAAGACTTGTGAGATAGTTTGGTAGTCTTGATTCAAAATCGCTTGAAATTTCTTTTGATCAAACGTAATTTCACCTTCGCGTGAAAATGAAATCCCAATTTCACTAGCTCTTCGTGGACCTTTTTCTGTCATAATATCTTTAAAGATCGCACCACGGATTCTTCCTTCTAAGGATTGAAGAATACTATCACCACCAAGAGTTCTAGAGGTGTCGGTTTTTTCATCCATGGTATTTTGTTCTTTTACGAACTTTAATACAGCATTAACTTTAGCAACGAGATCTGTAACTTTAGTAGAAATAGCTTCGGTGTCTTCGCTGATTTTAATAGAGAACTCTTCGCCTGGTTTAGCTTTTTTAAGATCTATTTGCACACCAGGAATAATGTCGTTCGCTTTATTTTCGGGAAGTTCGATTTCAAAGCCGTCCATTTTTATCTTGGCATCGCGAGCTTCACGCTCAAACTCTAGATAAAAATCTTCATCGCCATCGACAAAGTAAAAATACGGGAAATCAACCAGGTTATCATCACCAGTATTTTTAAAGGATAAAATTAATCTCCAAGGAGTTTCAGAACCACTTCCATCATTGATGATATTGGCATTAATTCCTAAGTCAGAATCCTTATTGATAAGTTTGGCGATTTTATCTAGTGATGAGTTTTCACTGTCTACATAGATATCTTTGGTTTCACCATTAGGAAGAGTAAACTGAATAAAGCCTACTCCCACATAGGATTCGTCTTTATCAGCGAATCCAGAAGACATCGCAGATGATTTTTGCGCCAATTCCATGATCTCAAATTGATATGAACCAGGAAGCGCTCTATTTTTATCTGTCGTAACAGCAACTAAATCATTATTAGTATCAACTTTTAATTCTCTGAGGGCTCTAGCATTAGCATTAACTGCTAAATGTCCGCGCACTTCTTCCGTCAGCTTAATCAGCTGATCTAAAAGACCTTTCTTGTCTTGGATCTTCGATTTTTGTTTTTCCATATTTTGCACAGGTATTTGCTCAGCTTTCATAATCTGCTGAACAATATCTTTTGGTAAACCTGTGTTAATGGAACCAAATGCGATCGACAAAAACATCCTCCTGATGTTCGAGTTTTGATTTTCAAAACCTATTTGAATATTAACATTTCGTAGGACCAATCTCGACGGGGAAGGATTTTCACATACTGCGTAGAATTTGAGTAAAATATTCGGATGCTTATTTAGTTGTGCGAATTCAAGAGCGCGCTTAAAATAAAAAAGGCCGGTGATGGGGGCCGGCCTTTTGATTCTAGGTTGAAGTTTAGACATGGGGTGTTTTAAACTTCTTATTAAATTTATCGGATAATATGCAAAATACTTTAGAAAATAATTCTGGTCACCTATTATTAAAGTCAAAATTCTTTATATTTCGAGCTGTTAGCTATTTCTCCTTTTTGCTCATTCCCTTATATGTCCAGAAATCTCTTGATCTACATGCGGCCACACAAGCGATTTTCATGACCATGTATATCCTCTTTATTGTCGCCCAATGGTTCTTATTAGGTAAAGAGATCGATCACCGATTAAAAATATATTTCCGAGTGAATTCATCCATTGATCGCATCATATATAGAATTTTTCTCGGACTTTTTTTCTTTGTTATTCTTTTTAACCTCATCGCCATATTGCCGAGTAAATGGATCTACAATTCTTTTTGGATCATTTGGTCTTTATTAGGTCTATTTTATTCGTGGCCTACTCGCGGAAAAATTATTCAAGAATCAGTTTCTTCTAATTTTGGTGAGTTTAAATTTCTCGACGGATTTGAAAAAACATTAGTCGCATTTATCTTAATTATGTTTGTGGTTTCGCTCCCAGATTATCCACCTTTAATGGGTAATGAGGCGATGAAACTTTTTTATGATCCATTAGAAAAAGTTGCAACGCCTTTTTGGAATTTCTTATTGGTTAATTACTACCCTTTTAAAAGTTATCCAGTTCTAAATCGCGCTGCATGGAGCTTACATTTTTATGTCGTTAACCTCGGCTTGTTTCTTCTCTTGTTCTACGCTTTTTTAAGATACTTTGTTTCGCGAAGATTATCTTTATTAGGTGTGTTCTCCTTGGTTTCGACTTGGTCATTTACTAAAATCTTTGTCCATAATATCGAGTTTGGGTTACTGACAACGTATTCGCTACTTTGGGTTTGGACTATGTTGTGGGTAAGCCGAAGCTCAACATATAGAGCTGGCTTATTTTTAGGTTTAGTAGGTTATTGGGGAACAATTATTAATCAAGCCTTCGCACCGCTATTGTGGATTCAATTAGTACTCATGTATTTTGTGTATCTAAGAGATCGTACTTTTTGGTTTAGGAATCAATTTTTAAGATATGCTTCTTTTGGTTTCTTTCTTTCGTTTATAGTTTTTTTAAATCACCTAGAGCCATTCTTTTCCGGATTATTTTCTGGAAATGATTTATGGAGTTCAATTCTCTTTGAAATTAATCGAAAAGCTTTTTACTCGCTTTCCTTTTTTGGTTTAATTTTTATGGTCCTTATTTATTTTTATAATAAATGGAGCATCTTTAAAGAAACCAATTTCGAGCGCGATTATTTGGCCATTTTTTGGTCTTCATTTCTCATCATGGTTTTTTATTCTTTGCTTATAGACGCCCACATTTTAAAAGGATTCTCTCTGCTGTGGATTATGGCCTTTTTGAGTCTTATTCCCATTGAAGTCCTGTTTCAAAGCATTTCTCGACTACGTTCGAAGCGCAATATGATTTTTCTAATCTATATCCTTATTTGCCTACTCGATTCCCACTTCGAAGGGCGTGTGAAAATTTTTCTTAAAATTTTTAACAATTAGTTACACAGGCACATTTAATTTAAATCTATGCTAGACTTTTAAGTGAGACGACAATGGATGTTGTTTCACTTGGAGTGCCGTATGTTTAGCTCTGGCTTGACTAAAGGGATTTACGACAGCTTTCTGCGTGATTTGCAATTGAATCGTTCGGAACTAGCACAGGCACCATTCATTTACGTTGATCCGGAAACAGGTGGTATGAGACTGGTAACAAATCTCATGACAACCTCAGATACAGAGGGAGAAATCCTTGCGGTATCAGTCGGAACTGAGGGCTTAGTTGAGGTCTTATCTACAGACGCTCACTAGGAATTGGCCTTAAGTCATTTCTTATCGATTCATAAAGAGCGATAGGAAATAGTTGACCAAAGTGGTTTATTGATCATCTATTCTTAAGATGAATGAGGTTCTTTACTCTCTAAAATTTTGATTACTTCAATGTGAATAAATCGGACATTTTTCTGCCAATAAATTGACACTTTGTGGATAACTGGCCATTTAAAAGATTAATTTTTAACTTTTTCTGACATTGACGCAATCAGTATGTGGATATGCGGTCTAAGTAATAGAAATTTCTCATCAAATTCGGAGATCGAGAAATACACTCAATTAAGGAAAAATTAATGTTGATGTTGATAACTTTGACTTTTTTGTGGATAAAGTGGACGAGTCAAGAATAAAAAATAAAAATTTGTAAGAAATTTTCATATAGGCGGTGTGTCTTTGAAGTTAGATATTAATGATACAATAAAAAACCTTGCGCGTCATAAGTTAGGACTTTATTTTGGACCAGAC
>JACCDV010967939.1_pt1 | contig 10362 bp, 4 predicted proteins | sample 7446131 | NCBI WGS metagenome assembly JACCDV01 (sample SAMN15323448, study PRJNA562643) | freshwater metagenome | isolation source: river surface water | place: USA:Blue River Watershed | collected 2017-08-17
ATATAAAAGGAAAAACTTCAAATGGAACATAAAAATAAATGCCGACAAATATTAACAAGTCCTCCTTATCTGATTAAATTTATCTCTCTTATAATACTAAAAAATAAACCTAATAAAATGTATAAGTCATCAAAAGATGGGATAGTTTTGAGAGAATATCCCCTTGACCAGCTGATTAAGGGCACTTTACCTCATCTAATCGATTTCTTTAAGATTATTTGCTAAGGTCTCTTCATACTTTTCTTTGATCAATACCTAGCGTTACTGTTGCTATTTTATCTTTTGCTGAAGGAAATAAATCTTCTATTGGAGCTTACTTTTGGACAAATTAGCGTCTTATTCGATGAGCTTAGTCATGCAAGCTTCTTTCTTTTTCTCGTACTCTCTGATCTTCGCCTAAGCGCTCTCCAAAGCTTCCATGGCCTGCTTGTACTTCATGTAAAACCAATAAAGATCTTTACCACACTAATCATAGTCTATATAAATTAAGTAGTACTTTTAATTTACTAAAGCTTTAGCTAAAGCTTGTTTATTAGCTAAGCATCTTGCAATATCTTTTTGTCGATTTTGTCAGCAAGTCTTAAAGAAGATCGAATTTACGATTATTTAGATATTTAGTTTTGAGCTTGTAGTATTCTAAGGTTAGACTGAGAAAACTTTAATGAGTTTTATGATATATTGTTTATTCCTTTCTTTTTTCGAGAAGTTTACTAAAAGTCGCGGATAGAATCTAAAAATTATTCTTGATTCATGTGGATCGATGAATCTACTTTTTCAGGCTCATTAGGCTTAACTTTTTATTGTATGACTCTTGGCATTAAGATCTATTAATTCTGTTGAGGCTATCCCTCCTTTCCAAAGAAAATACTTTTCTAATGCTTGATTTTTAATGTCAATAGTCCTGAATTGAGGCTTAGTTTAATAGATTTATTGGATTTTTCATCAAAATAGCTCGATTTTGGTTTATTTGAGTCCTCCCTTTTGGCTCCCAAGATTTGATACATAATATTTTAGCTGCGAAATAGATTTAGTTCCTAGCTGAGAACTGGAATTTAGATATTATTTTGATTGGAAGAGCTAGACTTGAACTTATTTATCACTTCTTACACATTGGCCATCATATTCATAAACTATGAGCCTTATAAATTGTGTAGCTATCTCACTATGCTCTGGCATAGCTTCTAAATATGTCCTGCATGACCTGCATCAAGCTTTTTTACTTCCTTCTCGATGCTTTAGAAAACTGATACAGGCTTTAATCTTTTTTCATTTAATAGTTCCTACAAATGCTAAATCTTTTCAAGATAGCTTCTTTTTTACTCAGCTAGTGTATTATTTTGCTATTACAATTTTCTAATAATATTGGACAGCTCATCATTTTTAATGTTTTATTATCCTTTCCCCATAAACACACTTCTATCTTTGTATATCTTGGATGATGCATCTTGATACTTCGATTATTCGTCCACTGATTTCCTTTATGAAATAGATAGTAGAGGTTAGTTGTATACAGGATTTAGAGCTTTAACTGTCTTTTTGTCTGATATAACTAATTATTAATTTTGCCCACTTTTAGACTAAAATTTTAATGATTGGCTATTAGTCGGATATAGTAGAAAATCTTATCCAGTTACTCGTATTTAGTTTGCCATGGTTTCTCGATTTGCCTCTTTCGATGTTTCTTGTAACTTTTCTTTGTTTAGAGCAGCTGATATTACCGCTTTAGCTAATTCATCAGATTATTTCTGAATAATAGATTAAGTAAATTTAATTGGAGATTCAACATTAGGGTTAGGTTTGATTTACGGCATAACTAATGAACCTGTGACCTTTATCTATATATTTTATTGATTCTTATCCCTATTTTATGAGTACTTTTTAATTTTCATTTGGTCCATTATGGTGTCGAACATTTATCCTGATGTCATTGTTTAGGTATTTTCTATGCCCAACTCCACTAGCTTGCTGGTAAGTTTCAATCGCAAGTTTTAAATCTATGAGTTACTATTATTGAGCTATCTCTTTACTTGTTCGTGGCGAACCAATTACTCTTTAACTTTTAGTTATTGCTTTAGTTGATTGGTTTCTTTTTAAAGCTCATTTACTTTTATCTCAAGTTTTTTATTTGTCTATCTAATTCCTTCATCCATCATTGATGTATTGTTACTCGTGTTTTTATCTTTCTTGACGCTTGAATTTGCATTTACTCTCATCTATAGGTATTGGAATTTGGTTCGATATTAGTTTCTTTATGTTTATATCTTAGAGTTTTTCTTAAGGACTTCTTAGATTTGCTATTTTAGTTCAATATTTTCGTTTTATATTCTTTAGAATTATAGCTGTAGGCTCTACCTGAATTTTCTTCCTTTCTTCATTAGGCTTCTTCTAATATGAGCTTCACGATCTAGATAATCCTTAAAGGTTTTTTGTGTTGGGTTGGAGATGATACTATGAATATGCTAAACTTCATCAATGAAATGCATATCCTTATTAGTAAATTAAGAAATATAGTTTTAGTCTAGCTCCTTTATTAATTGCTAAATGGTCTTCCGTTTAGACAGCAAATCAAACATATTTTCAGTGTTGGGAATAGTAGTATTAAGCTATCTTATTTCAGATTTGATATATTCTAAATGCTGTAATTAAGGTTAATTAGAAAGTTTATTCAGTTGCTTTTAAAGAAACTCTTCTAATTTCTTATCATGGTTTAGATAATATTTCTTAATGATCTTTAGTAACATTTCCTGATAGTTTTCATTTATTGAAATGGGCTTATTTTCCTGTATTTCGACTTTCCAGTCATTCATTGAAAAGTTATCAGACATAGATGTAATTGGATTAATTATATCTTTGAAGTTTACATCAATATTCTTTGAATTTAAGTATTCTTTGAAATTTTTAACATAAATTTGGCATAGCTTATTATACTTTTTTACTACTTTTTTCTAATGCTCCATGAATGTTTACATTGTTTCGATCATCTTTTGATTATAGGTATACAATCCTTTAATTTCGTTCTATTTTTTTACTAGGAGAGGCTTAAGTTTAAAATATTAATCTACGATTTCCCCGATTTTCTTGATGACCAAAGTAGGTATGGAACTCTCTATCTTTTCTGCACTGAAATACTCGTTAGGATTAATGAATGGTATGTTCTAAAGAGATGTCCCTCTTGGTGTTGAGCTTGCGGACATTCTTCTTTTTATAAACAAAACAATGTTTAAAATATAATGAATCAATAGCTATTGCTGTGAAAATTGTTGATACATATAAATTTAGATAGCTAAATATATATCTTAAAAATGATCGATTTGAAAATAACAGACTTAGTTTTAGATAGGCTATCAAAGAAATCCCAAATGTAATCCATCACGTCTCTTTGATCTCCATGTTGTATTTTTCGTTTTCTTTTACTATTATTTTGAGATTTTACTTATTATCTCGTATTCGAAGTTTCCATTCATTGCAGAACGTCAATTTGTATTAGATATGATCTAATTATACTTGACTTTTTGACTTCAATAGTATATTGAAAGCTCAAGTAGTTTGGAACATAATTATAAGGTAATAATAGCCATTTATCCATAGTCTTTGCTGTGGATAAAGAGATTGACTCATTTCTAATGAGTTGATTAAAAGTATATAAAAATGAATAGTAGTTATAACAATATAAATCCTCGATGAACTTATTAGTTATCTACAAATTATAATTTTCCTCATGTTAAACCAAGAGAGAGACTATTTCAGTTAGTTTATCAACGAATAACCTAAGACCTTTAGAGAAAGGAATACTTATTAGCACAAAGCAGATGCAACTTTCGTTCTCAATCTTTAAATTCCCATCCCTCGAAAGAAATAAGAGGTCCCCTAAAAAGTCCATCCTTATGTTAAGCTGGCTAATTAGAGGGAAACTAAGGCTAGGAAGGAAGCCTTAGCACTTATTGACCAAAGAAATCGTTGCAAGGTTTATAGAAATATTCTAGAGTAATAAGAGAGAATGTAGGCTGAAAAGAGAAGAGGTATGCGTATACACAAATAAATCGAGCATGAAAGGCCGAAAGAAAGGCAGAAACGCTTAAAGCCTCGTAAAGCAAAGAAAGGTAGCTAAGATAGTGAATCTTAGACAAGAGGTCCTCCTTATATGCCAAACATTCTCAAAATGTAAGAACTGTTTCCCAAAAAGCAAGAGACTGTCTAAAAACCTACGAAATACTCTCGTAGTCGATCCAAATACGCTCGAAAGGTTATGTCCTAAATAAGGAAATAGAGGGAAAAACTATCTCGATAAAATTCATCGAAAAATGAGTCATAAGCCAATAAGATGGAATAAGAGAACCCACTTTAGCAACAACCATACTCTCCTTTATAGAATTTACTTGTTAATAATTAAAGCAGTTAAGGCTAGTCAAAAAAACCAGAAAGAGCTTAGCAAGAGAAAAATCAGAGTCAATCATTATTATCAGGATTGATTAGCAGTATGCCTAAATAGCCAGCAAGAGAATAAAACAAGCTTTCTTTACTCAATCATTAGCCAAATAGAAAAACTATCAGTGCACAGTAATCTCACTAAAAGAAACCAGAAAGTAAAAGTTAGAGAACTTCAATTGCTAACTATGAAAGGTCATAATTGACTGATTTAGCTTTGAAATAGCAAATGCTTAAAATGAAATAAGAGGAGTTAAAGAAATAGAAAGAAAGATTGTAGCAGTAAAAAAGAGTTATCCAATAAAGACTCAATCTTCAGAAAGAAAAGGAGTAGTTAAATAAGGCTAGGCTAGAACTATAAAGAAGGTAAAGGTAAATTTCTTAGAAAGAAGCCTCAGCTAACAAAAAGATACACAAACATAGAAAATAAGAATAGACAAAAAGAGAAAAATAACAGCCGAAGAAAGAAAAATAAGAGCCGAAAAGACGCAAATAAAAATAGCATAGAAAAAGAAGTACGAGTTCTGAAAAGTTGAATTGGCATAAAGAGCTTCAAAGAATTACAGGTTACAATCCTTCTGATGAAAAATATCGAAAGCGAGACAGATAATAGATAAAATAAAGTGGTTTTTCAAGACTACATGAAGAGTAAAGATACAGTCGAAGGAAAGGAATGCAGGAGTAGGAGGATTACTATTAGAAATACGAGAAGAAATCGAAGAAAAGCTACAACAATCAAGAATACTGATTGTATGTTATTTATTTCTAAGAATATTTAACTTCAAGAAATAATTATCAATCGAAGCCGCCCTCCCAGTTGTTGCGTGATATATTCTTATTTATATATAGTGTTATTATAAAATGAAATAAACTGTAGCAAGTGACTAAAATGGAATTATATACAGTCGAAAGGATCGTAGGGAAGAGAGAAAGAAAAGGAGGTAATTCATTTATATATCTTAGGAGTTGTATAATATAAGGTTAAATGGCTCAATTATGATGAAGACGATTGTACATGGGAACCTCTCAAAAATCTATAGTATGTTTCAGACATGGTGAGGCTCTATGAGGAAAAGAATTCGAAAAATTAAAAGCCAAACAGAGTTGAAAGAAAACCAATAATCCGAGCTGAAACAATTAAGGGAGATTAAGATTAAAACTAAGGACTTTAGAATGAATACTTTTAATAGTAAAATCAATTAAATGAGCAAGCTAATGAGTAGGAAGAAAATGAAGCAAATTAGTAATAAATTCAATAAGAGGAGCATGCTGCTTAAAAAAGCCATGAAAAAGAATAGAAGGCATAGCCTTCTAATTGGGATGATGATTAAGTACCAGATTTTGATATTGAACTTGAGTCTCTTTCTCTTCTTGGCTAGGATGAAGAATTCAAAACGCAAGAATAAATTTAACATATTTCTGCTCCTAGGAAGTTACATAAAAACTAATAAATACGAAAAATCCCTGAGAAAGATGTTCAAAAGTCAAAGCCAAAGAAGGCACCATAGATATAGAAGAAGCCCTATCTTCAATAAGTCTAAGAAAGAACCCGATTTATTGTAAAAAATCCTCCAAAAAAGAAATCAGCTGATCAGCTGCCGCGTACTCCTAAGCCTAGTGAGCTCAAGATTCTACAGATGAGTCGCTGCAACAAAACAAATTAATTAATTTATCTAACTCAGTGGGGAGAAATTATTGCTTACCGTCGAAAGGATGATATGAAACGTCTGTTTCCCGATCAGCTCATCCATTTCTACTAAAACAGCATTGAGTTCTAAAAAATTCCAAAACTATCAAAGATTATGTGAGGCAAATAAATGATTTCTAATCAATAAATAGTCATTCTTCCAACTAGATTAGAAAATTATGTACATGATGTAGATCATTAATCTAAATCTAATGCATAGAATTCGTAGTGTATGAGATCCACTTCTCGTTATGCTCCTTCTCCTAAAATTATATGCACCTTTTCTCCTTGATTATCGTAGTAGCTGTTGGCTATACCGAAGTTGCTGAATAGTTTCAGCTATAAAGATCGGATTCTCAACTATGAATTCCCAAAAATAGCAAAGTAATCATCATAAGAAATGGCTTTTTTGTCCTTCACTCTAAAAACCTTTTTGGCCCAAAGAGAAAGAATCATCCCAAAACCCTTATTAATTCCTTAAGGGCTAAAAGGTTATTAGGAATATCCTGCAATGAGCTTTCCGTAAATGGTGCGGGCAATAAGAACAATGTGCCGCTCATGATCAATATACTTATGAAAATTGACTTTGTTGTAGTTGTCAGCTCGGAATAAAAGTCTTGTTCTCTTAATTGATCCAAGGTAACTCTTGAGATTTCTGAGTAAAAACATCCTTTCTTCATGATCTGTTTCATCAAATATGAATCCTGGAGGAAACAAATGAGAAGAGCAAGAATTTTATCTGTCTTAAAGTACAATGTTTTGAGCCTTAAGCTGCTTTATTTATTTTTCGAATTATTCATTTTGCTTTTTTAATTCACGTTAAACTTTTTATAGCTATATTTTCTAACTAATTCTAGCCTCATTGTTGATCTTTTCTTTTTAAGCTGCCAATTGGATTAGTTTTTATACTGTTTATTAGAGGGATTGAATTTTGATTTTTTGAGCTTTTGTCTAAGTGATTAAATCCTAATAGACCTGTTATTGTAGTTTTATTTATTATTATTGTTTATTTTCATATAATATTTTTTCATTTGGTTCGCCCTATTGTTTGGCAAGCATTTTTTCTTCTAGAATTTTATTTAGCATTTATATTTGCTCGTGGCATTCGTCAATTTAAAGGTTGGATTAAGCGTACTTTTTTCTCCATTTTTATATCTATTTTTAGTGTTCGGCCTTTCGCTTCCTCAGTGCTTCGGCCACCCTCGCCTCGAAGTTGCTCACCAATCCCTATTTCTCGGAAATGTCCTTCTTTAACAGAGTAATCTCAGCGCGAAGGGCAGCGTTCTCGTCCACTAAGCCACTGTCTTTGTCCTAATACTCTCTGAAGGGAGTATTTATAATGCTTTACAGCGAAATTTAGTACTTTTTCAGTTTTTGTACTAAGGCTTGGTTCTGTTTCGTGTATCTCTGTACTAATTTGCGCTCCTCCTAATTTTCCTGTCCCAAAATCGAAGTTTTTTACTGTAGTGCTTTATTCTATTGGCTTAGAGATTAAATCTCGTTTTTGAGCTGCTAAATTTGTTGCTAAGGCCCAGAAAATTGTTTTTCTTGTTTGGAGTTTTCGTTTATTGAGTTATTCGTGGATCTAATTTACTCTTCTCCCACAAACACGCTGCTAATCGACTATTTTCTTTCGGCTTTGTCTTTGACTTTGTCGAATTCTTCCAAAAATAAATTTGTGTCTGCTTCAAACACCTTAGCCAGCAACCATGAATCCTGCCTCTCCCTTGGCGCAGGAATCGAAGGAATTCTTATCCTAAGTTGCTTGTGAAGCTCTAACAAAACAGAGCATACTTTCTATTACTTTTATGCACAATTATTGAGCCATTATTTTGTGTCTTAATAAATTTTTTCGGCTGTTTTGAGGTTTTATAATAAGTCTTTGAAGCAATGAAAGATGCTTTGATTGTGGTTCCGGCCGTTATTGAGGCTCGGGGGTTATATGTTCTTCAGTTCGTACTTTTTAATCAGCTAAGCCAGCCTTTAAAGCAAGAAAGGATTGTCCTGATTCACAGGAAGTTGGTTATCAAACTTTTTATTGATTTAGACTTCTTTTTGCTAAGATTTATCAATAACTTCCTTCAAATTCCTTATCAAAGCGACAATATTGTTAAATATCCTTTTCGTGTCCGAAGTAAACAAGGCTGAGGGCAGTTCTTATTACTCAAACTACTTAATTTAGGAACGAAAAAGACTGAACAAAGCCTTCGATAGTTTGTGATTTATTTATTTGCGAAATTAATTTGTTTTCATGAACAATGCCTTGAGTAATTTTCCTTCTTTACTAAGCTCTTACTTTTTCTATTAAATCTTATGTCCCCCTTAGATTGGGATGAATGGCTTAAAATAAATGAACTCAGATAAGGTCTGCAGAAAAGCGGGGGCTTTTGAAAGTTTATGTGATTTATACAAATCCTTGACCTTTTCATAATTTCCGATGGTCAAGTAATCGAAGACTTCGGCCTTATTGAGGTATTAGAAATTCTCTGAATGTTTGTTCATTGATTTATAGTATTATTTCAGGTTAAGGCTTTCGAGCTTCAAAATCTTTTACCTTTGTTTGTTCAAAGTCGTATTTTTCTCTTCTATGCATTTTTGAGACTCCTTCATTATGGTAACTAAGTCGTAAATTTCGACGAGATGCGAGTAAAAGGACTCATTGCGAAGGGTCAGCAAAACTGCATTTGCCTGTTTAAGCTAATTTTTGTTTAAACAGCAAATAAATTTTATTATTTAGTCCACAGAGTTTTTGTTCATTAACAAGTATTATTATTAATATCGTGATAAAGATAACGAATTTCATTTAAATATTACTTCGATGAGCTTATTAATAATTTAAATTGATAATTCTAATATTGTAAAGCTATGAAATACGCCCAATCTGATCCTGATGTCAATAGTGACCACAACTAATCTAAAAAGATTAACTGGGAGGATTTCAATTACCCTATCTGCCTAAAAATATTTCACTACGATCCTTAAGAAACCCCACAGTATCTCCGGAGAAAGGTAGGACTGCTTCGCTTCAATCACATCTTAATAATAACAGCTTTAATTTGGAATTTCATCAATAACATTGTAGATGCAGCTCAAGGGTAACATTCACTTAACAAAGAGTAAACCAAGGAGGCATTAGAATCGCCATCAGTATCTTCATTCTATTTATATGGCTTCCAGGATCCTTCTATATATTCATCATTCCCTATATGAACTACATGAAAGAGGAGTCTAAAGTATGGCTGTTTTACCTCCTTTCTGGGATTTCAACCATTTGGTTCTTTATCTGGTCAATCGCTGATTTTGCAGATGCAAATGGATGGGTAATGGTTTCAAAAAGTGCTAAGGAAGGAATGGGAGGGGTGACTTTCTTTGCAGTTATTACATCAATATTGATGTTGGGGATATCTATTTTGTCTGTAGTGAATTTGGTGCTATTTTACAAGAGATCAAGAAGTGATTAATGAAAGAACTTTATTTACATATGAATAAATAAAAGATAATGTTTATCAAAGTTATCCTCTAGGCTATCTTTTTCTTTTTATTATTTTCGGAATTTCACTCATCTAAGCACCAACTATATCTAGGCTTTTCCTCAGAATAGTGGTGTTAAGTGAAAGAAAATTTTAATAAATCAATAAAAGATATCTTGAAGTTTTGATGAAAAACTCTTGATTTTTGCTTATATTGATAATTTTATTATGACACAAAACCCTTAACAAAAACCAAAATCGGGTGCTCAGCTGCCAGATTTTTAGCCTCATTCCATTTATTCTAATCATCTCAATAACTCAAGCTCTAAGATGCAGTATTCCATGTCGAAAGACTCGCGTTTCAAGCCATAAAAAGTGTACCATCTATATGTTATCTAGAATGTAGCATAAGTTCTACGATCTCCCCAGCACAATATCTCCTCGGTCTGCTTCTTTTGGCTTTGGGGGAAAACTTGATATAAGTAAAGGGGCAAACCAATCTCCACCTCCCAATATATACAAAATTCCTAGTGAGTTCTAAACAAAGAAATCAAACGCTATAGCAATTGGACTTGGTAGAGAGGTACGCGAAATCTTAATAAGCTTATCAAGGCAGTGTCTCTTTTTGACAGCAAAACATCCAAAATCCCAGGACCTGGAGCATATGATGTTAAGTAATTGCCCAGCATGAAAAAGGTCTCGCTATCAGGACGTATCCCAGATTTATCAGATAAATGGATTAAAGGGGTTCCGGGACCAGGGGCTTACAAAACATTCGAC
>JACCDV011172583.1_pt1 | contig 10362 bp, 13 predicted proteins | sample 7446131 | NCBI WGS metagenome assembly JACCDV01 (sample SAMN15323448, study PRJNA562643) | freshwater metagenome | isolation source: river surface water | place: USA:Blue River Watershed | collected 2017-08-17
TCACCGACAAGAACACCGGCCGCCCGCGTGCGCGCGTGCTGATGAAAGCCGGTGACGTCGCCGCGATGCCGGCCGACATTGCGCACCAGGGCTTCTCGAAGAAGCGCTCGATGCTGCTGGTGTGGGAAAACGCGAACCCGGACATCGTGAAGATGTACGAGTCCGGTGCTTTGCCTCCCTATCCTGTGGAATTTTGAGTATCTGCTCGATAAGCTACTGCGCGTCCTGATTCCGTCCCTGCGATGCTCGCCGTACATCACGTACGGCTGCGCTTCTCGAAACGGACTCAGGCCGCTCGCTACGCTTCTCGAACAGATACGGCCGAACCTCATTTAAGAAAGGCCGGGCAGGTGCGCGTGCTCCTGTCATGGGGGTCGCTCGCGTGCATCCAGCCGAAAACAGGTCATTCATGAACAACGTACAGAACAAGCTCTTCATCGGCGGCAAGTTCGTCGACGCGCTGGACGGCGCAACGATCGATGTACTCAACCCGCATGACAACTCGCTGATCACGCGCGTGGCCGAAGCGAAACCGGCGGACGTCGACGCCGCCGTTGCTGCCGCCGAGCGCGCGTTCCCGGTATGGAGCGGCATGGCCGCCGCCGAGCGCGGCAAGCTGCTGCTGAAGCTGGCAGATCGCATCGAAGCCGAAGCCGATGCGCTGGCGATGCTGGAAGCGATCGATACCGGTCATCCGATCCGAGATGCGAAGAACATCGATGTATTGCGCACCGCCGCCTGCTATCGCTACTTCGGTGGCATGGCCGACAAATTCCAGGGCAGTCTGGTGCCGGTCGAGACCGGCTTCCTGAACTATGTATCGCGCGTGCCGATTGGTGTGGTGGGCCAGATCGTGCCGTGGAACTTCCCGCTGATGTTCACCAGCTGGAAGCTGGGCCCGGCACTTGCCGCTGGCAATACAGTGGTGATGAAGCCCTCTGAAATCACGCCGCTGTCCACGCTGCGCATCGCCGAGATGATGGCCGAGATCGGTTTCCCCGAAGGCGTGGTGAACATCGTCGTCGGCTATGGCGCCACCGCCGGCCAGCATCTGGCCGACCATCCGCGCGTCGGCAAGATCTCGTTCACCGGTTCGACGGCGATCGGTCGTGGCATCGTGCAGGCGTCGGCCGGCAACCTGAAGCGCGTGCAGCTGGAGCTGGGCGGCAAGGGCGCCAACATCGTGTTCGAGGATGCATTCCTGCCGGCGGCCGTCAATGGTTCCGCGTGGGCCATCTTCCATAACCAGGGCCAGGCGTGCATCGCCGGCTCGCGCCTGATCATCCATGAGCGTGTCGCCGATGAATTCCTCGACAAGTTCGTCACGCTCGCCAAATCGATCCGGCTTGGCAATCCGCTCGACCCGAACACCGAGATGGGCCCGCTGACCAGCCAGCTGCATCGCGACCGCGTGCTGAACTATGTCGGCATTGCGAAAGAGCAGGGCGGCGAGATCCTCGCCGGCGGCAAGACCCCGGACAACCCCGAGCTGGCAGCGGGCTGCTATGTGGAGCCGACCATCGTGCGCGCGAAATACACCGACCGCGTATCGCAGGAAGAAGTGTTCGGCCCCTTCGTGACCGTCACCACGTTCAAGGACGATGCCGAGGCGCTGCAGATCGCGAACGCGACCGAATACGGCCTGGGCAGCGGCCTGTGGACCAGCAACCTGCAGCGCGCGCACAAGTTCGCGCGTGACATCCGCGCCGGCATGGTCTGGGTCAACAGCTACAAGCGCGTGAACCCGGGCTCGCCGTTCGGCGGCGTGGGCCAGTCCGGCTATGGCCGCGAGATGGGTTTCGAAGCGATGCATGACTACACCGAAGCCAAATCGGTGTGGGTCAATGTCGATGCGCAGATCCCGCCACACTTCAAGCGCTGATCAGGAAGCGACTGAGAACAGGAATCGACCTTGCGTTCATTCGTCTTCAATGGCCAGCCATCGCGCGTCGTGTTCGGCGCCGGCTCGCTGCAGCATCTGGAACGCGAAGTGCAGCAGCTCGGCGCCAGCCGCGCACTGGTGCTGTGCACGCCCGAGCAGCAGCCGCTGGCCGAGGCCATTGCGCAGCGCCTCGGTGCGCGCGCAGCCGGCGTCTACCCGAAGGCCGTGATGCATGTGCCGGTCGAAACTGCGCAAGCAGCGATCGCCGAGGCACAGCGCGTGAACGCCGATTGCGCACTGGCCGTCGGCGGCGGTTCGACCACAGGGCTGGGCAAGGCGATTGCGCTGCAATCGGGTTTGCCGATCCTCGCGGTGCCGACCACCTATGCCGGCAGCGAGATGACACCGATCTGGGGCATGACCGAGAACGGCCTGAAGAAAACCGGGCGCGATGCGCGCGTGTTGCCGCGTACCGTGATCTACGACCCCGAGCTGACCGTGTCGCTGCCGGTCGGCCTGACCGTCACCTCCGGCATGAATGCAATTGCGCATGCGGCCGAGGGCCTGTACGCGCAGGACAGCAACCCGGTGATGGACCTGATGGCCGAGGAAGGCATACGCGCACTGGCGTCGGCGCTGCCGCTGCTGCGTGCGAACCCATCGGACATCGACGCGCGCGGCGATGCGCTGTACGGCGCGTGGCTGTGCGGCACGGTGCTCGGCAATGTCGGCATGGCGCTGCACCACAAGCTGTGCCACACGCTGGGCGGCACGCTGAACCTGCCGCATGCGGACGTGCATACCGTGGTGCTGCCGCATGCGATCGCGTTCAACGCATCTGCTGCACCGGACGCGATGAAGAAAATCTCGCGTGCGCTGGGTGGCGCGGACGCGGCGCAGGGCCTGTACCGGCTCGCGAAGGACAACGGCGCGCCGGTCGCGCTGCGCAACATCGGCATGCAGCAAAGCGACATCGATCGCATTGCGCAGATCGCAGTGCAGAACCCGTACTGGAATCCGCGTCCCATCGTACCGGACGCACAACCGGCGCTGCGCGAGCTGTTGCAGCGCGCGTGGGAAGGTGCGCCGCCGGTGACTTGAAGTACTCCGGACATCCGGAGCGGTATCACAGCAGCAAGAAAAAAAGAGAACGCCAACCCGAAGTACCCCAACGACGAGGAGACAGCAACATGGCAATCACAAGAAGACGTTTCATTCACGGCATGGCCGCAGCAGCGCTGGTATCCGGCGCTGGCCTTGCCTTCGCTGCCGACACGCTGAAGATCGGCTACGTATCGCCGCAGACCGGCCCGCTGGCACCGTTCGGCGAGGCGGACAAATGGGTGATCGAGCAGATGAAGGGCGCCTTCAAGGATGGCATCACGGTCGGCGGCAAGAAGTATGCGGTCGAGATCGTGCTCAAGGACAGCCAGTCCAACCCGAACCGCGCCGGTGAAGTCGCGAACGACCTGATCCTGAAGGACAAGGTCGCAATGATCCTGACCGCCGGCACGCCCGAGACCGCGAACCCGGTGTCGGATGCGTGCGAACTGAACGAGCTGCCCTGCGTATCGTCGGTGGTGCCGTGGCAGCCGTGGTTCTTCGGCCGCAAGGGCGACCCGGCAAAAGGCTTCAATTACACCTATCACATCTTCTGGGGCCTGGAAGACGTGATCGCGAACTTCACCAATGGCTGGAACAGCGTGAAGACCAACAAGAAAGTCGGCGGCCTGTTCCCCAACGATGGCGACGGCAATGCGTGGGGTGACAAGGAACTCGGTTTCCCGAAGCCGCTGACGGCACAGGGCTACTCGCTGACCGATCCGGGCCGCTTCCAGAACGGCACGCAGGACTTCTCCGCGCAGATCGCCGCGTTCAAGAAGGACAATGTCGAGATCGTGACCGGCGTCGTGATCCCGCCGGATGCGAAGACCTTCCTCACGCAGGCACGCCAGCAGGGCTACAAGCCGAAAGTCATCACGCTGGGCAAGGCGCTGCTGTTCCCGGGTGCGATCGAAGCACTGGGTGACCTCGGCGATGGCCTGACCACCGAAGTCTGGTGGACCCCGTCGCATCCGTTCAGCTCCAGCCTGACCAAACAATCGGCGAAGGACCTGGCCGGTGCGTATGAAGCGTCGACGAAAAAGCAGTGGACGCAGCCGATCGGTTTTGCGCATGCACTGTTCGAAGTCGCCGCGGACGCACTGAAGCGTGCCAAGTCGGCCAAGCCGAACGACATTCGCGATGCGGTCGCCGCCACCCAGCTGAAGACCGTGGTCGGCGATGTGAAGTGGGGCGGCCAGGGTCCGTTCAAGAACGTGTCCAAGACCCCGCTGGTGCTCGGCCAGTGGAACAAGGGCACCAAGCACAAGTACGAGCTGACCATCGTGAACAACAAGGCCGCGCCGAACATTCCGACCGGCGGCACCATGCGCCTGATGAACTGAGATCTTGATTCACTGATGGTCTGAGCAAGAAAAGAAGCAACATGGCACTACTCGCCCTCCACCACGTCAGCAAGTCGTACGGCGCGCTGAAAGTGACCGATGATGTCTCGCTGACCGTGGACGAGGGCGAGGTACTCGGGATTCTCGGCCCCAACGGGGCCGGGAAGACCACCCTGTTCAACCTGATCTCCGGCGACGTGAAGAGCGACGCCGGTGACATCGAATTCGATGGCCGCCGCATCAACGCGCTGCCGCCGTTCGAGCGCTGCCGCAGCGGCATCGGCCGTTCCTATCAGGTGCCGCAGCCATTCGGCGCGATGAGCGTGTTCGAGAACCTGGTCACCGCTGCATGCTTTGGCGCGCAGGTGCCGGAAAAGGAAGCATGGCAGATCGCGTGGGACGTGTTGCAGCAGACCGGACTGTCGCGCTACGCGAACCAGCCGGCCGGCGGCCTCACGCTGCTGAACCGCAAGCGGCTGGAGCTGGCGCGTGCGCTGGCGACGCGACCGCGGCTGCTGCTGCTGGACGAAATCGCCGGTGGTCTCACCGAACATGAGGCGCATGAACTGGTCGATGAACTCAAGCGCATCAAGCAGGCCGGCATCACGATGATCTGGATCGAGCATGTGGTGCATGCACTGCTGTCGATTGCGGACCGACTGCATGTGATCAATTTCGGCAAGACTCTGTGCAGCGGCGAGCCGCAGGCAGTGATGCAGGATGCCGAAGTGCGCCGCGTGTACATGGGACTGGAGGCCTGAATGCTGCTCGAAGCGACCGGCATCACCGCCGCCTATGGCGACGCGCAGGCCTTGTTCGGGATTGACCTCAAGCTCGACGCCGGTGAAGTGCTGGCGCTGATCGGCGCCAACGGCGCCGGCAAATCCACCTTCCTGAAAACCCTGACCGGCTTGCTGCCGCCAAAGCAGGGCAGCATTCGTTACGACGGCGCCGAACTGGCGACGATGGACGCGGCCGACATCGTCCGGCGCGGCATCGCGATGGTGCCCGAAGGACGCCGCCTGTTTCCCAGCCTGTCGGTCGAAGAAAACCTGTTGATGGGCACGCTGTCGCGCCGCAGCGGCGAATGGGACCTGGCGCGCGTGTATGACCTGTTTCCGATTCTGAAGGAAAAGCGTCGCCAGCCCGGCACCTCGCTGTCCGGCGGCCAGCAGCAGATGGTGGCGATCGGCCGCGCGCTGATGAGCAATCCGCGGCTGCTGCTGTGCGACGAGATCTCATTGGGTCTCGCGCCGGTCGTGATCCGCGAAATCTATGCAGCGCTGCCGTCGCTGCTGAAAGACGGCATGTCGCTGTTGATCGTCGAGCAGGATGTGCAACTGGCGATGCAGGTGTCATCGCGCGTGGTGTGCCTGCAAGAGGGCAAGGTGTCGCTCGAAGGCAAGTCCGGCGAGCTGACGCGCGAACAGATCAGTCAGGCGTATTTCGGGGTATGAGGAGAAAGGCATCGATGAATCCCGTACCGCACATGCATCGTGATTTACCAACGACGTCACCGACGTTCACGCAGCCGGTGAAGTCCGTGCATCCATCAAAGCTGACGACGTCCATGCAGCTGGTAGCGCCGGAGCGTGCATCATGATCGACGTGCTGCTGCAAGGTTTGCTGCTGGGCGGACTGTATGCGCTGTTCGCGCTCGGCCAGTCGCTGATGTTCGGCGTGATGCGCCTCACCAACACCGCGCAGGGCGACTTCATCATCCTTGGCGGCTTCTTTGCGATCAGCCTCGCGGCGGCCACCGGCCTGTCGCCGGGAGGAGCGCTGCTGCTGATGACGCCGGTCGCCTTCGTGTTCGGCTATGCATTGCAGCGCTTCGTGCTGAACGGCACGCTGGGGCGCGACCCGCTGCCATCGCTGGTGGTCACCTTTGGCCTGGCCATCATCATCCAGAACATGCTGCTGGAAGTGTATTCGGCCGACCCGCGCTCACTGGACACCGGGTCGCTCGCGATCGACAGCCTGTCCGTCGCCGGTGTGACTGCCGGCACGCTGCCGCTGCTGATCTTTGCGGCGGCCGTGCTCGCGACACTGGCCTTGCAGGCGTTGTTTTCATTTACGTCGCTGGGCCGCTCGTTCCGCGCAGTGTCGGATGACCGCGAGGCCGCGCAGCTGATGGGCATACGCCCGGCCATCGTGTATGCGCAGGCCACCGGCATTGCATTCATGCTGATCGCGCTGGCCGGCGCATTGCAGGCGATGCGCACCACGGTTGCGCCGTCCGACGGGCCTCTGCTGCTGTTGTTCGCGTTCGAGGCGGTGATCATCGGCGGCATGGGCTCGTTCTGGGGCACCTTGCTGGGCGCGATGCTGCTGGGCCTGACGCAGCAGATCGGTTTTCGTTTCGACCCGGGCTGGGGTATCTGGTTCGGCCACCTGATGTTCCTTGCGGTGCTGCTGGTGCGCCCGCAGGGCCTGTTCCCGAAGACGAGAGGATGATGGACAAGCTGCCTTACGAAGTCATCCGCAGCAACCGCTTTTCGACCTTGCTGCCGGTGCTGGCCGCGGTCATCGTGATCGCTGCCGCATCGCTGCCCTTCTGGGGCGAGTCGAGCTGGATGCGCGAAGTGGTCGAGATTGCGTGCTATTTCGTGTTCGCGATGATGTGGAACCTGCTGGCCGGTTATGGCGGCATGGTCAGCATCGGCCAGCAAGCGTTCTTCGGTTTTGGCGGCTACATCATGCTCATCCTCGGCAACGAGGCCGGCGTGAATCCCTTCGTTGCGATACCGCTGGCGGCGCTGGCGGCAGCGGCCATCGCATGGCCGGTGTCCTTTGTCGCGTTCCGGCTGCAGGGGGGTTATTTCGCGATCGGCACCTGGGTGATTGCCGAGGTGTTCCGGCTGTCGTTCGCCAACCTGCATGTGGTGGGCGGCGGCTCCGGCACCTCGCTGACCGCATTGCGCGGCATCGAGAAGGCAGTGCGCGAATCCACCACCTACTGGATTGCGCTCGCATGCGTGGTGGCGGTGATTGGCGGTGTCTACCTGTTCCTGCGCTCCAAGCGCGGCCTCGCGCTGCTCGCGATCCGCGACAACGAAGTCGCCGCGGCCTCGCAAGGCATCGATGTGCGGCGCATGAAGCTGGCGGTGTACCTGATTGCGGCCGGCGGCGCGGGTCTCGCAGGCGCACTGTATTTCGTGAGCAATCTGCGCATCTCGCCGGATGCGGCGTTCTCGGTCAATTGGTCGGCGTTCGCGATCTTCATGGTCGTGATCGGCGGCATTGGCCGCATCGAAGGCCCGATCGTCGGCGCCTTGCTGTTCTGGTTCCTCAACAAGTTCTTCAGCGATTACGGCAGCTGGTATCTGGTCGGCCTCGGCCTGATCGCGATCCTTGTCACGCTATTCTTCCGCGACGGCCTGTGGGGTGCGCTGCACCGCCGCTATGGCTGGTCTCTGTTCCCCACCCATCGATTCCTGAAAGCGAGCCACTGACATGCGCAACCTGACCGAAGCCAATCTGACCGATGCCGTGCTCGCGCGGCTGTCCGCCTGCGATGATCCGCGCCTGAAGCAAGTGATGAGCTCGCTGATCCGGCACCTGCATGCATTCGTGCGCGAGATCGAGCCGACGCCGCAGGAATGGATGGCCGGCATACAGTTCCTGACCGCGACCGGCCAGAAATGCGATGACGTTCGGCAGGAATACATTCTGCTGTCCGATACGCTGGGTGTGTCGATGCTGATGGATGCGATCAACAACCGCAAGCCCGTGGGCGCGACCGAATCCAGCGTGCTCGGCCCCTTCTATGTCGACGGCGCGCCCGAGCACGAGAACGGCGCGGATCTTGCACCCGGCGAAGGCCCCGGCGTGACCGTGTCCGGCCATGTGCGCGGCACCGATGGCAAGTCGCTCGCCAATGCGGTGCTCGACGTGTGGCAGACCGCGCCCAACGGGCTGTACCACATGCAGGATGCGCAAGCGGAAGAATTCCATCTGTGCGGCAAGGTGCATACCGCGGCCGATGGCAGCTATCGCCTGCGCACCTTGAAGCCGGTGTCGTATCCGGTGCCGGTCGATGGCCCGGTCGGTGCGTTGCTGGAAAAGCTGGGGCGTCATCCTTACCGACCGGCGCATATCCATTTCATCGTGTCGGCACCGGGCTACAAGCCGGTGGTCACGCAGCTGTATACCGAGGGCGATGAATACCTCGAATCGGATGCCGTGTTCGGCGTGAAAAATTCGCTGGTGGTGGATTACCAGCGCGACGGCGACGAGTGGCGGGTCAGCTACGACTTTGTGCTCGAACCGGCGGCCTGAGCGCCGACCTTCACGCCAACCGAGCGCATCTGGCGAACGCAGCGAACCAGCGAATCAGCAAATCAGTGAAAGACAGCGGAGGGCGGCCACATGTACTTTCTCGTGCTCAGCACCGACAAGCCGGACATGGCCGACGTGCGTTCCGAAGTGCGCCCCATCCATCGCGCGTATCTGCGCAATCCGGGTGCGCATCCGGTCAAGGTGCATTTCGGCGGGCCGACGCTGACGACGCAGGGCGAGCATGCGAATGGTACGCTGCTGGTAGTAGAGGCGGACGATATCGCGGCCGTCTCCGAATTCGTGGCCGACGATCCGTATTCGCAGGCAGGCGTGTTCCGCTCGGTCGAGATCCGTCCGTGGTCCTGGACCGTCGGCGCGCCTGAAACGCAGGGAGTGACAAGTTGAACTGGCAGCAGCACCCGGATTGCCCGCCAGCGGGCACACCGCTTTGCACGATCGATCAGATTCCTGACCAGGGAGGCTACGAGGTCAGCTTCGGCGATGGCCGTGAAAACTTCCGTGTGCTGTTGCTGCGGCAGGGCACGCAGGTCTGGTCGTATGTGAACTATTGCCCGCATTTCTCATTGCCACTCAATTACGAGCCGCAGACCTTCGTCACGCTCGACGGTCTCATCATGTGCGCGCACCACACCGCCTTCTTCAACTTCAGCGATGGCAAATGCGTTGATGGTCCCTGCGTCGGTGACGGGTTGGTGCCCTTGCCGGTGCATCTGGACGGCGACACCGTCTGTTTCGGTAGCGTGACGCCCGCGTGAACCTACATGTGCTGACCGCCATCGGTGCTGCGGCGCTGTTCGGTGCCAGCACGCCTTTTGCGAAACTGCTGGGCGGCAGCATGTCGCCGCTGATGCTGGCCGGCTTGCTCTACCTCGGCAGCGGGCTGGGCCTGTTGGCGTTGCGACTGCTGCGCGACCGTGGCTGGCAGCCGTCCGGTATCGCGCGCGGCGAATGGCGCTGGCTGGCGGGTGCGATCATGTGATTGCACTTGCCTGCCTGTGCTGGGCGATCGACAACAATTTCACCCGCAAGGTATCGGCGTCCGATGCGCTCTTCCTTGCAGCAGCGAAGGGCACGGTGGCGGGCATCGTGAACGTGGGCGTGGCGCTGGTTCAGGGATCATCATGGCCGGCTCCGGAGCTGATGGCCGCCACCGCCATCGTCGGCCTCGCCGGCTATGGCCTGAGCCTGGTGCTGTTCGTGCTGGCGCTGCGCGATTTGGGTACTGCGCGTACCGGCGCGTATTTTTCGACCGCGCCTTTCATTGGTGCGGCACTGTCACTGATGTTGCCGGGCGAAGGTACCGGCATGCTGTTCTGGATCGCGGCAGTGCTGATGGCGTTCGGGGTCTGGTTGCACCTGACCGAACATCATGAGCATGAACACACGCATGAAGCGATCGAGCATGAGCACCTGCACACGCATGACGAACATCACCAGCATGCGCATGATTTTGCGTGGGACGGACAGGAGCCGCATGCACACCGGCATCGCCATACACCGATCACGCACAAGCATCCACATTATCCGGATGTGCATCACCGGCACACGCATAACATCACATCCCGCAAGCGAAGCGCCAGCCACCGGTGCCCCCCGGATTCTGTGTGAGCTTTTGCACATCGCCCGGTGTGTTCACGCGGCCGATCATTTCGCCTTCGGCCATCGGGCCCTTGTACATCGTGTAATGGATGATCTGCGCGGTCTCGTTCTTGCAGTCGTATTCCTTCAGCA
>JACCDV010918544.1_pt1 | contig 10361 bp, 8 predicted proteins | sample 7446131 | NCBI WGS metagenome assembly JACCDV01 (sample SAMN15323448, study PRJNA562643) | freshwater metagenome | isolation source: river surface water | place: USA:Blue River Watershed | collected 2017-08-17
GCCAGAGGATGAACTGCCAGCGATTTTGGTTGGGGAAGCACTCACAGCTGGCGCAATCTTAATAGAACCACCCGGAATAACCAGTTTCTCTCCGACTACCAAGTCATCATTTGAGGTAACTTGGTTGTACGCCATAATCTCTTCAGCATCAGCGTCATATTTCTTTGCAATGGCACTCAAAGTATCACCCTTCTTGATCGTATGTTGTACACCAGCTACCGGCAAAATAATCAATGTTTGACCCTCCTTAATTGCTGTGGCTCGGGGCAGGTCGTTTGCCCACAGGATAGTATTAGCTGTAACGCCGTACATTTCAGCAATATGAGACAACGTGTCACCAGCTCGTACTGTATAGACGCTAATTTCACCAGTTAGACTCCGCGAGGAGGCGATCACGTCTTCGCCCACCGGACCTGAGGAAACCAGTGCATTTTCGTGCACGATGATTTCCGCCCCGCCGCGTGAACCTTGCGGATTGGGATTTTGGAGAGCCGAAAGAAGGTCTACATCAAGCGCTGTTTCTTGTGTCGCCACAGGGACTACCGGAGAAAGGCCAGTGGCATCACTACTCGTTCCCTCGAGAAAGCCCGAATGTAGCGTCATCGGAACAACAACTGCTGCCAAGAAGAAGCACCACTCCACCGCATTCCAGTGACGGGGAAGTCCTTTTTCGGCATTATCTGTCATCTGGTCTAATAAGGTCTCTGTATATGTAGAACCAGAATCTTGTACGTTTTGTTGAATAAGAAATGTTTTAAGGACACACCGCCACGCTGACACTACGGAAAGTCGGAAACAAAAAGAGCAAACGAATGCTCTCATTGTGCACTACCAAACGATTTCTTTGGTATGGCTAAATTTTACTAGAACCAGCCCTGAAGACAATTGACGAATGCACATTTTGGGGCTCCGCCCAAAACAGCTGTTTCCAGCCTTAGTTACAGCCTCGCTTTTTCGTTGACAAAATATTTGTTTTGTTTTTTAAATTTATGCCGGTTGTTTACACTCCCCTGAAGAACCCTCATGCTATAGTGTGATACTTATGCCTATCGAATTCCCATACCTCGCTGGACTCAATCCAGCCCAAAAAGATGCTGTCCTCCACACGAAGGGCCCGCTTCTCGTTCTCGCCGGAGCCGGCTCAGGCAAGACCCGCGTTATCACGCACCGTATTGTGCACCTTATCCATTCTGGCGTTGCACCACATAATATTTTGGCAGTTACTTTTACCAATAAAGCCGCCAAGGAAATGCGCGAGCGTGTCGTGCGCCTGATTCACGAATACCCACCAAGTGACCGAGCCGCCATCGACTCTCTCCCCACGGTCACGACCTTTCACGCGCTTGGCGTGCGGCTCTTGCGCGAATTTCACGATCACCTTGGTCTACTACGTCACTTCACTATTTACGATCGCAACGACAGTTTGCGAGCCATCAAACTAGGACTCGAAGAGGCGGGCTATAATCCAAAAGAATTTGAACCAAGAAAAATTCTCAGTAAAATCTCCCGAGCCAAAGGTGACGCGGTATCGCTCGCAACCTTTAAACAAGAAGCGAGTAGCTTCCCCGACCAGGTCGCAGCAGCGGTTTGGGAGAAATACGAGGCTGTACTCAAACGTGAGCAAGCTCTCGATTTTGATGACCTCTTAGTAAAAACACTGACACTTCTCACGCTACCGCCCGTACGGGAGACCTTGCAAGCGAGGTACCGCTACATACATATAGATGAGTACCAAGACACAAACGAAGTCCAGTTCAATCTAGCCAAACTACTCTGCGGACCTGAACACAACCTCTGTGTGGTGGGAGATATTGACCAAAATATCTACTCTTGGCGCGGTGCCAACATTAAAAATGTCCTTCAATTTGAACGTGAATTCCCTGGAGCACGGACAATTCTCCTAGAAGAAAACTACCGTTCTACCAAGACAATTATTGCGGCGTCAAATGAAGTTATTGCCAAGAATCGTAACCGTGTCCACAAAGAAGTCTTTACGAGTAATGAGGTAGGGGAAAAAATCAGTCTCTATGCCGCAATGACAGGTACCGACGAGGCCGAGTATATTGCCACTACCGCCCACACGCTGATTGCTGACGGCATTCGACCGAGCAATATCGCTGTCTTGTACCGTACCAACTTCCAATCGCGCGCGCTTGAAGAAGCCTTTTTGAACTACGGCGTGCCATACCAATTACTCGGAACAAAGTTTTTTGAGCGCAAGGAAGTCAAAGATGTGCTCTCCTACCTACGTCTTGCACTTAACCCCGGCAGTATGGCCGACTTAGCTCGAGTCATTAACGAACCGGCGCGCGGCATCGGCAAAGTCACTATGCTCAAGGTTCTCGAAGGGAAGCGATCGGAACTTAAAGGGGCGGTTTTAGAAAAGGTCGCTCGGTTTGATCAAATTATGATGGACATTGCTGACGAAGCTCGTACCAAGCCGCTCGCGGAAACGATTACATTCATCATTAAACGCACCGGCCTTGAGACTGAATTCAAAAAAAGTGGCACCGAGGACGATCTTTCAAGACTCGAAAACCTACAAGAACTAGTGACGCTCGCCAAACGCTACGACGATACCGACCCCGAAACCGCCGCTCTCGAGCTTATCGAAACCGCCGCTCTCCAAAGTGACCAAGACGAGCTAAAAAGCAAAGAAGAACAAGATGCTGTGCGCCTCATGACTGTCCACGCCGCCAAGGGTCTTGAGTTCCCCTATGTCTTTATTTGTGGCTTAGAAGAAGGACTATTTCCTCATGAACGTCTCGACGAGGCAGCCATTGATCATGAAGAGGAACGGAGATTATTTTATGTTGCCTTGACCCGAGCTGCCACAAAACTGTTTCTCTCCTATGCACACTTGCGGACTATCTACGGCAGCCAGCGAGTCAACCTGCCGTCATCATTCTTAAATGACATCAGCCCCGACCATATTGAGAGCAGTAACCCAGGCAGTACAGGAAGTCACTCAGGTTACGAAACCACGATCTTTCTTGATTAGGACTTGCCACCACGGAGGGGATTCCTGTATGCTCCGTCTATGCCTCAACAAAGAGACACCACTACAAATAAGACCCCCTTCGCACAGAAAAAATCTCTCGGTCAAAACTTTCTAACGAGCGATATCGTACCAAGATGGCTCTGTGAAGCCGCCGCTGTGGAGTCTGGCCATACCGTGCTTGAAATTGGACCAGGCACCGGCGCCCTCACGCGCGAACTCCTCGCTCGCGGAGCCCATGTCATAGCCCTTGAAGCCGATCCGCGGGCAGTCCTCTACCTAAAAGAGCACCTGGCACCAGCCTGTGCGAGCGGACAGCTCACCCTTATCTTAGGTGATGCACGAACCTTACGTGTGGCAGATTTAGGCTTACGAGATAAGGGTTTTTTGGTTGTATCTAATATTCCATACTACCTGTCAGGCTTTTTGTTGCGACAACTTCTCGACGCGCCGGTGCAGCCCTCTGCTTTGGTTTTTTTAATGCAGAAAGAAATGGTTGCGCGCATCGCACGCGACAAAAAAGAGTCCCTCTTATCACTCTCAGTCAAGGCTTTTGGCGACCCCACCTACTGCAAAACTGTTTCCCGCGGGCATTTTAATCCACCCCCCAAGGTGGATTCCGCGATTTTGGCAGTTAGGGACATAAACCACGAGAGACTCGAGACAGTGGATCCATCTTTCTTTTTTACCATTTTGCATGAAGGATTTAAGAGCAAGCGCAAGCAACTTATCGGTAATCTAGCCGAAACCTACTCTCGTCAGGCGCTTGAACGGATATTTACCGAACTCCAACTACCTCTCACCGTTCGAGCTGAAGATATACCCTTGACCACGTGGATAGCACTCTGCCAGAAACTAGCCTCGCATGAGGATTAAATGCCTCCTCAGCTTGTCGTAGGGAATACGCGGCAGACATTTTACTACATCGCAATACTTTGCGTGTATGCTCGGTGTTTTATACCTGTGTACACTCATGAGTCATCAGCTAAAGTGGGCTGTTATACTATATTTGTATGAACAGTTATCAGAACCCAAAAGTCATTGGTGCTTTTCTCATTGGGTTTGCCCTCGTTCTTGGTGCCTATGTCGCCTCCACCTTTGGTGAGCCACGCACTCCACTCATTGCCCCTCTTGAAGCCGTCGCTGACGTAGCTCCGGTGCGTGTTTTTATACCAGTATCTGACTCCGATACCGATGGGGTAGAAGACTGGCGTGACCAGTTTGTGACCGCGCCGGCCGTCACCCTTGAAGACACCCCCGCTGCCGCCTATGTCCCTCCCGAAACTATCACCGGCCAACTCGGGGTAGCGCTTGTCGAAGGTCTCATTGCTTCCAAAGCCGCCGGACCAATTGTCCGTTCAGAAGAAGAGGTGGTGGCTACGGCTGTAGAGCGGCTCGAAAAAATCGCCACCTCAGACACGATTTTTGACGTAAAAGATATTGTAATCTCGGGCGACATGTCTGACGAAGCAATTCGTACCTATGGCAACGCTATTGCAAATATTATTATTAACGAAAATGTACCCGGAATTGAGCATGAACTAGTTTTACTCCGCGATTTTTTGGCTGGGGAAGAGAAGGATCTCACCAAGCTAGAAACAATCACCCGAGTATATAAAAACTACCGTGATAAAACACTCAATCTGCCCGTACCTAGAAATTTCGTCAAAGAACACCTAGATCTTATCAATGTCTACAACGCCCTTTATATGAATCTTGATTCAATGACAAAAGCCTCGACAGATCCGATGCTGCCCTTTGTTCGCCTCAAGCGCTACGAAGATGATATAAGGGGCCTCTCCCTGGCCCTCACCAATATGTACAATGCGTTTGTCCCGCATGCTCGAGTATTTGAGATGAACGACCCGGCCATTATGCTCGTTGGATTTTATCAAGAGACACCATAAGTAAACAGTTTTAAATTATCTATATGCCTACCTTGCTTCATCAACTCCTCGAACGCACCCTCCTTTTTGCTTTTGTTGTATGTTTTGCCTTTGTCTATCTCTACACCCCGCAGCAAGCGCCTCGTGCTGAGGCGGCGGCAATTTGGGGTGCCACTGAATGGACACAGATTGGAAATTTTCTGCAACTGATACCCACTAATATTTCTACATACATATCGTCATCAGCTGACACGACAACCGCCGGCATGACCTCAAGTTCATTTGCTCTTGATAACGTTATGGACGGCGTAGCCTGGTCACTGGCTAAGAGTATTCTCTCCGAAATGACCTCGAGTATTCTCAACTGGGTGAACTCCGGTTTTGAAGGAAGTCCTTCTTTTGTTACTGATTTTCAAAGTACTCTCATGCAAGCCGCCGACAAAACGTTTGGTGAATACCTACAGCAAGTCGGTGGGCCACTGTCCTTTGTCTGTTCACCCTTTAAACTTGATATCCAAGTTGCTATTTCCATAATCTATGAAAACGCTCGTGCCAACGCCGATACGCTTGCACCTGGTGCTTGTACTCTCACCGGCGCCCTCCAAAATATCGAGGATTTTTATGACGGCACAAAGACCTTCACCGAGGCCGGCGGCTGGGACGCTTGGCTCTCAATTACCGCTCAACCAGAAACCTATACCAACTACGGCAACCTTTTGGCTGTCCGCAGTGGTGCCGAAGCCAGACTCGTCAATGCTAAAGGGGAGGGAATTCAAATGATGGCCTGGGGAGACGGCTTTCTCTCAAGCAAAGTCTGTGAGACAGTAGAAGACGAATCTGGCGGTCACGAAAAGTGCACCATCACCACACCTGGTAAGGTGATTAACGAGGCACTTACCTTCCAAACCTCAGCCGGACCCCGTTCACTTATTGAAGCCGACGAGATCAATGAGATTGTGGCCGCGGTTTTCGCGCAGGTAGCCCAAAAAGCCGTGACCGGTGCCGCTGGTCTTCTTGGCCTCAGTGGTGGCACTGGCCACACCTACTCTGGAGTACCGTTTACCGAGCAAGTAGGTTCCAGTGGTCTGTCGAGTGATCCAAGTCGTATTCGCGACCTCATAAGTGAGTCCCTCGCCAACGAGCAAAATTATGCCGCCCTAACCACTCTCTACGAACCACTCCTCATCGCTTTCGTTGCTGACGCCTCTCAGAATGAAGAACGTCGACTCGAAGCCCTTGAAGAAATCGATAAGCTACCTGGTATCAAGGCTGATATTGCTGTTAATATAGTTGCTCTTGAATCTCTCTTGAATGACTTTGATGCCCTAAAAACCCCACCTGACCCTACTGTGCTCCAGGACATATCAGCGGACTACTTTGACCTCGATCTCCATACCGAGGTAGAGGTGGACGGGAAAGAAGTTCGCTGGAAGGCAATGACCAAACCAAGAAAACAATGATGACAGGTAACACTCAACCAAAGCGAAACTTTCTGCTCCTAAGCGGAGTTTTGCTTTTGTTGATTCTTATCACCCCACGACCTGCCTATGCCCAAGTAGGGGATTATCTACTCAAAGTTCTCTTCAATTTTGTTGTTAGTGTCTTTGGCACAATCGCTGGCTGGGCTGGTCTCCTCCTTGATTTTGCAATCAGAGAACTCGTAATCGGGTTTGGCAACCTGTATATAACAAGTGGGCTCGGCAACACCGTTGACGCGATGTGGGTGATTGTGCGCGATATCTTCAATCTCACCTTCATCTTTGGCCTTGTCCTTATTGGTCTTAAGATGATCTTTGGCAGTGACAACAGTGGGCAGAAAATGCTTGTCTCGCTCATTATGGCAGCCCTCCTTGTTAATTTCAGTCTTTTCATCACAAAGTTCGTAGTTGATTTCTCAAATATCGCAACCGTACAGCTCGTCAACACTTTTCCAAAAGACAAAAGTGGTAATCTCTCAATTTCTGGATCATTCGTTAATGCGATTGGATTAACCTCCCTCTATAAAGTCGACACCACTGGAAATGTTACTACTAATTTTTTTTCTAACGGCAGCTCGGCCGGTGGCTTTACCTACATTTTTTCTACCATGATTATTCTCCTGATTGCCGCCTTCGTCTTTGCCGCCGGCGCCTTCCTACTCTTTATCCGTTTTGCGCTGCTCATTTTCTACCTTATCTTGTCGCCACTTATGTTCCTCGGCTGGGTATTTCCGGGAGGAGGAGGTATTACCTCCCAATTCTGGTCAGGCTTTTTAGGGCGCGCCTTCTTTGCCCCCGTGTATATCTTGATGTTGTATTTATCCTACCGAATTATTCTTGGCTTCAAAGCCTACCCTATCTTCCAAACCGCCAACTTTGGAAAGTTAGCCGGCTCAACAAGCAGCAGCGATGTATTTGCAGTCTTGCCTCCTTTTATCCTCACTGCCATCTTTCTCATCGCATCGGTAGTCATCGCTCAGAAGATGGGCATCAGCGGTGCCGGCGGAGTAATTTCAATGGGGAAGACCATTGCGGGGAAAACGAAGAAAATGGCTTTCGCAGGTGGCGCTAATCTTGCACTCAAGGGTCTTGACCGCGCAGCTCGAGACAACGGTAGTAGCACTAATCGTCCAGTACTGAAACAGTTCCGCCAGGCTACTCGCTCCCTCGCGCGCGGCGCTACTATTGTTGGCGCACGCTCTGGTCTTGAAAGCGCCGCAAAACCTTGGACAGCAATGAACAAGGCAACAAAGGAAGCAAAGGCTGGTTTGGCTGCCCGGGATAGTGCAGCCCGATCAGAATATGCAATTGAAGTTGGAACTGACCCAACTAAAGTTACTAAATTGGCTAGTTTGAGAACCTTAAGCAAAGCCGGGCCACTTTCTCCAGCCGATGCTACCCTTTTAGCTCAGCTTGAAACAGAAGAACGAGCGATGCAATCAGCTGTCATCGGACTTGGCACTAAAGCGCTTGAGAACATGTCGAAGAATACTCTTGCGGCGATTGCTCCTCACCTCACCTCTTCTCAAGTTGAAGGTGCCATGAAGAGTGACAATATCAGCGACACAGACAAAAATGCAATCATTGCAGCTCGCCAAGGTGCCATCAATAGTGTTGTAGGAGCTACTGGTTCCATCATTACTAAAGAGCTCACTAAACTAAGTATTGATCAAATTGAAATGATGGGAGACCAGTGGATTAGAGATAACGCACACCTTTTCAGTAACAGCCAGATGGACGAGATTAAGAAGAGTAAGAAGTTTACGGAGTCACAGAGAAATAGCTTTGTGGCAGAGAGAAATGGTTGGCACGCTGCCGCAGCCGCAGGAACAAACTACAATGGCAAAACTACAAATATTGCTGACCTTTTTGAGCACACCGCGGGTGGTGGGGACCGCAAACCTGAAGATATCGCAAACTTAGATAAGACTATCCTTTTAAACCCAGACCCAGCCGTACATTGGTTTATTACCGCCGAGGCACTTGAAGCAATCGCCGAAAAGAAAACTCTGAACTCCGGAGAGAAAGCAATTCTTAAAGCAAACCTCCTGGCAACTCCCGGACCCCATCATGCAAAAATTAGTGCGTACTTTAGCTCATCGCACGGTCTCCGTTATTGGTAACATAATAGTTCTATGACCATATCTAACGAACAGTTTGAAGAAGCTTACACAAATGCTACACCGGCACAAAAATACCTATGTTCTGGTGCAGGAAATGAGCTCATGGATGTAGCTAAAAAACACAACCTAACTGAACCGACTCTCTATAAAAGATTTGCTTTATTAGTCGGCGATGTGGTGCTAGGCTTCCACAAAACTGAGGATTTACCCATCCTTCTACAAAAGGAATTTACGTTCTCAAAGGAAACAATAGACGCACTCTTTAAAGACATTCTGACATTTATGAATCCGTTGTATGACCCTGCATGGCAACCACCAACAGCGTCCGCTACCAGCTCTGACATAGATTCACTTATTACTGAAACCGAGTCAGCTATCGCTACTCTGCCGACTATCCGCACCATGAATCAAACCGAGCCTGTATACTCTTCCACGCAAGCAGCAATTTTGCGTGAAGGAGGTGAGGTCGGAGCCGGATCAGCCCTGCCCAAGACACAACCCTCAGAAGCCCCGACCTGGGACTCCGCTCGCTGAGTCCTACCTGCCCCTCGTATGTGGATAGAACGCGACTCGTGTCGTGTTTTAGAAAGGGTGCCGTGTATAATAGACATATGCGTTTTGAAGTCCCTCAGTTCATCGAGATTGAAGACAAAATCTTCGGCCCGCTCACGTGGCGCCAGTTTCTCTACCTCGGCGGCGGGGTAGGGATGGGCGTGGTGCTTTTTCTTACCACCAACTTCATTGTGTTTCTCTTTGTTGGCCTACCCCTTGCAGTACTCGCATTTGCTCTTGCCTTTTTTCCTGTTAATAACCGACCTTTCTCTTTTTTCCTAGAAGCGATTGTTAACTACGTAAAAGGAACCAAACTCTACATCTGGAAACAAAAGAAAAATATTGTCTATAAAGATGCCGAGGAGCTAAGGGGGATTCCGGGAGTAATCAAACCTAAGCAAAACTTTCTTCCCAATCAAAACTCGCTCTCTTTGGCGCGCCGCCTTGAGCTTGAAGCGATTCAAAAAACCGATTCCTAGTCTATGCCAAAAACTTCTTCTGCCAGCCAAGATTTTGTTGCCATCAAGGATATTCGTGATGGGGTAGTCATTCTTAAGAGCGGTCAACTCTGCTCTGTTCTCCTGGCTTCGTCGGTCAACTTTGCCTTAAAATCAACCGATGAGCAACAGGCGATTTTGCAACAGTTTCAAACCTTCATTAACACGCTCGATTTTTCACTGCAAGTCTATATCCAATCACGCCGTCTTAATATTGAACCCTACCTCGCCCTGCTTGAAACGCGCGAAGCAAGCCAAGACAATGACCTAATGCGTATCCAGCTTCGTGAATACATTGAATTTATTCGTACGTTCACGTCTGAAGTCGATGTGATGAGCAAAAACTTTTTTGTCGTCATTCCATACACACCGACCCCGATTAATATCACCAATAGCTTGACGTCGCTCTTTACTGGCAGCCCAACCAAAATCTCAACTCCGCTCGAGCAGCAGTTTGAAGAGCACCGGACACAGCTCGAACAGCGAGTAACTCTCGTCTCAGAAGGTCTCTCTGGCGTCGGCGTCCGCACCGTACCCCTTAATACCGATGACTTAGTAGAGCTGTTTTATCATATTTATAATCCAACCGACCCGGCCGGTAAGGCGCCAACAATAAATTAATATATGGGATTATTTGATTTTATAAAACCGCCAGAGAAAGAAGAGCGCATCAGTGACGAGCTCATGACTCTCGTTGATGTCATTGCGCCTGCCGCCGTCAATATCACTCCCCGCGCCCTTAATTTAAGTGGACTCCAATCTCGCGTTCTCTATGCCGTGGCCTACCCTCGCTACCTCACTGAAGGCTGGCTCGAGCCTGTCCTCAA
>JACCDV011006937.1_pt1 | contig 10361 bp, 8 predicted proteins | sample 7446131 | NCBI WGS metagenome assembly JACCDV01 (sample SAMN15323448, study PRJNA562643) | freshwater metagenome | isolation source: river surface water | place: USA:Blue River Watershed | collected 2017-08-17
TACCGCCTAAAAATTCGCGCCCCTGGTTTTGCCCATTTAGCCGCCTTGGATGAAATGACCCGCGGTCACATGATTGCCGATTTGGTGGCCATCATAGGCACGCAAGATATCGTGTTTGGTGAAATTGATCGATGAGTACAGATTGAGTCAACTATGTTAAGCCCACAAATTACAGAAAAAATTGATTACGAACTGACTAAGTACCCAGCCGACCAACGTCAAGCGGCGGTCATGAGTGCTTTGCGTATCGTGCAAACCGAACGCGGTTGGTTGTCTAATGAAAGCATGAGCGAGGTGGCGCAATACCTTGGCATGCCAGAGATAGCCGTTATGGAAGTGGCCACTTTCTACAATATGTACGACTTGGCACCGGTGGGTAAATACAAGATCAGTGTATGCACCAACATTTCATGCATGCTGCGTAATAGCGATGAGATCGTAGACCATCTTAAAGCTAAATTGGGTGTGGATTTCAACCAAGTGAGTGCCGACGGTAAGTACTGCCTAAAAGAAGGTGAGTGCATGGGCGCTTGCGGTGGTGCGCCTTTAATGATCATTAATAATCACACCATGCATGAGTTTTTAACGCCGGCTAAAGTCGATGCCATTTTGGATGAGTTGAAATAATGGCAAAGCAATCAGCAAAAGCACCTGTGATGACGGATTTAAACGGTCAAACCTTGGTCTGTCTGCGCACCCTAACAGAAAGCCAACCTGCGGCCTTAGCCACTTACATCAAGCTGGGTGGCTACCAATCGCTAAAACGCATAGTGACTGAAAAAACCAAGGCCACAGACATTATTACCGAGGTGAAAATCTCTGGTCTGCGTGGCCGTGGCGGCGCCGGCTTTCCAACCGGCCTTAAATGGAGTTTCATGCCGCGTTATTTCGATGGTGTGAAGTATTTGGTGTGCAATACCGACGAAGGCGAGCCCGGTACATTTAAAGACCGCGACATCATACGCTACAACCCACACCAATTGATTGAAGGCATGGCCATTGCTGCCTACACCTTGGGTGCGCGGGTAGGCTATAACTACATCCACGGTGAAATTTGGCAAGATTACGAAAGCTTTGAAGCGGCGCTGATGGAAGCTAAAGCCGCCGGTTACTTGGGTGAGAACTTATTCGGTACTAACTTTAGCTTTGATTTGTATGCTGTGCACGGTTACGGCGCCTATATCTGCGGTGAAGAAACCGCCTTAATTGAGTCCATAGAAGGCAAAAAAGGCCAACCGCGCTTCAAGCCACCATTCCCAGCGAGTTACGGTGTGTTTGGTAAGCCGACCAATGTTAACAACACCGAAAGTTATACCTCCATTCCATGGATAATGCAGCACGGCGGCGCGGCCTTTGCCGATTTAGGCGTGCCTAACTCTGGTGGTAGCAAATTATTCTCTGTGTCTGGTCACGTTGAAAAGCCAGGTAATTACGAAGTGAAAATGGGTACACCTTTTGTTGATTTGTTGGCCATGGCTGGCGGTGTCTGGCATGGTCGCAAACTTAAAGCAGTCATACCGGGTGGTCCATCCACTGCCGTTGTGCCGGCGGCCATCATGGAAACCACCAACATGGATTACGACAGCCTAAGCAAAGCCAGAACAAGCTTAGGGGCGGGTTCCATGATCGTCATGGACGACAGCACCTGCATGGTCAAAGCCTTGCACCGCTTGTCTTATTTCTTTTACGAAGAAAGCTGTGGCCAATGCACGCCATGCCGCGAAGGTACCGGTTGGGTTTACCGTGTGCTGGATCGCATCGTCAAAGGCCAAGGCAAGATGGAAGATTTAGACCTGTTGACTGACATCAGTAAAAACATTTCTGGTCGTACCATATGCGCGCTGGGTGAAGCGGCAGCAACGCCGGTCATCAGCTTTATTAAGCATTTTAGGGCGGAATTTGAGTATTACATAGTGCACGGTAAAAGTATGGTTGAGAGCGGGGCGGAGCAAGGCTAATGTTAAATATAGAAATTGACGGCAAAGCGTTAGAAGTCGAGCACGGCAGCTCCATCATTGATGCTGCCGATAAAGTCGGCATTGCCATACCACGCTTCTGCTACCACAAAAAACTATCCGTAGCGGCCAGTTGCCGCATGTGTTTGGTGCAGGTTGAAAACTTCAATAAACCTTTGCCGGCCTGTGCTACGCCTGTGGCCGATGGCATGAAGATATTCACTCGTTCTAAAGCGGCCATAGAAGCGCAAAAAAGCGTGATGGAATTTTTGCTGATTAACCATCCCTTGGATTGCCCGATCTGCGATCAAGGCGGTGAGTGCGATTTGCAAGATGTCGCCGTGGCTTACGGCACCAGTGGCTCACGCTACACGGAAGAAAAACGCGTGGTCTTCAATAAAAATATTGGCCCCTTGGTCAGTACCGATATGACCCGCTGCATTCAGTGCACACGCTGCGTACGCTTCCTGCAAGAAGTTGGCGGCATCATGGAGTTGGGCATGGTAGGCCGTGGCGAGCATGCGGAGATTACCGCTTACGTGGATAAGAGCGTGAATTCCGAATTATCCGGCAACATCATCGACTTGTGCCCAGTGGGTGCGTTGACCAGCAAGCCTTTTAGGTATTCTGCCCGCAGTTGGGAGCTAACCCGTAGGCCTAGCATAGCACCGCATGACGGTTTAGGTTCGCACATAGAAGTGCACGTTAAAGACAATAAAGTCATGCGTGTATTGCCTAGAGAAAAGGAAAGCATCAACGAGTGTTGGTTGTCTGACCGTGATCGTTTTTCCTACGAAGGTCTAAACAGTGCTGACCGTTTGCAAGTGCCTATGATTAAACACAAGGGCCAATGGCTAGAAACGGATTGGAAGACCGCGCTAGAGTTTGCTGCGGGACAAATTAAAGACATTACTAATGAGTACGGTGGTGAAGCCTTAGGCGTGTTGGTCTCGCCTAACAGCACCATGGAAGAAGGCTATTTAGCCAAGCAACTGGCCACTGCTTTAGACTGTGGTAACGTTGATTACCGCTTACGCCAAACCGATTTCAGGTTAGACGGTAAGCGTCTTGGTACGCCATGGATGGGCTGCAACATTCATGAGATAGAAGAGTTGGATCGCATACTGGTGATAGGCTCCAACCTTAGAAATGAGCACCCATTATTGGCTAAGCGTTTCCGCAAAGCCGTGGCCAATGGCGCTGAGCTCTCTGTGATTAGCCCGTTAGACAACAATCCCTTGATGGACATTGCGCATAAAGTCATCGTCCGTCCCAACGACATGGTGAATGTGCTGGGCCAAGTACTTAAAGCCATGTCCGGCTTACAGCGCTTGTCCTTATGTTTGCCACCATCGCTTAATCAATTGCTAGCAGAAATTAAAGTAAGGCCTAATACCCAGGCCATAGCAGAAAGCATGGCAGGGCATGGCAAAGACTACGATTTAATTGCACCTAAAGTAGGTATTTTTATAGGTAATATGGCCTTGAGCGACCCGCGCTTTACCGAAATGTACAGCATGGCAGAAGCCATAGGCGGCATTTCGGGCGCTAAAGGCGGCATATTGCCGGCCGCAGCCAACAGCACAGGCATGCACATGATGGGCGTGATGCCGAGCAGCACAGGCATGCATGCTAGAGCTATGCTGGAAGTGCCGCGCAAAGCTTACCTCATTGTCAATATCGAACCTGAATTGGATTGCCAGCATGCGGCGTTAGCGAAAGCGGCAATGCAAAAGGCTGAGTGCGTGGTGGCTTTAACCGCCTACAAATCGGCCGCCTTAGAGCATGCTGACATCTTGTTGCCAATTGCGCCGTTTAGCGAAACCTCTGGCACCTTCATGAGCATGGAAGGCCGTGTACAAAGCTTTACTGCGGCCGTGAAACCCTTGGGTGAATGCCGTCCGGCTTGGAAGGTGTTGCGTGTATTGGCCAACACCTTAGGCTTGCCAGGCTTTGATTACGAGACCAGTGAGCAAGTAAAACAAACAATTTTTGCCGGTGAAAAACCATCGGCCGTGGTTTGGCGTAGCCTGAATAACAACCTCAAGGACTTGGTTGAAATTCAGGTAAACATCAAGCATGACGGTTTGCAACGCATAGGCGAAGTGCCGCAGTACGAATCCGATCCTATCGTGCGTCGCTCCATGCCCTTGCAAAAAACCAAGTACAACATCAAGCCCATGGCACGCATGTGCGCTGCACAGTTAGTAGAATTGGCCTTGCAAGAAGGCGATCAGGTGCTGGTTAAGCAAGATAAAGGCAGCGCTGTGCTGACCGTTAAACTGGACAATCACGTGGCTAAAGGCTGCGTACGCGTTGCGGCTGCCCATGAGGACACCATAGGCTTGGGTGACTTGATGGGTGACATCAGTGTGGAGAAATTGTCGGCAACCCAATTGGCCGCGTACCAGGCCAGCCTTAAGGAAGTGCACGCGTAATGGAATGGCTCACTCATTTGTTCGGGGATTACTGGCCAGCAGTGGAGCTGACGGCTTGGACCTTAATTAAAATTGTTGCTATCGTGGCGCCTTTAATGGGCGCGGTGGCTTACCTAACCCTGGCTGAACGCAAAGTCATTGGTTACATGCAAGTGCGTATCGGCCCCAACCGCGTGGGTTACTTCGGCCTGCTGCAACCACTGGCAGACGGGCTCAAACTCTTATTTAAAGAAATTGTCATTCCGACCGCATCGAATAAAGCCTTATTCCTATTAGGGCCGGTGCTGGCCATCGCGCCTGCGTTTGCGGCCTGGGCTGTGGTGCCATTTGATATGACCATGGTCTTGGCAGACGTGGATGCGGGTTTGTTATACATACTGGCCATGACCTCGGTGGCAGTCTACGGCGTGATTATTGCCGGTTGGGCATCCAATTCCAAGTATGCCTTTTTGGGTGCATTGCGCTCGGCCGCGCAGATTGTGTCTTATGAAATTGCCATGGGCTTTGCGCTGGTTGGGGTGTTGATGTGTGCCAATACGCTTAATTTAGGCAAAATTGTGCTGGGCCAGGCCGGCGGCTTTTGGCACTGGTACTTCTTGCCATTATTCCCTTTATTCGTTGTTTATTTTATTAGTGCAGTCGCCGAAACCAACCGCGCGCCATTTGACGTGGCAGAAGGGGAGTCGGAAATTGTGGCTGGCTTCCATGTGGAGTATTCCGGCATGGCGTTTGCGGTGTTCTTCTTGGCCGAATACGCCAACATGATCTTGGTGTCCATGCTGGCGGCCTTGATGTTCCTCGGTGGTTGGTTATCACCAGTACCGTTTATGCCAGACAGCTTTTTATGGTTGTTGGCCAAAGTGGCTTTTCTATTGTTCTTATTTTTATGGTTTAGGGCCACCTTCCCTAGGTACCGTTACGACCAAATCATGCGTTTGGGATGGAAGGTGTTTATCCCCATTACCATCGTCTGGATCGTGTTTGTCGGTGGCATGATGCAAACCCCTTGGGCGTATTTATTCCATTAATCTTATGCTAAAAAAAATACATAAAACCCTATCAAGCTTGATGTTGGTCGAGCTGCTAAAAGGCATGGCCTTAACCGGGTGTTATTTCTTTGCGCCTAAAATTACCGTGCAATACCCGGAAGAAGTCACGCCGCAATCCAACCGTTTTCGTGGCCTGCATGCCTTGAGGCGCTATGCCAATGGTGAAGAGCGTTGCATTGCCTGTAAATTGTGTGAAGCCGTTTGCCCGGCAATGGCTATTACCATAGAGTCCGAGCAGCGTGAGGACAATACCCGCCGCACCACCCGCTACGACATAGATCTGACCAAATGCATATTCTGTGGCATGTGTGAAGAATCCTGCCCGGTCGATTCCATCGTCGAAACACGGGTGTTTGATTACCACGGTGAGCAACGGGGTGACTTGTTGTATACCAAAGACATGCTATTGGCTGTCGGTGATAAGCATGAGAAGCAAATTGCAGCCGATCGCCTTCTAGACAAAGCCTTTAGATAATAAAGAGAAACTACGCCCACCATGACATTCTTTGGTTTACCTTTTCAAGACCTGGTTTTTTACAGCTTAGCGCTTATTTTGTTGTATGCCGCACTCAGCGTCATTACCACCCGTAATCCAGTGTACGCTGCGCTATACCTAGTGCTGGCGTTTTTTACTGCGGCCGGTATCTGGTTGTTATTGGAGGCGGAATTCCTAGCCATCACCTTAGTGCTGGTCTATGTGGGTGCTGTCATGGTCTTGTTCTTGTTCGTGGTCATGATGCTGGACATCAACTTGGATCGTTTGCGTGAGGGCTTTTGGCAAGCCTTGCCGGTGGCCTTGCCAGTCGGCGGTCTGATGGCAGTAGAAATGGTCATGATCGTTGGCATCAATAATTTTGGCGCAGATAAAGTCCTAGCGCCTGCGGCTAAGCCTGCCGATTACAGCAATACGGCAGCGTTAGGTCGCGTGCTCTATACCGATTATCTGCTGGCCTTTGAATTGGCCTCCGTGGTGCTATTGGTGGCCATCGTCGCGGCCATTGCGCTGACCTTAAGAAGCCGTAGGGAAAGCAAGCCTACCGATGCTAACAAGCAAGTGATGGTGAAAAAAGCCGATCGTTTGCGTATCGTAAAAATGGCTGCTGTGCTGGAGCCTAAATCCGATTCCGCTGCAAACACTGAGGAGCAAAAATAATGGTTGGCTTATCGCATTACCTTATTCTTGGTGCCTTGTTGTTTGCCATCAGCGTGGTCGGTATATTCCTAAACCGTAAAAACGTCATTATTTTATTGATGGCCATCGAGCTCATGCTGCTCGCGGTTAACCTAAATTTCATTGCTTTCTCGCATTACATGAATGACATCGCAGGCCAGGTGTTCGTGTTTTTTATATTGACGGTAGCCGCCGCCGAATCGGCCATCGGTTTGGCTATCTTAGTGGTGCTGTTTAGAAACCTACGCACCATTAATGTTGACGATCTAGACCGCTTAAAAGGGTAAGTTCAGAATGACCATGCAACAGATTTACTTAGCGATACCCATTTTACCCTTGCTAGCGGCCGCACTGGTTGGCTTGTTTGGTGCGCGTATGCCCAGATCAGCCGCCCATGTCTTGACTATTTTGGGCGTGGCCTTGTCATTTGCCTTGTCGGTGTATGTGCTCAATGATGCCATGCACAGTGCGCCGTATAACGAAACGGTTTACTCTTGGCTTAAAACCGGCAATTTTAGTTTTGAAATTGGTTTTCTGATTGATAATTTATCCGCCATGATGATGGTGGTCGTGACCTTCGTTTCACTGATGGTGCACATATACACGGTAGGCTACATGGCTGAAGACCCTGGCTATGCAAGATTCTTCAGCTACATTTCCTTATTTACCTTTGCCATGTTGATGTTGGTCATGAGCAACAACTTCATGCAATTGTTTTTTGGCTGGGAAGCGGTGGGCTTGGTCTCTTATTTACTCATTGGTTTTTGGTACACGCGACCAACCGCTATATACGCCAATCTGAAGGCTTTCTTGGTTAACCGGGTGGGCGATTTTGGCTTTCTATTGGGCATAGGCTTGGTTTTATTCCATTTCGGTAGCTTGGATTACGCGTCGGTATTCTCAGTGGCACCGCAAATGGCCGATGTGCAAATTAATTTACTGGGCGCCAGCTCATGGTCTTTAATGACCGTTACCTGCATCTTGCTGTTTATCGGCGCGATGGGTAAATCAGCACAAGTGCCCTTACACGTTTGGTTGCCAGATTCCATGGAAGGCCCAACGCCTATCTCCGCATTGATCCATGCCGCCACCATGGTGACGGCCGGTATTTTCATGGTGGCCAGAATGTCGCCTTTGTTTGAGTTGTCATCCACGGCGCTGTCCTTCGTTATTATCATAGGCAGCATCACGGCCTTGTTCATGGGTTTCTTGGGCATCATTCAAAATGACATTAAACGGGTGGTGGCGTACTCTACGCTTTCACAACTAGGTTATATGACCGTGGCCTTAGGTGCATCGGCATACTCCGTGGCCATCTTCCATTTAATGACACACGCCTTCTTTAAAGCCTTGTTGTTCTTAGGCGCGGGTGCGGTCATCATGGGCATGCACCACGACCAAGACATACGCAATATGGGTAATTTGAAAAAATACTTGCCTGTCACTTGGATCACCTCCTTAATTGGCTCCTTAGCCTTAATCGGCACGCCATTTTTTGCCGGCTTCTATTCCAAGGACAGCATCATAGAAGCAGTGCACGCATCGAATGTAATTGGCAGTGGCTTTGCCTACTTTGCCGTGTTGGCAGGGGTGTTTGTCACGGCATTCTACAGTTTCCGTATGTATTTCCTGGTGTTTCATGGCACGGAAAAATGGCGCGCGCATAAACACGATGCACATCAGGATGATCATGACCACCATCATGGCTTAGCGCCCACCGATAATCCGCATGAGCCGGGTTGGGTCATCAAGTTGCCATTAATCTTACTGGCTATACCGTCCATGTTGATAGGTTATGTAGCCATAGAGCCCATGCTGTACGGTGATTTCTTTGACGGCGTGCTGTATGTGGATTACGCTGCTCACCCAGCCATGCAAGAGATGACTCACCATTGGCACAGCACTATGCATAATGCAGCGGGCATGGCCATGCACGGTTTACTTAGCTTGCCGTTTGCCTTGGCTGCGGCGGGCGTGCTGTTGGCCTGGTTTTTCTATACACAACGGCCGGATATCCCAGCCATGTTGCAGCGCAAACTTGCGTTTATCTGCCAAATTTTAGAAAACAAATACGGGTTTGATGCCTTTAACGACAAAGTGTTTGCCGCCGGTTCACGCTTACTGGGCAACAAGTTGTGGCAAATTGGTGACGTGGCCATAATCGATGGCGCCATGGTCAATGGCACGGCCAATCTGATCGGCAAAATAGCCTCCGTGGTGCGTAAATTACAAACTGGGCTGATTTATCACTATGCCTTCGCCATGATCATAGGCGTGTTCTTGATGCTCACCTTTTTTACTAAAGTTTAAAAAATGCAAAATTATTTTTATCAACACCTATTAAGCTTTGCGATCTGGCTACCCGTCCTGGCTGGGGTAGTGGTGCTGGCCAGCGCCAACGAAAACAAAGCCAATACCACCCGCTGGTTAGCCTTAGTGGGCGGCTTATTAAGCTTTTTAGTGACCATTCCACTGTATACAGAATTTAATTTTGCGGACGGCGGCTGGCAATTTCAAGAAGGCTTTAGTTGGATACCGGCGTTTAACATTAACTACCACCTAGGTGCCGATGGCCTAGCCGTGCCGCTGATATTGCTGACTAGTTTCACCACCTTAATCGTCATCATTTCCGCCTGGGAAGTCATACAGCAGCGGGTGGCGCAATACATGGCCTGCTTTCTGATCATGAGTGGCTTGATGATAGGCGTGTTCAGTGCCTTGGATGCCATACTGTATTACGTGTTTTGGGAAGCGATGCTGATCCCTATGTTCTTGGTGATCGGCATTTGGGGTGGACCAAACCGCGTCTATGCCACGGTTAAATTTTTCCTCTACACCTTGTTGGGCTCACTCTTAATGTTGGTGGCCTTTATTTACTTGTACCTAAATACCGGCAGCTTTGAAATTGCCGATTTCTACCGCTTCCCCATGCCATTGCAAGTGCAGATCTTGGTGTTCTTGGCCTTCTTCGTGGCATTCGCGGTCAAAATCCCCATGTGGCCTGTGCACACTTGGTTACCCGATGCGCACGTGGAAGCACCAACCGGCGGGTCTGTGGTGTTGGCGGCGATTGCGCTTAAATTGGGCGGCTATAGCTTTCTGCGTTTTGCCATGCCTATCGCGCCGGATGCGGCCCACCATTTAAGCGGCTACATGATAGCCTTGTCTTTGATTGCGATTGTTTACATTGCGCTGGTGGCTTTGGTGCAAAAAGACATGAAAAAGCTGATTGCTTATTCCTCTATCTCGCACATGGGTTTTGTCACCCTAGGTTTCTTCCTGTTTAACAACATAGGCTTGGAAGGCGCCATCGTGCAAATGTTGTCACACGGCTTTATATCGGCTGCCATGTTCTTGTGCGTAGGTGTGTTGTATGACCGCGTGCACAGCAGGCAAATTGAGTCCTACGGTGGGGTGGCCAACACCATGCCGGCATTTGCCGCATTTGCTGTGTTCTTTGCCATGGCCAACACCGGCTTGCCTGGTACCTCCGGCTTTGTTGGTGAGTTCATGGTTATTTTGGGCGCCGTGCAAATTAATTTCTGGTACGCATTCCTAGCCGCATTAACCTTGATATTTGGTGCGGCTTACTCCTTGTGGATGGTCAAACGGGTGTTTTATGGAGCGGTAGCAAACGATAAAGTAGCTGCCTTGAGTGACCTAAATAAACGTGAATTTTTCATCTTAGCCGTATTGGCTAGCTTGGTGTTAGCGCTTGGTGTTTACACGCAAATGGTCACCGACATGA
>JACCDV011200033.1_pt1 | contig 10361 bp, 9 predicted proteins | sample 7446131 | NCBI WGS metagenome assembly JACCDV01 (sample SAMN15323448, study PRJNA562643) | freshwater metagenome | isolation source: river surface water | place: USA:Blue River Watershed | collected 2017-08-17
CGTCTAGAACTATTGGTTCACCAGCTTTCACTTCTAGAGCGGCTTTTGGAGGAATAATTTCAGGCTTGAAAACCTGAGCAGCTTCTATAAAATAATGAATTGCTTCTGCTTCGTTTGTTACTACAAGTCGTCCTGTTAATTTGTTCTCTATGTCAGATGCCGTCATAATTCCATCGAATTTGAAACCCTCTTTTATGTTGGTGTAAACGTTCTGGTCTTTTTGGAATAAGACATTCCAAGTGTTTTTGTTGTTGCCATCATTGCGCCAATAAAATCTTTGACTGTTTTCTGCCATGGTTAAAACACCAACTCCATCATCTAAGTCAGGAGCTTTGGGAAGAAAATTAATTTTGATTTCTGAAACAGGAGCATTTGGATCAAGTACGGGATTACTAGCTTTGGGATCAGCATCTTCAGCGTTATTGGCATTAGAGATTTTTTTGGCTGTACCGATATACTCACCAGAAGGAATATCCAAGGCGACGTCTTTAATCCCGACCAAAGCCTTAAAATCTCCGCAGGCAGAAAGAATAAATACCAAGAAAATTAAAGCAAAAGCACGAAGTTTCATAGTAATAATATTATAATGTATTTAGTGGCTTCATAGATTTATAACGGATAATATGCCCAAAATTAAGTATCAACGCCGCTTTGTTTTTTTGATTAGTATTTTTGTTTTGATAACAATAGTACTAACTCAAATTATTCCGCAGCCTAAATCGATTCTTCTACCTGAAAAAACAATTGTTCTGCCAAACAAGGCTTTTGCAGTTTTGGTTTTAGGTACAGATTCTATGATCCCTGGTAAGTTGGATGGTTGGAATTCAAGATCTGATTTTATTCTGGTTCTTTATTACAATCCTTACTATAAGAATATTTCTTTATTGAGTGTTCCACGTGATACTTATATAACACTTGCAATGCATCCTGATATTCATAAAATTAATGCCGCGAATCAATTAGGTGGCTATCAAATGAGTCGTAGAGCGGTTTCTAGGCTTTTGAATATCAAAATAGATTACACCATGGTTTTCAGTATAGAAGGTGTTATTCAATTGATTGATACTTTCGGACCAATGAAAATCTATGTACCGAAAGAGATGGTTTATGACGATCATAGTGCTAATTTGCATATTAATATTAGACCTGGTTTGCAGATTATGAATGGCAAAAAGCTCATTGAATTTTTACGCTATCGTAATTCAAAATTAGGTGATATTGGCCGTATTCAAAGACAACAAGTCTTTTTTCGTGCAGCAATTAAAAAACTAACTGAGCCACAAATCTTGCTTAAACTACCTAATGCTTTGAGCAAAGTTAATAAGGTTTTTGTTACTGATATGAGTTTTAAGAAAATGTTTGAAATTGCAATGATAGTTAAAGCTATTCCCAGAGAGCGTTTTGAGACTTATATTCTTCCTGGTGATTTTGGGGATCATGGATACTGGCTTCCAGATTATAATAGATTAAGTGCTTTGGTGCAGAAAATAACTTATGAATCTACTCAAGGGCCGCAAAAAATTTCGGCTAAGAAAAATTAACATTTTCAATTTTTGGCAGGGTAATAATCACGATAGATTATTACTCTTCAGTATTATTGGTGGAGTTTGGTTATTAATTAAGTTACTTGAGGAGTTTATTCCGAGTCGCTATCTTGATCGTTTACATTCGGACGTTTCTTTGACTCTTCTTGGTTTAATTATTTTATTAATGATTTTGCATCAAGTTTTTATTTTTATTGCTCAATCACATAGACGTAATAATCCTGAAGATTTATGTGATGAGTACCAACCTTCTATTGATATTTTTATTTCGGCTCATAATGAAGAAGCTGTTATTGGCGATACCGTGAGATATCTCTTGAAGACTTGTCGCTATCCTGAACTGAAAATATATATCATCAATGATAGAAGTCAAGATCAAACTCAGAGCATACTTGAAGCTGTGCAATTGGAAGCACCAAACAAGATCATTGTGATTAATCGCCCTATGGAAGCCGCTCCAGGTAAGGCCGCTGCGTTAAATGATGCTTTTAAGCTTTCTAGTGGAGAAGTGATTTGTGTCTTGGATGCTGATGCTCGAATTGAAGAGGATTTTCTCACCAATATTGTTCGGTATTTGGAAGAGCCTTTGGTTGGAGCTGTTCAAGCACAGAAAGTAATTTCTAATCCTGAAACCAATCTACTTACTCGAATGCAGTTTAATGAATATGCTATGGATACTTATTTGCAGGTGGGGCGTGATAGTATTCGTGGTTCTGTTGAATTGCGTGGTAATGGAGAACTAATTAAACGTGAAGCATTGGAAGATGTCGGTGCTTGGAATGAAGAAACATTGACAGATGATTTGGATTTATCAACTTCTTTGCATGTCAATGGTTGGGATATTCGTTTTAGTCCAGAAAACAAAGTCTATGAAGAAGCGGTCCTAAACATGGAAGCATTAATCAAGCAGCGTCGTCGTTGGGCTGAGGGTAGCATGCGTAGATATTTGAATTATTTGGTGCAGTTGATGAAGCCTGGGAATTTAACTTTGAATCAAATCTTTGATACTTTTGTATTTCTAAGTGAGTTTAGTATTCCTCTATGGTTGAGTTTGGATATTACTTATGAGATTATTCGTTATATTAATGGACGAGAAACTTATTTGAGCTTTTTGATGATAATTAGTTTGTGTTTAAGTGCTGTTTTGTTTGTTTCTCAGTTTAATGGTTTGAGAATTTATAAACAGCAGGGCTTTTTTAAGGCATTAATTAATACTTTGATGACTAATACTTATTTAATTAGTACCTGGACTTTTGTCATTATGATTACTTATCGCAAAATCCTCTTTAGCCGCACAGTGGGTACTTGGGTTAGAACTCAACATCATGGTTCTTAGTACCATTAAGCAAACACACAAAATGCGAAATTTAAGTACTAATGTGTTCACACAAAGATGAGTATGGCAGCGGAGAGCACACATCGCCAAGGCGAAACTTAAGTACCCGTGTATTACTCTAAGCAAGCGTAGCCACGGAGAACAAGCATGTCCAAGGCTGAACTTTACGACCGATGAACAGACTTGCTGTAGGAGAACTAAGGATCTGCAAGTCTGTGAAGAGGGAAGTTTGTGAAGCCGTACATGCTTGTTGTAGTGGCGAAGCGAGGCTTTAATACAAAAGCCGCCCGCTGAGGGGTGTGCTAATGACTTAAAGTACGCATATTGACTAGGTTTGCGATACTCTGCCAGTTTTGATCCATGTATGGAATATCATAGATTACTTCTTCTAAAGCCATAGTGATTTTAGGTAAAGAATTTTCTTCGATGATTTTTATTGGCAAAGTTTTACTTTCTGCGATTTGGAAGATCTTGGCGTCTGGTTGGCTATAACTCTTGAGCGCGAAAATCATATCAGCATCATCCAAAGAATTAACAACTTTAAATTCTATTTCGTTTATAGAAGAGAAACTGCGTTTGAGCAGGGATTTGCTAATTGCGTAAGGATAGACAGCGATTGATTTTCCGTCTTTGGTGAAACTGAATTCTTCCATTTTTTGTTCAGGAGCAGAATTTTCAAGTATAGTAACTTCATCTGTGTCTTTATCACGTTTACGTAATTCTGGTGAAATCGGCTCACCACGCAGTATTGAATCGACACTGACGGCAACATTACGATGAACATTGACGGTGTATTTGTCTATGATTTCCACACAAACATCAAAGGTCGGCTTGGCAGCTCTTTCAAGAACGGATTTGCGAGTACCACGTTTTTTGGCTTCTTCATCTCCGAGCGTAACAGTCTCTATTCCACCAACAAGATCACTTAACATTGGGTTTTGGATAATGTTTTCCAAACTAGCTCCATGAGCAGTTCCAATTAAAATTACTCCACGTTCAGCGATGGTGCGTGCAGCATCTGCTTCTTCTTGAGTACCGATTTCATCTATGACTATAACTTCAGGAGTGTGGTTTTCAACGGCTTCGATCATAACATCGTGCTGTTTTTTGTCGTGTGGCAATTGCATTCTACGAGCGCGTCCGATGGCGTGGTGAGGGACATCACTGTCTCCTGCTATTTCATTAGATGTATCGATGATGACTACCCGTTTTTCTTTTATGGTCGAGAGATGATAAGCAATCTCTCTGAGCATAGTGGTTTTACCAACGCCTGGAGGACCGAGAAGAAGAACGGATTTATTCATCTCTAAATATTCTTTGATGATTTCTATTGTTCCAAAAATAGATCTTCCAATACGCATGGTAAGACCAATAATTTCTCCTTTGCGATTCCGGACACAACTAATTCTATGTAGAGTACCTTCTAGTCCTGCTCGATTAGAGAAATCAAAGTCACCAATGCTGGTGAGTAAATCTTGTATCATTTCCCTGCTTGCACTTTTGTCGCCAAGAATAATGGTTTTGTTTTTGGAGAAGCGTGCTTCTGGGATTCTCCCAAAATCTACAACGATTTCGATTAATTTGTCTAAATTGTGTTCTTGAAGCTCTACTTGAAGATGTTTAGGCAATAAGCGGATTATCTTGTAAACGTCATCTTTACGAATATCTACCATCAAAATATCAGGGTCCTTATTTGTATTGTACCCTTTTTTTTAATTTTTGTTCCCGAAAACACTAAATTATTTGATGTATGAATTTGATATAATAGTTTTATTGCTTTATCAATGAAGCGTCCTTGGAGCATTGCTCTTGGCCTTTTAGGATTGCTGTTGTTAGGCATATGCTTAGTTTACTAGGCACAAAACAAGGAGAAAAAAATGGCTATTACAGTTAAAGATTTAGGTTTAATCGGTAAGAAGATTGGAATGACGCAAGTCTTCGATGCAGAGGGAGATGTTATCCCTGTAACTGCTATCCAAATCGCAGAGAATGTTATTACTGAAATTAAAAACAAGAAAGATCATGGTTATGATTCTGTTCAGATTGGTGCTTTTGCTGGCCGTGAAAAATTAGTTTCTAAGCCAATCAAAGCTTCTCTCCAAAAGAAAAATCTTGCTCCATTTCGTAAGCTAAAAGAATTTAGAGCGAGTGAGCAAGTTGAAGGCTTGAATATTGGTGAAGCAGTTGATGTTGTTGAATTCTTTAAGGATTTGGCTAAGGTTAGTATCACTGGTAAGTCTATTGGTAAGGGTTTTCAGGGTGGTGTTAAGAGATATAACATGCACGTGGGACGTAATAGTCACGGTTCGAAGTCTAAGCGTCAGATTGGTTCTTTGGGTGCTGGTACTACTCCAGGACGTGTTTTCCCTGGGAAGCGCATGCCTAATATGATGGGTAATGCAGTGGTTACTATAACTAAAGCTAAAGTCGTTAGTTATGATCCAGATACTAGAATTCTCTTGGTGAGAGGACCTGTTCCTGGTAAGCTCGGCAATACTGTTAGCATTAAAGCTTTCGGTGTTAAATCTTGGAACCACAATAATAAATAGTTTTCTTTTTAAGTTACAATAGAATAAGTGTTCCTGCGTTTAATTGTTGCCATTTGCCTTGCGTGTTTTTCTTCAGTGATTGCCGCAAGGGATTTGGATATGGTGAAGATGATGTTGCGTACTCGTGACATGGAGCCTAAGATTTATTTACCTGAATCAATGTTTCTCGGACAGAAAACACGAGTGATGGTGGATGCACCTGGAGCCAAGAGTGTGGCTTTGCTTTTTTCTTTTCAGCAGGGTGATGTTGCTATTAGTAGTGTCATTGAACGTACTCATTTAGATATTAAGCCGAGTGGTGGAATCGATGGTAAGACTTTGCGTTTGGGAGAGGATTTTGTTTTGTTGGCTAAAGAAGAGAACTTGAATAATCAAGCGACTTTTAGACCAAGTTTTGAGCTTAATATTCCTGAACAGGCAGAATTGACTAGTTCTAAATTAAGAGTAGAGGCGATTGTGAATTATCAGTTAGCACCAGATGAAATCCTCAGTAAGAGGGCGATAATATTTGGCTCTAATGCTAATTACAATCCGCGTAATGAAGTTGCAATTCTTGCCAGACCTAAAGACCAAGCAAATTTGGCGAATTTTGCAAGATCCATGATGCCTGGAATGATGGGATCTATGCAGGCACCACAAAACTAAAATGTTAGAAAAAAGTAGTCGCTATTATTCCAATGTTAAAAATGAAGAGTTTGATCGTTTCGTTGAATTCTTAGGGGGCAGTTTTACGACTTCTATAAATCAAGCTTCTCATGCTTTTATTTCTTTGGAAGAATATATTTTCCCTAATAATAGAGAATTGAATTTTGCGAATCATAATCTGACTTTGCAAGAATTGACTCAGAGATTTAATCGTATTTTGGTGGAGTTTGCAGAATACGAAAAAGAATTTCAAGCTAAGCAATATCGTTTTTTGTCTGTTGATTTGGTTGCAGTGAAGAATAGTGTTAATGATGATTTGTTTAAGTGGTCGTATTATAACCATAAATTTGCTGCTTCTCAGGGACAGGATATGGAGGCAATGAAAGAATGGCATAGCTTAGATTCCAAGCTTGATATTAATCAGATTGCAAGATTTAAGAATAGACGAGAAACTAATATGGCGTTTTATATGCATATTTTGCGAAATAATAAATTCTTTGATGCTATTTATTTTTCGGCTCTATCTCCTGAAATCAAGTCAGAGATTCGATTTGGTTTAGATGTGGCCGAAGAGCAATATCTGCATAAATTAATTAGAGAGAACCAAGCACAAGGGATAGCCAGAATTGTTGAGCATGGTTGTTCTGATGTGATTTTGAATTTATTCAAGAATGTTTTGCGGACTAATAATTCTTTGAAAGGACATATACTCTCTAATTCTCGTAAATTAAATAAGCATTTGCTTTTGCAGATTCGTAATTTATTTGAGTATTTGAATATTCAAGAAGTTGGTTTAGAGAATACGGATTTTGTTTTATTGGTGAATGATTTGGATTTGTTGAGTTTGATTCCCGAAGTGAATAGTGATAAACCGATTTTTGCTGTTGATTTAAGTGAAGCAAGCACACCAAATTTTTCGTATCTGCTCTTGAAAGATTCTGGATTTAATCAGGTTTTTGGTTATGCCAAAAAACACAAGCATGAAGAAAATATTGCAACCGTTACTCGTAGTCTTAATTCTGGCTTGATGTTTTTTGTTTTGGGCCGCAAATTCAAAGAACAAATCGCGGCTAACTATATGGATGATTATTTTTCACCACTCGCCCAGAGTCTAGGAAAGGGATTGAAAGATTTTGAAAATCCTTTACAATTACTACGTACCCAATTAGGAGAATAATTAAACAGTGTTCAATAAATATAGAAATTCAATATTATTTTTTTCTCTCTTCTTATTACTTTGGCAAGTATTTGCGGAGTTGAAAATTTATCCTTCTTATTTACTTCCCAGTCCTAGGGATGTTTGGAATACTCTTCTTTTTGGATTTTCGGAAGCGGATTATAGTTTAGCGATTCTTTTCTCTATGAAAAGAGCAATTCTTGGTTATGCTTTGGCTGTGTTTTGCGGTGTTGGTACAGGGATTGTTATTGCGAGGTTTCAAGTTCTAGACTCTACTATTGGAGCGAGTTTGACGGCTTTGCAGTCTATACCGAGTATTGCTTGGGTTCCATTAGCTTTGTTGTGGTTTGGTATTTCTGAAGCAGCAGTTTTGTTTATTGTGGTTCTTGAGGCTTTTATTCCGAGTGCTCTGGGGGTTCGCACTGCAATTAAAACTATTCCACGAGAGTTAATTCGAGCCGCTCAAACTTTGGGATCTCATGGTTTGGATTTATATATTAGAGTTGTATTTCCAGCTATAGTTCCGCAATTGATGAGTTCTTTGCGTTTGAGTTGGGCTTTCGCTTGGCGAGCTTTGATTGCAGGGGAGTTGTTTGTTTCTGGTTTGGGTATAGGGCAGAATTTGGAATTAGCTCGTTCATTATCAGATATGGCTCAAGTTCTTGCAATTATAATTTTAATTGCTATCTTAGGTTATATCACCGATAATTTATTTTTCCGTTCTATTGAGAAGCAAGTTAACAAAGCTTGGGGTTTGTAAAGTCTCGCTTAACGCTTTTAAGGCAAGCGCCCTGTGGCTAATAGAGTTTTTGATTGTAGAATCTAGTTCGGCAACGGTTAGATTGGGATATTCATTGGGAATGACTATGGGATCATAACCGAAGCCATTAGAGCCTCGTGGAGCAGTGGCGATGCTACCGTGCCAATGTTTTTCGATTTGTTCTAGGATATTGCCAGAAGAATCAACAAGGCATAAATTACAAACGAAATAACATTGCCGATCTTCTTTATCTTTCAAGGATCTCAAGATACCTTCTAAACCACCATTGGGAGCCTGCATATAGCGAGCCGAAAAAATCCCAGGGGCTCCACCTAAAGAAGGTATTACTAAACCACTATCATCAGCTAAGCAAAGTCCTTGGCTGAGTTGTGCTGCCGCTCTTGCTTTGAGTAGGGCATTAGCCGCAAAACTATCTCCTGTTTCTTCAACATCAAAACAAGCATGATTAATAGCTTGGAACTCATAATCGAGTTGATGTTCTTGAAAGAACCTTTGAAATTCTTTTAGTTTACCTTGGTTGGTTGTTGCGATGGTTATTAACATAGAAACTATCCCAAAATCAATGACAGATTGGGTTTGGAGTGACCTATCGGTAGGTCTCTTTGGATTGGTTTGGAGCAAAGCTCAGAGATTCTGTTGTAATCGTATTGTGCTTCAAAGCCAGTACCTATCCATAATTCTTGAATATTGTCTAAAATACCATTGAGTTTTAATTGATAAAAGAGTCGCTGGATTTTATAGGCAGGTTCTTTACATTCTTCAAGAAAAAGAATTCTGTTTTCGAAAGATGGTTGAAACTCTGTCCCAATAAGGCTTAGCAAGGTAGTTAAATTCCCACCAAAAACTTTTGCTGAGGCTTTTGGCATCTTGTAATTATTCCAGATCTCATTATTCGAAAGTGTGAAATTATAATTTTGGAAGGAATCTATATCTAATAATGACAATAAAGTTTTTAGTGAATTGAGTGAGAGTTGATCTAGGCGGCTTAATTCACTGAGCATTGGAGTATGGAAGCTTGGTAATTGGTTTTTATATGCTTTGCTTATTAAGCCTTGATGTAAAGCTGTTATATCACTGTATCCCAATAGTGGTCTAGGATTCTTGGCAATGAAATCATAATCCAAACCATCTAATAATTCTATAGAACCATAACCGCCACGAAGAGAGAGTAGAATATCAGCTTCCTTCCATACACTCATTAATCCATTAATTCTTTCTGACACAGTTCCTGCATAAAAAGAGTTTTCGTTGCTTAATAATTCATATTGAGAATAAAGATTAGTCGCTTCAATAATTTTGAAGCCCCAATCTTTTAGTAAATTAATGCCTTCTTTTACAAAAATCTCTTCTCCATCTTTAATGGCTGAGGCAGGAGCAATAATTCCTATGCAAGAGGCTCTGGTCATTATTCTTTAAGGCTTGGACCTACGATTACAATATTGAGTTTTTCTGGATGAATGTATTTGCGAGCAACTTCATTAACTCTGCTTGCATTAATTTCATTCAGCATTGTTGCGTAGTTCTGGATATAATCTCTGCCAAGATCATAAGTAAGCATTTGAGAGAGAGTATCTGTTGTATCTTCATTACTTGGGAAGCTACGTACAGCAAAAGATCCAATCATATAGGATTTGACTACTTTGAGTTCTGTTTCTGAAATACCTTCTTTCAGGAAGTCTTGTATGCTTGCTTTCCCTAATTCAATAGCTTTATTTACATTCTTAGGATTACAGCCGAGCACTACAGAAAAAGCTCCTGCCCCCAAAGTTGCATCGAAAGAGCTGCGTATATTATAAACTAAGCCATGTTCATCTCTAACTTTGGCTCCTAGACGAGAAGAGAGTGCACTTCCACCTAAAGCATAATTGGCAATTAATAGTGGATAAAAATCAGGATGTTTGCGATCAATTACTGAAGCATGAGCCATAATAATTTCGCTTTGGGTTTTACTTTCTTTTATGATTGGCTTGGTGATTGGTTCTTTCATCTCAACTGTTGGAATTTGAGGCAGTTGATTGCCTGTTGCTGTTTCACCCTGATTCCAAGGTAAGAATATTTCTTTGATAAACTTTTGGCTTTCTTCTTGAGAAATATTACCAACAACAGAGATTCGTAAATTATTGGCGTTATAGTGTTTCTTGTAATAATTGCGAACATCCTCAATACCAATGCTTTTAATAGCTGCGATTCTATCTTCAACACTATAAGTGTAATAAGGATGCCCTTTAGGATAGATGATTTGCATCATTTCTCTGCGACCAACAGCTTGACTATAATCATCTTCTTGTTTGATTTGTGCGATGGTTTGAGTTTTGAGTCTTTCTAATTC
>JACCDV011174873.1_pt1 | contig 10358 bp, 6 predicted proteins | sample 7446131 | NCBI WGS metagenome assembly JACCDV01 (sample SAMN15323448, study PRJNA562643) | freshwater metagenome | isolation source: river surface water | place: USA:Blue River Watershed | collected 2017-08-17
CACTTGGCTGTTGGCATCATCATTTGTGCGGTTTTCATTTTAGCAGACCGTTTTTCAACGATATTTTCAACAAAAGGAGATTTAAACCCGTATCTGGCTGCCTGGATTCCTAATATCATTTTCAGCGGACTGACCTTATACCTTTACAGGAAAGCCCCTAAATAAGATAATTATTTGTATCAAAGGTTATGTCACAAGGAGTCTTTGTTTTAACTTTACGCATCATTTTCAAAAAAGCAATCAATTCAGATGGAAGCCATAAAGGAGCGGTTCAAAATCAAGGCAGATCAGGTTAGCCAGGAAATAAAGCAATTGCTGAAGGATCATGGCCATAAAGTGATTGGGGAAGTCACTTTAGCTCAGATATATCAGGGTATGCGCGGAATGACAGGCCTTGTAACGGAAACATCTTTACTGGATGCCAACGAAGGAATTCGGTTCAGGGGCTTTTCAATACCAGAATTGAAGGAAAGGCTCCCCAAAGTTCCAGGAGGAACCGAGCCTCTTCCGGAAGGTTTGTTTCATTTGATGTTATTGGGTGAATTGCCTTCCCAAGAAGAGGCTGATGTGCTTACTGCCACGTTGCAAAGGCGTTCACATGTTCCCAACTATGTTTTTGATACAATTGAAGCCTTACCGGTAACCTCCCATCCTATGACCATGTTTGTAGTGGGAATCATGGCTTTGCAGAATGGCAGTCATTTCGCCAAAGCCTATGCGACAGGTATGAATAAAAAAGATTATTGGGATGCTACTTTTGATGATTCTTTGGATCTTATAGCCCGACTCCCCAGAATTGCAGCCTATATTTACCGCAGGAAATACCGTGATGGTCAGCATATTGAACCGAATGGTCTGCTGGATTGGGCAGGGAATTTCGCACACATGATGGGCTATGATGACGAAGGTTTCAAAGAATTGATGCGTCTCTACATGACAATTCACGCGGATCATGAGGGCGGTAATGTTTCTGCTCATACGACACATCTGGTTGGATCAGCCCTCAGTGATCCGTTTCTGAGCTTTGCTGCTGGTATGAATGGATTGGCTGGTCCGCTACATGGCTTGGCCAATCAGGAAGTCATCAAATGGATATTTGAGATGCGCGAAAATCTGGGTGTAGAAAGACCTACCAAAGATCAAATTGCGAACTATGTCAAGCAAACGCTTTCTTCAGGTAAAGTAGTACCTGGATACGGACACGCGGTGCTCAGGAAAACAGATCCCCGTTTCACCGCTCAAATGGAGTTTGGCAAAAAACATATGCCGGATGATCCACTGGTTCAAACGGTGTGGAATATTTACGATACCGTTCCTGAAATTTTAAGTGGATTGGGCAAGGTCAAAAATCCATGGCCCAACGTAGATGCACACAGTGGAGCACTGTTGGTGCATTACGGCATGGTTGAATATGAATTTTATACTGTTTTGTTTGGTGTTAGCCGTGCACTTGGTGTATTGGCAAGCCTATGCTGGGACCGTGCTTTGGGTATGCCACTAGAGCGACCTAAGTCAGTTACAACAGAATTGGTTCAGGATTGGCTGCAGGGTAAAGACAATATTTGGGGAGAATAGTTCTCCCCAAATTGGATTAGAAGTCCATGAATGACTCGTTTATATATTTAACGAGTGACAATGAATTTTTGAGGTCCAGTTTCTTCAGTATTCTTGCACGGTGCGTTTCTACTGTTCTTGGTGAAAGGAAGAGGGTTTCTGCAATTTCCTTATTCGTTGACCCGTTTTTGATCAGTTTGATGATTTCTATCTCTCTTTCAGTGAGTTTACTCAGTTTGTTGTCGTCCTCATCAACGAGGAGCTGATTAGTAATGTTTTTTTGAATCTCTGCACAAATGTATTTTTCCCCTTTCATTACTGCTCTGATCGCATCATACATCTCAACTTTACTGGAGTTTTTGGTTACATAACCGGTTGCACCATTACGAATCATTTTTTTGGCAAAAGAAGGCTGGTTGTGCATAGATACACCGATGATTCTTGTTCCCGGAGCCAATTTTTTGATCAATTTTGCAGCTTCAATCCCCGAGAATGGATTGATATTGATATCCAATATGGCAATATCTGGTTTCACCTCTGTGATTTCATCAATCAGACTCTTGGTGTTGTCGTAGACTTTAACCACTTCAAATTCAGGATCCATGTTGATCAGCGTGGCCCACGTTTCAGCAATCAGCAAGTGATCATCAGCGATAATAATGCGGATTTTTTTTGTCATTGTCATTTATTCGAAGGGTAATTTAATAAAAACTTCAAAGCCTGATCCGGGTTGGGTATTGATTTTTACCTCACCTCCATAAAATTCCACCCGTGAAAGTATACTTCTCAATCCTATGCCTTTTTTGACTGTATCCATTTCAAAACCGGTACCATCATCTCGGTATGCCATGGTCATCCCTTTTTCGCTTTGCATGATTCTGATATCAACTTTATTTGCATTGGCATACTTAAAGGTATTGCTGCTCAACTCCTGGATGACCCGGAACATCATAATCTTGTGCTCATGTAAAAATTTATCAGGATCTTTCCCTTTGTATATTTTGAGCTGAAATATAGGTTTGGGAATAATCCCATAACTGTTAATCAGTTCGATAACAGCCTCCCGGAATCCAAGGTCTTTGATGGCAGGTGGTGCCAAGTTCCGGGATAATCTTCTGACTTCGTCAATGGTTTTTTTGATGGTAGATTGTGCCTTGTCGATATCTTCTTTGGCAATGTTATCCTTTTCGTTCAAAATATTGAAATAAAGGCTCAGGTATGCAAGCATTTGTCCAACCCCATCATGCAGGTCACGGCCTATGATATCCCTTTGTTCTTCCTCAGCCTGCAATCTGGCTTCCATCAGCTCTTTTTCCTTTTGAACACTTTCAAAAAGTATTTTGGTCTCCAAATCCCTTATTTCCGTAACATCCCAATGAATTCCGATTGATCCCCTCACTTTTCCTTTCATGTCATATGTCGGGGCACCACTGATGACCCAGGTCGCATAGCTTCCATCTTTTTTCTTCACTTTGATTTCATAAAGTCCCTCTTTGCCATGTTCCCTGTTTCTCCTTTCTTGTAGATTGATATCCAATTCGGAAAGATCCGTCAGGAAGATTTCAGGGGCAATCCTGCCCAATAATTCTTCCTCATCATATCCTGAAATGCGTTCAAAGGACTTGTTGACATAGAGAATTTTTTCTTCCCTATCTACTTCCATAATGCCCAGATTCATATTGGAAAAAAGGCTTCTGTACTTAGCTTCATTTTCGATCAACATTGTTTGTGCAAGGTATTGCTCATTGATATCACGCACGTGCATGAGTATCTTTTTCCCGCCTAACTCATCTTCTGTGAACCTATTGTATACCGCCTCGACCCATTTCAATTCCCCAAATTTGTCTCGCATTTTGAAGCTTAGCATTTGCTGTTGAGACAATTCCATTTTTTCATCCCTTATATCTTTAATGTCGATGGTTTGCGGACCTTCCATCAAGTTGAATATGGGAATACCAAGCACCTCAGCTTCTGTCAAGCCAAGGATGCGTTTGATGGAAGGGGAAGCGTATTCAATTTTGCCTGAATCATTCAACAAGAAAATAATATCTGCGGATTTATTGGACAGCAATTCGTATTTCCTTTTTTCCTCCTCCAGGGAGTGATACATTTTACGTTCATTGGTGATGTCGAATGCTGCTCCAATGTAGCCTACAAACTGACTCTCTCCTATGAATCGGGGTACTGCAATTTCAAAGATCCATTTATATTCACCTTGTCCGTCTTGAATAAGGTATTGCATTTCACAACGTTCTCTTTTCTGAAGGGCTACCGACCAATCATCAATAGCCAGCTTGCGGTAGTCGGGATGTACCTTGATGCTGAATGCTTGTTGGTCTTTGAGATCCTTCAGATCAAACCCAAAGAATTCTCTAGAAGCCTTGTTGGTATAAGTTACCTTATTTTCGGCGTTGGAAACCCATATCATTACGGGCATTGATTCGGTGATGAGTTGAAAACGCTCTTCGGATTCCTTCATTTGACTCCTGAAGTGTTCATTGGACGTTATATCGGTCAGCCTTCCTGAAATGATTTCATCATTGAGTGTGGAATCAAATTTGATTTTTGATTCTTCCAATATCCACCTGACCTGACCAGAAACCTTATTGCGGATCTTGTATTTCACCGTCATACTGCCATTGAGCAGGAACTCCCGCATGGCATCATCATAGGGTTGTTTGAATTCGTCCAGAATACATTCTCTTTTCTGTTCCCATACATCTCCTGAGTTTGGATTGAAACCCATAAACAATGGCCACCTGGAAGTAAAGAAATTCTTTTTCTTATTGTTCTGGTACACTAGGTAATAAACATCATTGGTCGATTCCAGGAAATTGTTGAGCTTGTTGAATACTTCTTGTGCATTCATTTCAGACTCAATCCGCTCCGTAATATCTGCACCATAAATATTCAATTCCCTGCTGTCAATCCTCTTTACAATCCGGAAACTGTAATACCTGTTGTTCACTATACCATCTACATTATCGGGAAAAGACCCCTGACCTACTTCGAGCAAATAAGTCCAGAATTTTTCAAAACTATACAATCGGCCTTCATATACCACATGTGTCATGGTATTGGCTGTCCTGTTCCTGAATTTGATAAACCCTTCATCATTTATCCGGAAGATGGGGTTAGGGTTTTCGTTAGGAAAGGAAGCCAAGTTGCTTATCTCTTCCAAATCTCGAATCCTGTCGCTGATATCCCTGATTACACAAATGAAAAAATAAGTTGCAGTAGCTTCATTGAAAATGGGGGATAAGGAGATGTTCACCCCAACCGGTGTATTGTCTTTTCTATACAGGTATGTAACAAATTCTTTTGATTTGGCTGTTTCCTTGATTTCATGCAATTCTGCAAGCAAGTCCAAACCAGTTGGATCTTTAACCAGATTCTGGATAGCCAATCCAATCATTTCATGCTGTTCGAATCCAAGGATGGTTTTGCAGCTGGCAGAGGCTTTGCGAATCAATCCGCTGGGGTGCAAGTGAATGAACAAATCGCTGGTATGGTTGATGATATCCAGCTCAAGTTTCATTTTGTTGAGATCCTCCTGTTCATTTTTAAGAACAGATTTCATTTGTTGGATATCAAAGATGGCATCATACGCTGGAAAATCAGAATATGTCAAGCCAAGTTCAAGCAACACCTCATGGTCATCTGCCCATAAAGATCCGAAGAAAACCAGTTCGTCTTTCTTTTCACGGTATTCAAACTGCCCTTTCAGGATTGCATTCTCTTTTTCAGTCAGCCGGATAACCATGAAACCCGAACAAATTGATTTCAGCTCTTCAAAATCTGGTTGATCGGTTATTTTGGGTTTTATAATTTTGAATTGGTCGTGGAAATACACTTTTCCTGCAGGAATCAACTTTAGCAGAGAATTCCCTGCCCCCGTGAGGTAAAGTCGGCGGTTTATGATGAAATGAAAAGGGAAAAGTTTGCCAATTTCATTCAATTCCATTGTTTCTGGTGGCGATATCATCAATTCTTTCTCCATGTGATAAGGAAAAGGTCGTGATCGGCCGAAGTTTCTTGTTTGGAGTAAACCAGTTCTATGGATATGTTTTTTTCATCAAACATTTTCACAATGCCATGCAGCATGCCTTCCATCAGTGATGTAAGCCCTTCCCGTTGTGAATGGTATTCAACTGCCAGCTTGTCTCCTTCATCACGGATTTTGAATTCCGGAGCAATCAGTTCAGGATAACTGAGATAAACCCTGTTGTGAAATTTGGGCAGGTTAAGCATAAATTCTCTGAAGTTTATACCACCAGATGCCATCATCCCGGGATATTTTTTAAGTGAAATATCCGTAATCCAGAATTCACCAAGCATTTTCAAAACTGTCGCAACATCAATTTGCAAGTGATCCGCTAACGCAGATGCCAGTAAGTATGTATACTTATCATCGTATTTCTCATGGTTTTTGAACTCATAGATGTCAATACCGCTCTTATTGATAATTTTCAGCCATGTCTCTTCCCCATGTTCTTTGGTAACCAACTGCTGAATCGATTGATTGATAATGCCATACATAAGATGAGCCTTAATAATATAAATATAATCAATTCGGACTCCTTATGCTAGTAGCATCAACTGTTTTTTATTGCCAAATAGTAATTTCATTGAAATCGGTTACGTATTTATACGTAACCCTTATGTCAGGATCCCTTTTTACGGTTCCCTAATTCCTGCCTGATCAGAAACAGTTCCCTCCCGGTTTGACCGGATACGGAGCTGTTTTCTTGCGCTCTTCGCATGAGGTAGGGGATGACTTCATTTACAGGGCCGAATGGTAGGTATTTAGAAACCCTGAAACCATGGTCAGACAAATTGAAAGTAAGATTATCACTCATCCCATACAGTTGCGAAAAATGTATTTCCAGTTTTGGATTTGTATGTACTTGGCTCTTGGCTGCAGCTAATAAAGTGCTTTGTTCATTATGGCTAGCAATGATAATACTGATGGGGTAATCCAATGACTGACAAAACGCAATTGCCTCATTATAATCCTTATCCGTTTTGGATTTGTCAGCTTGTATGGGAGAAGGATAGCCCATTTCCAGCGCTCTTTTGCGCTCTTTTTCCATGTAGGCTCCTCTGACAAGTTTCATGGCCGGCAGGTATCCTTTTTGTTTGGCGTTGTCAATACTGCGTTTCAGAAAGGATAACCGGTCTGTCCTATACAGTTGAATGGTATTGAAAACGATAAAATTGTTTTGATTATATTGAGCCATCATGAGATCTGCAACGTAATCTATGGGGTCCTGTAACCAGGATTCTTCCGCATCAATCATGACACCAATTCCAGACTTTTCAGCCATCCGGCAGATATCATGCATCCGGGATATCAAATTTTGCCAGGCTTGGGTTTCAGGCGCGCTTAGCGAAGCAAGGTTCATTTCAACACCGGCAGGGTATTTCCCAGCGCCAGGGTTGGATATACTCAATTTATTCAATAGCATACTGGAGACCAACCCAGTAATTTTAATGCTGATGAATGGAATGTTGGCTTGACTGCCTGCGAATTCAATGACCCGGATAAATTGCTCTGCTTCCTTGTTGTACTTTGCTTCATCATGTTCGCCACCTTCCACGCCGTAATCCAAGATGACATCCACCTTGAACTTGTTCAAGAGATGAACGACCGGCTTCGTCTCAGCCAGAGACTCTCCGCCTACAAATTGTTCGAAAATCGTGTGCTTGATGAGGCTTTTGATCGGTAATCCTAAACGAATAGCCCATGGGGTCAACCGGGTCCCAATTTTCACCAGCCATCCATATTGCATCATTCCAAAAAGCCAGTTGGCTTTTTTTAGTTGGAAGTCATTTTTGTAGGCAAAAGCCTTTTGTGTATCGTTGAAATTGAGCTTCGCAGCATTGGTTTCCATAAAGCAGTTTTGGAACTGCAAATATAAACTGATTTCAGCAGAGGGGGAATCAATTCCTGTCTTCTTCCATAATCCTGGATAACAGTTCTGATTTCGAATGGATACCTAGCTTTTTGTATATGTTTTTCAAATGGTAATTGATGGCATAAGTGGTGATAAAGAGATGTTCTGACATTTGCTTGTAACTGAAGCCCTTTTCTACCAATGCCACAATTTCCTTTTCCCTGAAACTCAGCAAATGCCGGAAACTGTTAGATTTTTTGCTCTGAATGCCTTTGATGATTGTGCTGATTGATTGTTCATCCAAAAAAGCACCTGTTTTCATGGTTTGCCTGATAACTTCTATTAAATCACTGAGTTTGGCTGACTTTAATGCATATCCAGAAGCACCAAGCCTGATACAATTCATCAATAATTTTTCATCATTGTGACCTGATAGGATCACTATCTTGGATTCGGTGAAATGTGATTTCAGATAAGGGATGCCTTCTGTTCCTGATTCACCAGGCAGTACAATATCCAATAGGATAATATCTGGAGATTGAACCATCTTTTTATCGAATTGGAGCCTGGCTTCTTCCATGGAAACACATGAAAATACAACCATCATACCTTCTGTGCTATTGAGGTAGTCCCGATAGCTCTTCAACATGAAAATATTGTCCTCTATAATTCCGATTTTAATCATAGTCCTATACCAAATCTAATCCATCAAGAACTGTAAATTATCAATACTCATTTTTTTTAAAAACTCAATTTCCAAAAACAACTATAACAAGTAGTATAGTCATTAACATTCTTTTTAATATTCAGTATCATTAAGTAGAATACTGTTCCGGACTTTTTGAAATTTGATATCCCGTTTTTTTCTCAATCAAAAATGTTTTTTCCTCCATTTTCAATGTAAAAAAATCAGTTATTTCACATTTTCTTAAATGATTAACTTCCTGCCATGAACATGAATCCGATCCTGACGCCTGAAAAACAATTTGTAGCGATTGAGAATGCATTTGACGGTATAGCCCTTTTGGACAGCAATGGCATTTATTTTTACATGAACAAGGCACATGCACAGTTGTTCGGTTATGAACAGGCATCAGAATTGGTTGGCAAATCCTGGAAATCAATCTATGATGCCGATTATGCAGAAAAGATTGAAAAGGAAGTCTTTCCGGTATTGATGTCAGCGGGATATTGGACCGGGGAAACAATCGGACTTGACAAACTAGGACAGCCTGTATTGCAATATATATCCCTGACCCTGCTCCCTGACATGGGATTGATATGTGTTTGCAGAGACAATTCAAAGGCTATCAATGCCAATCGTTTGCATTATCTCATGAGCAATTTGGGAAAGGGAATCCTTGTTGAAGATGAGTTGCATAAAGTTGTTCTAGTCAATTCTCAATTTTGTGAAATTTTCAAGATACCGGTTGAGCCAGCGCAAATGGTTGGCGCAGATTGCTTGACTTCATTGGAACAAGCCTTGTATCTGTTTGCAGACCCCGAGCAAGTGAAAAAAGAAATAGTTGGCTTGGTATCGGTGAGAGAGCCAGTAATTGGTGCCGAAGTAGCCATGGCAGATGGAAAAATTTTGGAGCGGGATTATATCCCCATTATCATCGGCAACACTTTCAAAGGCCAATTGTGGAGTTATACAGATGTGACGCAGAACAAACAGCTTCAAAAGAGTCTAGAGGAAGCCAAAAATCGTGCGATTGCTTCAGAAAAAGCCAAATCCACCTTTCTTTCAACTGTAAGTCATGAAATCCGGACACCCATGCATGCAATCATGGGATTTGCCGAGCAGTTAACCTTGACCAATCTCAACGATCAGCAACGTTATTTTATACGCAACATACAGGATGCTGCAAATGGTCTTTTAGGGATTATCAATGACATCCTCGACATGACCAAAATTGAAGCAGGTAAGTTAAACATTGAGTTGGGGGTTGTGAATTTGCGTGAAATTCTCAAAAGTGTGGAAAATATCCTTGAACCCAAGGCTGCTGAAAAGGGGGTTTCTTTGATAACAGGGTATGATAACAGGATAAACGATAAGTTAAATGGAGATGCTATCCGCATCCGTCAGATTCTCATGAATATTTTAGGTAATGCCATCAAATTTACAGATGCCGGATCCATTCAGCTTACCATGGAAATGAAACTAACCAACACTTTCAATCAGGTCATTCAAATTACCTGTACTGATACAGGTATTGGTATCGCCAAAGATGCTGTAGAATTGGTATTCAATGATTTTTACCAGGAAAATAGCGGAGGCTATAATGGGCTTGAAGGAACTGGTTTAGGATTGTCCATCACCAGAAAGTTGGTGGACATGATGTCGGGCTCAATTATGCTGGAAAGCGAGAAGGGGATGGGAACTAGTGTCTATATCGAAATACCCTTCCCCTTGGTGCCAGCAGAGGCCGACCATGATACATTCAACACCATTGAAACATGTCTCGACATTCAAGAGAAGCGGATATTGATAGTAGAAGACAATAAATTAAACAGGAATTTATTTGTGATGATGCTTCAAAATATGGGCTGTTTGGTCAGCGAGGCAGAAAACGGACAAGAGGCATTGGATATCATGGAGCGGGAAAATTTCGATATCGTTTTGATGGATATCCAGATGCCAGTTATGGATGGTCCCACAGCATTAAGGCAATTAAAAGAGCGTTCAAGTAAGGATATGCCTGTTATAGCCCTAACGGCAACAGCATTTCAATCAGAAGTCAGCGAACTGCTTAACATGGGTTTTGCAGATTGCATTACTAAGCCGATTGATCAAAAAAATCTTCATCACAGATTGTGCCAATTTTTAAAACGTAGGGAATCCGAATTTCCTTACAACACGGCACTCAAAGAAACAATATTGTTGAAGATCAACGAAATGGCTGG
>JACCDV011087892.1_pt1 | contig 10355 bp, 9 predicted proteins | sample 7446131 | NCBI WGS metagenome assembly JACCDV01 (sample SAMN15323448, study PRJNA562643) | freshwater metagenome | isolation source: river surface water | place: USA:Blue River Watershed | collected 2017-08-17
GGTTATGATACTGCCAAGACAAACGCTTCTCCGGCGCCACCAACAAAATCTTCGGACTCAACTTCCCACCTATTTTCAAGGTCGAAACATCAAGACCATCAAAGAAAGTGTCAGCAAACTGCTGCGCCTGGGCTTCATCGATAACGTAGAAACCACCCCAAGGACGGTTCAGGTCTGATGAGGTGATGGTGAAGGGGGTGAGGAGGCTGTTGATCATAATTCTTTCTTAAATTGATTGATAAATTTTATTCTGAGAAGAAGACTACATCTTCTTTTTTGTCTTTATTCAAAAATTCAAACTCAAGGGTTCTTTCTATACCTTCACTTAAGGTGTATGGTGCTTTAAAATTTTGTTGTGCTTTATCTGCGTTAAACTGTGTAGTGGCACAGAATTTTTTAACTCTTATTGAACTAATAGCAAATTTCTTTCTAGTAATGAGTGCCAATACATCAAAACCAAATCCACCTAACATTCCTAAGAAATATGGTATTCTCACCTTTGACAATGATCTACCCATTTTCTTAGTGACAACAGAAGTGAGCTCATTCATGTTCAGATCTGGTTTGTCAACATAATTATAAATTTCAAAACCTGCTGTTTCGTTCTCTAATAATTGACTGATAAATGCCACAATATTTCCAACATATGCCATCGATTTCATATTCTGACCTTTACCAATCATCATGAATGAACCTGAAGCGATCTGTTTCAGTAAATTGTAAACATTACCTCTATTTCTCTCACCAAAAATTACTGTTGGGCGGATAATTTGAACCTGTCTATTTTCCGGATCTTTATCAAACCATTCTTTCAAGACCTCTTCTGCCTGTAGTTTACTTTTACCGTAATGATTAAAAGGATCCGTTGGGTGCTTCTCATCCGGATTCACTTTATTAAGTCCATATACAGCAACCGAACTGGTAAAAACAATTTTTGAGATCCCATTATTATCCATGGCTGCAAGCACATTTTTGATGCCTTGCACATTTACATCGTAGTATAAGGAAGTTGGGCTAACATCATCTCTATGCTCCGCCGCAAGTAAAACAACCCGATCTGAACCACCAAGTGCCTCCGCAATTTCTTGCTCATTTCGAACATCACCAATACTTGTAATGTCATTAAAAAAATGAGATGGGTTCTTGTCAATATTCTGAACAGCTTTATTCTGCTTAACTAAAAGATCAAGAAGTCTTGTTCCTACAAAGCCTGATGCTCCTATTGTTTTAATCATTTTAAAAATATTAATACCGATTTAATTAACTGTTAGGCAATAGTAGAATTTGGACCCTGTCATGATATATTACTATACTCTTTTAGTTCATTTTTGAATTAAAATATTAATTCTGCACATACAGAAATCCAATATTTTATTTTTTTTTAAACGGGATAGGGAGTTTCAAGAGTTCAAGTATAATTAAGTGGTAATCTAATTAAGCAGTTTCCTAATCGAAGTTATCCATTGCTCTCTCTTAATATTCATTAATTTATGCGTTACATCAGGGCATATAACGTCCGAAATCAACATCTCCTCAAACTTACTTTTTATACTATTTTTCGTTAGTTCTTCACATATGTATAAAGAACTTAACCAATCTTTTTCAATGTCACGAAGATAATCTATACGATTAACTAAGCAAGGTAATCCGGCTTCGAGCGCTTCTAGCAAAACAAGTGGGGATCCTTCACTTTCACTTAAAAAAACCAAGGCATCAAAGGAGCCATAATCTTCGAAATCTCTTAACTCACCCAAATACCTTAAATTGGATTTATCATCTTTCGTTTCACCGATAACAAAGAATTTCAAATCTTTAAATGATTTTGACAACTCCTCAAAGAGATCAAGTCTTTTCGGATAACTATTTCTACCAATAAAAAGTACTTTTTTTATTCCCCTATTGCTTCTTTTACAAACTATATCCTTCATCGAAACATTAGGAATTAATGTGGAATTTCTCAGAAAGTATTTCTTGGCTATTCTTTGGTCTCTAGTACTAACAGATACAAGTTCATTCACTAAAAACATTGTTATAAACTCGATAAGGAAACTAATTATTTTTTTTATCCCTTTTTGGTAAGACCATCCCCAACCATGTGTGACATAGATAATTTTAAGTCGTGGTTGTAAAAACTTCACAATTCTCGCTATAAGCGATGGAACTGAATTACCAACAACCAGCACTGATATTTCATGTTTTTTAATAAGTCGCCAAACAGAAACAATATTGCTAAATGAAATTTTTTTTAAATCCCTGCCTACGGAATCATTATCAATAACAAATGAATCTCTTTCCCCAACCGATTTTATTGCAAATTTCGTCCAAGTTGCTACTCCACCATTTTTACTGTCATGTAAAAGAAAACCAATCATATTTATTACGTTACAAAGTATTTTATCTATTTAAAATTTGAATTTGAAACTCAAGTATTTTGACATTCACTATTATAAACTAATTTAAATTAACTTGAAATTTACCTAGGTAAGTTATAAATTAAGTATACTAGATTCTATCTTATCCTGTTTAAATAAAATTAGGTAGTTAACTATAAAAATCAAGCCATAAAAAAATGAGTGGTTCTTGACTTTTTCCAATTAGTATTTGAAAAAGTAATTAAACAATAAACATTTTACTTATCGGATCGAAAAAAAAATGAATCTTCTACTTAATTTCAAAAAACTGAATAAAATAAGTGTGATAAAAGTGAATGACTTAATTCGTTTGGAATTTAACTCTCTTTTATAATTTGTAATTTCACCTTTCGTCATTAAAAAGGAGCTTTTAGATAATCTTTCTCCTTCACCAACATTGTAATAAACTAAGTTTTTATTTACAATTCCTGCGCATCCGTATGATAAAATCTCTAACCATAAACCATAGTCCTCAGAATATTTTTGTGATTTCATAAATTTATTTGACCTCATGAAGATATTTTTAGAGATTAATACTGAAGAAGTACAAAAATAATTATGATAAAGGAGTTTGTTGTAAGTCACAATAAAATTAGGTTTCTTTTCTTTAAATTTAAGTACATTCGTTGCTGTTCCACATATCACAATGTTTTTGTTTCCCTCAATAAATAAAACCTGATTTTTAATTTTATCTGGGAACCATTGATCATCAGAATCTAAAAATGCTATCCAATCGCTTTTTGCTATTTCCACACCTAAATTTCTGGCGATAGAGGGGCCTTCATTTATTTTATTTATAAGTACTATATGATTTAACTTGAGATAGCGTTCAAAATTTGTTTCAATAATACTTCTTGACGAATCACTACTACCGTCATTGACTATAATAATTTCTGTAACAGGATAAGTTTGATTTAATACCGAATAAACCGTTGAAACTATTGTTTTTGACGCATTATAGACCGGGATTACGACGCTAATTTTAATACTCATAAAATCACTAAAATCCTAACCAAGTGTTTGGCATTAATACAGAAATTGCTTTATCATTTACTTTTTTATTTAAATACCATACCTTTGGATAGATTACGATTTTCTCTTCATTTTTGTTTAGCCATGCTCCCCACCAACTGAATGAACTATTTGCTATTATATTATGACTACATAAACTCATTAGATGTAAATCGAAATGTGGTCTCTCCCTATTAATATCAACAAATTTAAAATTACTATCTGAAAAATTATTTCTCACCCAATCAATGTCATCTGAAAAAATATAAAAAATTGGATTTGTAAATTTTCCTTTAAAAAAATTTATCGCTCTTTGATAATAGTCTATTGGACAAATTGCAAATATTTTAGAATTAGACATAACAGATATATAATCCCCCCTCCTAATGTGTAAACTAATCGCATTTGATTTTAAAATTTCATTAGCGATTTCTTGATTTTCAACATCAAGACTTTCCTTCATAATAAGGTGTGATTGAATCTCCTGTCTAAAAGAATCTGCATAAATTCTAGATTGCCAATAACCGTCGTAATATCTATGATTTGTACAAAAACTTTCTTTTAATATTTGAAATGGTTTTTCAATGATGACCTTTTGATTAACAAGAGGGAATCTCTCGATAATTTTACGTTCAATTTGGGATAGAAATCCATTATTAAAAATTTTGAATTTTTGGATATCTTCTTTTTTTGCTACATCCAATGTTATATTAAAACTTGATAAACCTAATTGTCTTGGAGTAAAATCAGTCCTAAAGCTTGTTAATTGAATATCAAATTTTAAATCAGTTGCATATTTCAAAGATAAATATCTACCAAAGGAATATTGAAATAGTTGGTTTCCTAATCCACCAGATAACTTTACAATAATCATGATTATTTTTGATTTTACTAGGTTTTTTTTATAAAATATTTTGCAATAATATTAGATTGGCATTTGTCACAATATTAAATAGATTGGGTTTACTCTCACTCATAAAACCTTTACATATGAAATCTCACAAATGAATCCATTTAACATTTACGATAATTTAAATGAATTTTTAAACACAAGTATAAAATCTTTACAAAATGTAATTCATTAAATAATAATTTATCGTAGTACTCATATAATACTCCCCAATCTCCAACCAAAGAGCTCGCTAAACTAAGTTAATATTTATTGATTTAAAAGGCAAGATTTTTGGCGTTAAAAGACAGATAAGCATCATTAGATTTTAGACCTGTAGTTTGGTGTTTGTTGTTGTTTTAGTAATTGACATTATAATCCACATTTTTATAAAGTTCAAGACCTGTTTCTGCTGGATGAAAAGTGAGGTAGTTGTATTTGATGATTTTCCAAAAGCGTTCTATCCAGATGTTGTCGATAGCTCTTCCTTTGCCATCCATTGAGATTTTCACATTTTGTTTTTCTACGGCTCTTGTCCAAACTGCGCTGGTGTATTGCGAACCTTTGTCTGAGTTGATGATTTCAGGCGAGCCATAGCGTTCTACGGCATCATTAAAGACATCTACACACCGTTGTGCTTCCAATGTGTTGCTGATACCCCAGGAAAGGATTTTCCGACTATAGACATCCATAATGGCAGCAAGGTATAGAAAGCCTTTTTTCATAGGGATATAGGTGATGTCTGTAGACCAAACTTGATTGGGTCGATCAATGACCAAGTTGAGCAGTAAATAAGGTCTAATATAGTATGCTAGACCAAGTTTAGAGAGGCTTTTTGCCTGTAAATAGCACAGTAGTCCATGATCTTAAAAAGGCGTCGGATACGCTTCGGATTGTCATGAAAACCATGCTCTGCCATCAAGCCAACCATAGATAAAACACCTTCTGCGGGATGATTTGATAAGTGCTTATCCATGATTTCCATCATTCTCAAGTTTTCCGACTTCTCCGAAACAGGACTATAATACAAGCGAGATCTTGGCACTTCCAACAGGTAACACTGCCTTCTAATCGATAGATTTTCTAGTGGTTTTACCTGGCGCAAGCGGCTCTTTATATCCCCAGTCTCGCTGATACTTTTTTTTTAAGAAGTCGCCTCAACTTTCAATTTTCCGATTTGAGCATAGAGCTTTTCAACGTCCTCAGTGGACTTCTCAGCCTCACTAATATATGTAAAAACTGCTGCTGCAATTGCCAAAAACTCGCCCTTCCAACGTGATATCATCACCGATGATACCTCATATTTTCGGCTTAATTCTGAAAGACTTTACTGTTCATTAATGGCGTCCAACGCCACTTTTTACCTTAAATTCTGCTGTGAATTTTCTGCGTGTTGTTTTCTGTTTCATAAGTGTAAATTAAAAGATTTTTTTTAACTAACACTTCGGTTTTGTTTTTGAGAAGTATTATATTAATAATTAGACTTTTTCTATTATTTTTTTCTTTGTAATTCTAAATGTATTTAATCAATTATATAATATTTTTACTCAAGCAGTTTTTTTTCGAAATGATAACATAATTAATTATTCTAAATACTTCTGATTATCAATGCCATAACACATGGCAAACCGAATAATGAATTCATTACAATATCATTTATACTTTAGGAGTTTTCAAATAGTTTTTTATTCTTTAATATATCTATAAGATATAAAAATAACATAGGAAGAATATAAAAATTTAAAGTAATAAAATGACTATATATTCCAACTGTAACACAGCACCACAATAATAATATGTTCTTACGCATATAATTCTCACTAATATTTCTTTTTCTATACTGATTTAATGAAACATAGCTAAGAAAAAGAGTGCCAATTAGTATTCCATATATTCCATAATTTCTATACCATGGATCGAGATAACCACTCGGAGATGTAGGTTCAAATATTTCATATTCAATTACTTTTACTTTCATGGTTTCGGAGATCCTACTAGGTAATATGTCTGCTAAAATAATACCTGGAAATAATGTGCTCCCATGATTTGGTATCGCCGAAACAGTAGATGAAAAGTTCAAAATAGGATACATAGTGTAAGACAGAATTTCCATATCATCTACCTCAGAATTATTAAGCCTTATCTTACCAATTTGCATAAATGAAATCACAAAAAACCCTATGAACGCTAAGACATAGATTTTCTTTCGAATAGATTTTTTCTTTTTAAAATAATTTGGTGTGTTTTGATAATACCTAGCTATAACGAAGAAAACTAACATCAAAATTCCTTGTCGTTTACCCTGCCAAATAGTAGAAAATAATGATAATATAAAAACAAAAAATAGAAACCATGAACTGTAACCATTGTTCTGCTTATTGGAAACAAAGCTTGCAAACAGAAGTGAGCTTATTGTAGAGATTATTAAAAATAGTGAAAGCATTCCAATTGGCAACCTTTTTATCAAATCGTTATAATCTAAGACGTTTAGTTCACCTGAAATCATTTTTAATACAGGTATACCCCCAAGTAGTAAATACGCAATTAGAGACAGTATCACAAATGCTAAACATAAGAATATACTAAGCAAGTTCATGTTCCTCTCCTTACTTATGGAATTATTTATTTTGACATCGTGCTTATTGATCAAAAACCAAGGGAGTACAAAAAGTGCAGCCGCTAGATTATATAATATTAGAACATTGAAAGAATCACTAAGCTTTAAAGCCCTCAATAAACCCGAATTATCTGCGAAGTAAACAGATAACACTGAAATGAATAAACTAAATGTAAATAGAGAAACTGGATTGAAAAATGTTCCCAACTTTTTATAAAATATAAAAGAGCATACGAATAAAAAAAATAAAGTTATGTAATAAAAAATCATATCTCTTGCGCAAAATGCAATCTGAATTTCAATATAGCCAATTCAATAAATGTGAACCATAAATTAATTTTAAATAATTATATATGGTATATTAAGAATCTTTCGAAAATAAATAATTATCCGTTAGAGTTTAATATAAATATGCTGAATAATAAATTTTAACCAAAAAATTACAATTTCACTTCTACTAAAGAATAATTAAAGAACTCTTGCGACAAATATTTTTTTTAAAAAATATTTTGGCACACGGAATATATATATCAGAAGTTCATTTAGAAATAATCTAACGAATTTTAAATTAAAAACATACTTTCCCTCAATTTGCTTGTTTAAAGTGATAAAAGTTGGATTAAACCAAGATTTGATTCGTAAAGATGTTTTGAATTCATTCAAGAATTCATTGGCATGCTTGTTAATAAAATAAAGTTTTGCAATTTCGTAATACTTATAAAGTGAATCAGATTCTTGAACTGTTATGGAATCTGAATGCGCTCTAAAATGTGATAAATTCTCATCTATGATTTTTATCTTAGATCCTGTTAAAGTAGAGGTTAAAAAAAACAATAAGTCTATTCCCGCACCGTTTTTTGAGAAATCTAAATTGTCTAAATTCTCAAGGCTTTTCGGAACATTCTCGATTATAGCTCTTTTTCTAAAGATTGCACATCCCGGGGATACCGGAAACTTATAACGATTATAAATAAGTACATCAGAAAGGTACTGTTTACTATTGATTGCTTTTAACTTTTGAAATTTCGAAAAATTCTGATATCCTTCTAAAGAAAAATTTCTAGTACCGCTCATAACAAAGGCAGTATCCTCATTGTAAAGTTCCATAGCCTTGGAAACAAATGTATCATCAATAAAATCATCAGACCAAATTATCTTTATAAACTCGCCTGACGCTAAAGCAATTCCCTTAAACCAGCTATTTACTGGACCTATGTTATGAGAATTCTGAAATATTTTAATTCGATTATCTTGTTCCGAAATTGACTTAATAACATCCCATGTATTATCCGTGCTAAAGTTATCGATTACTATTATTTCTATATTTTCATAGGTTTGATTCCTTGCACTATTCAATGAATCAACAATAAATAATTCCCTATTATAAACCGGAATAATAATACTAACCAATTCTCTCATAATTTTTTAACGATTTAAAAGTTTCTCGAAAACCGAATATTGCAAATAAACTTAACGACATTGTAGAAGCTAAAATTACTCCGCCCACGCCATATATTTTTGCGAAATACATCGATAGAGGGATATTGATCAAAGCTCCCAGTGTCGAAGTTAACATCTGTAATTTTGTTTTTCCTATACCATTTAGAAAAAGAGCAAAAATGTTATTCCAAATAGAAATTATTGTAAATAAAGCCATAAAAATTAGAAGTGAAAATGAAAAATTCATATCACTCCCGACCCAAAAAGGCAAAATCCACTTTGCAAGGGGAATCATAACTAAAATTACTGCTCCTAAAACAAAAAAAAGTTTTAACTGTTTATAAATAACGTGTTTTACCCATATAAAATCCTTCATAACATATGCTTCGGTATATGCGCTCCATAGAGGAGCCATTATGAAACTAGCAATTAAAGAAACTATACCAAAATATTTATAAACAACATTGTACGGCGTAACCGCATCTGGGGAAATAGAATGAGCGATAATTAGACTGTCACTTTGGAAAATAATCAAAATAGCTATTTGAATGATAAAAAATTGACTTCCCAAACTAAATAGTTCTTTTGATTTTTTCCAATTAACAGAAGAAATGTTTGGTTTTATATTTATTAATTTTCCGTTAAACACAATTAAACTTGTCACAAGTAGCACTAATGTAGGTACAATTGTGTAAATCAAACCCATGATGACAATATCACCAATAAATATCGATTTATAAACTATAAAGATTACTAAGATAATTGTATTAGATATTGCAAAAATCAACGCAGGTATGGCTGTCTTATGCATTGCTTGGTAAATGGTGGTAATTAATTTTAAAGTAAACTGAAAGGCGGTTAAGATAAAACTCACTCCAATTAGTAAAAATAAATCTGAAGATAAGGACCTGTCTACATTAAAAACAAAAGACCAGTCAATAACAAACCAAGGTATTAAAAAAAAAAATACCAATGCAAATGAGATAACCGTCATAATCGAATATGCGGAACTTACATATTCTTTTGCTGCATTAAAATCATCATTTGAAATTGCAGTAGTTAATTTATTTCGAAGACCATTTCCAATACCTATGTCAAATACCTGTATCATGGCTAGTACATTGAATATAGTAATCCAAACACCATATCTATAATTATCTACCAAACTAATCGATAATGGTATCAAGGCGAGATTTATCACAACATTAATTCCATTAAAAGCCAATAACGCAACTACATTTTTTTTTGTCCTCAAACTACGTTCATGACCATTAAAAAATTTTAACTTCAAAAATCTCAATAAAGCCATTTTAATAATTTTAAAACGCCTTCTTCCTTCTCAATTTGGGGTGTCCAATTAATAAAACTCAAAATTTTAGTATTGTCTGCTACAAACGATAATTGATCACTTTTTCTCGTTGGCAACTTTTTATAATTTAATTGAATACTTAATTCATTTTCTAAATATTCAAACAACTCTAATAGAGAAAAACTATTTAACATCCCCCCCCCAATGTTAAATGCATTCCCCTGTACTATGGAAATATTTTCAACACAAGAGAAATAAAGTGATACTACATCATCAGCGTGAAGTACATCCCGAACTTGCTTGCCAGTGCCTGAAATTGTAAAACTTTCTCTGTTGCTGTTTTTCTTAATTTCTATTGCCTTTTGGCAAAACCAACCTATCCAACCCTGATCAATGGTAGAATGTTGATTACCTCCGTACATTGAAGAATGTCTAAATACCACAGTTTTTAGACCATAAATTCTGTTGTAATCTAATAAATATTGATCAGCAGTACCTTTTGAACATCCATAAGGTGAGTGGAAATTTAGAGGCAAACTTTCATCAAAACCAAGTGGGTATTCTAAACACTCATATCTAGTTTCCTTTTCTATAAAAGTTAATTCTTTGAAATCTCCATATACCTTATTGGACGAAGAATATAAAACAAACGTATTTGGTGAATATTTTCTAATTGAC
>JACCDV011219577.1_pt1 | contig 10353 bp, 8 predicted proteins | sample 7446131 | NCBI WGS metagenome assembly JACCDV01 (sample SAMN15323448, study PRJNA562643) | freshwater metagenome | isolation source: river surface water | place: USA:Blue River Watershed | collected 2017-08-17
ATTAAAACTACAGACATCAGCTTAAACGCATTCATAAAAATTATTCACGACGTCGGTTCCAAACCTCATTACTAAAGTAATTAGGTAGCCAAACAGAAATCAGACCAGCCATTAGAATTAACACCACTCCAGCCCAAGATTTACTTAGTTCATTAGGAAATAGAATCAATATGCTCATCCCTAACACCCAAGGGAACAGCCAACCTGATACCAATAACCTTATCATTAGGCCGGTTAATAAATTTTTTCCGACAACATGCAGCGAAAGTAAAGAGCTCATGGCAGAGGAAACGGCAGAAATCAGGAGGAAATCTCGCAATGAGCCAGTCACCTCAAACCATCCCCATCCGAGCAAGACACATGCTAGCGCCAAGAACACGCTGAGTAAATAACTTCTCTCACGGCCTGAGGCAACGAGAAGTGTTTGTGCCAACGCACCAGTCATGGAAAAGACAAATCCAATAATTAGAAACGCCAGGTACCATATGATTATTTCTGTAAGAACCGCATCGCCAGAATAGAAATTCATCAAGAATTCAGTAGCTGTAAGAAGAACTAATACAGATGGTACTAGTAATAATCCCAACATCAACTGTAGTCCAAAATAAAATTGGGCTAACCTGTATCGATCACCGAGAGATGCGGCAAAAACTGGATAGGCATAGCTTGTTATAACTTGAGAAACCGCAAACATTCCGCTAACTAAATTCTTCGCAACTGTAAAACATCCATACTCCACAGCTCCTAAAATACGCATTAATAAAATACGATCTAAATTTGAAGTTAAGAAGCCCAAGAGCGTGGCGGGAAAATAGTGAACACTAAACTTTATATAACTATTCCAAACAGTTCTAGTATCTACAAGCATGGTGGAAAATTTAAACATTACTCCTTTTTTTCGTAAAAGGTCCCAAACAAATAAGACTTGCGCCAAGACCACCAAAGTAACAGCGAATATCTGGGACTCCAACAAGGTGCCCGTACTTGGCTGCACCGAACTTAGCCAGAACCATCCAATAACAAGTCTAAGCACCCAACTACATGCCCCAAACCATGCTGCAACGTTCTGAAGCTTGTAACCAGAAAGCAAGGAGGCTAGAAAAACTTGCACTATCGAGAGAAACACAAGGGCAGCAATCAAGTGCATAATTTCAGAAAGCGCATTTTGAAACTCTGGCGACCAAAAACTCAGCATAAAAAGCGCTGTCCAAATTACTAAAAGTGCTGCAACCCCCGAAGAAACGATACAAAAGCTAATCCCAAACTTCACTACCAATCTAGCTTCTTCTATGCCACCATCTAAAGACGACAATGACTTAGCCAACTCGCGTACAACAAAGGCACCCGCCCCAAGCTCCAACATTGAATAAGTGCCGATTAAAATCTGCGCAACACCAAAGATGCCGAACTGTTCCGCTCCAAGAATACGTAAGAATATAGGTGCAAAAACCAAAGCACAAAACAGACTTATCGCAGAGGCAGTCAGGTTATTTCCAATGGCGCGTATAAAGAACAATTTAACTCAATAAACCCTATTGTGATACATCAGCAGGCGAATAATTAATTTCAAGAATTGCTTTAAAAACTGTACATAGTACTTGAATGCTCTCATGAATGCAGTTATGTGATTAGAGCCCCTTCGCTGACTAGCTCGTCGCCCTTCCTCGATACAGGCCAAGTAGGCAAGGCCCCAGACGTTAGAGAAAAATAGCCAGAAAATTAATGAATAACTATCGATAACCGAGCACTCTCTGGATAAATCTGAATAACCTATTTCTGTAGAAGCTTCTCCAAAGAGTTGTTTTACTAACAACTCTGTATTAACAGGTACCACATTGTGCGATTTTGAACGGGCTGATATGGGGGTGACTAGTTTTCCTGGAAGTTGCTGCATTGGGAGTCCGAGACATGTGCTTTGACCTAGCAAATTAACCATGAAATCAACTCCTAGAAACTCGCTAATACGCCTTGTTTCTACTTCAACATTCATATTTAGCGCTTCAATGGCAATCAAACAACCATGTTCTCGATATTTTTTATAGAAATTATAAGTTTCCAATGAATTATTAAGATAGAGAATAATCCAAGGATGGCGAACGTAGTCGCTTCTGTCAATTCGAGACATCGGCAACCAATCATTATCAACCCAATGCCGATAGGTTGATACTAGCGAATCTAATGGTTCACGGCATGTCAACAGGATTTTCTTTTTAGCTAATGATTGGAAAAATCTCTTGTATCCACTATCAAGACGGTGAGGATGCCACAAGATGACCTTTACATCTTTAATACTAACGCCAAAGTGCATACTCCAAGCAAAATGGATGCCCCTCAACTGAAGCTCCTGGAAACTAATTTTAGAAGTTGTTTGCTCGACCTCCGCAACGAAATCTAGGAAAGTATTTTCAAGCTTAGTGTAATCTAATACGCAACCATACTTTTTATCAATTTCATTGCGGAATAATTCACAGCAGCGAGTAATTGTTATTTTTGGATCACGATTAACTAGATCCAGAAAAGGAAACAAACAAGGAATGACTGAAATTTGGGGATGCCTGTCAAATAAACCTTGAATGAAAATACTTCCACCTCTTCCAAAAGGGGCCAAATAAACGATAGGAATATCTCTAAATAAATGGGGCGTGCTCAAAAAAATTCCTACGAATTAAGATTAAATTTAAGAAGCATGTAGTTACAATTCGCTTTTCTTGGCATTAGATGCCTTCCAGCAAAATGATTGATACTTTTCAAGCGCCGCAATATCATCAACTGAGTCGAACTCCCCCCATTCCCCATAGTAAGGAACGCAGGCAATTTTGACGCGCGCTGCTTCAATAACTTTTTGCAAAATACCTGTCATATGAATACTGTCACGATCTTCTTGCGATAAAGCGTTTCTGATTCTAACAATCTCCGCCCAACCTTTAGGGGTAAATCTTAGCAACCCCATATACTGCCCCTGAATCTCATCGATAGAATGAGGTCGCTTCCCAATTTGAGCCAAAAAGCCATCTGGATTTAGACGAAAGGTTTCGGCATCAGATAGAGGATCATCAAACCGTCGAGACCATAATTCAAACCAATTACAGTCGTAAGTTATAGCCAGATCAAATTCACTATTCATCAATGACTCCACCGCCCTCGGCTCATAGTAAATGTCTGAGTAGCTAACGATGCAAGGTTCTTGTTCAAGCCAAGAACTCGCGCATTCAAGTGAAGACACCATATTTGTTTCTGACCAGCGTGGATTAAAAAATTCTTTATAAACTCTACTTGCAATTAATTCTCGTCTATACCCTGTGACAACACCAACATCAGATATACCTGCAAGTAAAAGGGATTCAAGTTGCATATCTATCAGAACTTTTCCATTAATTTCAAGTAAGCATTTGGGCTTGTCTTTTGTTAGATTTTTCATGCGACTTCCTCGCCCTGCCGCTAGTATAATGGCCTTCATAATAACTCCGTTGGTTTGCTTGTCTTCAAGTTACACATCCTATTTGTGCATCAAAATCAAATAACGACCGTTAATGTCATTACTCTAGACTCACCTAATACGAATAAATCTCTATTTGGAACCAATTACAAGCCCACTTTGCTGCCTAAAATCTACTAAGTCTAACTACTCAGACCCAAACAAATTTTGAAAACGCAGCAAGTGTTCCCTAGAAAATATACTTTCTCGTTCTGGATGCCACATCCAGCCCTCCCATGGCAGGGTTAGATGCTTGATAGCCTCGATTTCGCCATCTTCGCTTTTAGCTATGATACGAAAGCCTAAAGGACACGCTACGAGTGAATACCTATGATAACTGTTAACACTACCGACAATTTCACCATTAACTGAATGCCGACATGCTACGTGCCCCTCTACAGATTTAAGTTCGGTCTGAGCCCAAGCTCCCATCATCTGCATACCACGACAGATGCCAAGCAGGGGTAGAGAATTTCGCTGAGCATAATTAAGTAAAGCATTCTCAGTTCGATCTCTAGAGCCACTCTGTCCAAGATCATTACCTCCTGACAGAATAATTCCCACTGGTCGCAGAGCCTCAAGCCACGAGTTTAGTGCATGCATATCAATTAATAAATTGGGAACTGGATAGGGCATAAAGCCGCATGCATAGATCCATTCAATTAAGCGCTGATCCAGCATGTCCCTAATTTCACAATGCGTTGAATAATCACCAACACGCTGGCTGACAGCAACAATCTTCAAACTAATACCTCAACTCTGCGACCAGCGCAGTCCAAATATAGTCGCTGCGCAGTTGACCAACGCTGATACAAAACTTCGCCAGCACCAATAACCGCTGGGAGGCCAAGTTCTCCAGCTCGAATAGCCATATGAGAATTAGCACCACCCCACGCCGTAATTAGACCCGCGATGGGATAAGAGAACAACCAATCAAACCCCGGATCCGCATTAGGTATACATACAATCGCCCCAATCAAATTATCACGATCAGTGCACGATACAACGGTTCCCGTGACCTGGTTTTGAGTTATAAAGTTTGGAGAGCTCTCAGGCCACTCGAAGGCCCAAACATCCTCAGGATAAACAATAAGCGGGGGGAGTGAAATCATGAGGGTTTCCTCATAACGTGCCTTACCTTGTTCGATACTGCGTCCAATAGTATCGCACGGGTCAGCTGCCCCAACGTACAACTCGCGGAAGGCTGCAATGTCGCAATAAGCCATATCATCGCGAGAAAAATTCCAACGAGCCCCGCATTCTGCAATAAGTGCAAGAACATCAGATAGGTTTCTTGTGAAATGGAACTTTGCCAGTTCACGCAATTCAATACCGGATTGTAGGAAATCAAATAAGCCCACAGGGTCAGTTTCTAAAGCATGCATCTCCAACAGTCTACCAATCTCACGCATCTGTAAAAGTGTTAATGAAAAAGGTCTACCTTTTTCAGCCACTTTCGGGCGTTGCTCCCAGTCAAAATATAGCTCGGGATTCTCGTCATAGCGTGGAGATAATATGTCGTAAGTGCCAGGGCGTAAATGACCGTATCGGGCTAAGAATGTTGTCTTGTCTAAAGCGGTACGGTCTCGGGTGAGTTGACCGCTGACAGTCGATACGCTACCAAGAAAAGCATCGTAATCTTGCTCTGAAAGTACACCGACAGCGACGAGTGATCTTAACATTTGGATGGCTACAAAACCAGCCCGTGCCAAGCCTGCGAAAGGGAGAGTTCCATAGCGCTTAGCATCCTCGAGTAACCAATAAATCCTTTCAAGTGGTTCTGTATCAGAGCCTAATAGTTCCTCACGTCTCGTACAGAGAGTTTTCAATTTAGACGCATCCCCACGCCACAAACCCTCTCGGGGATGAACGATTCGATTAGTAAGCCTTCTTAGACTAGAGGCTATTGCCTTCTGCTCCAACTCAGAAAAGCCCACATCCGCTAGGCGACCCAGTCGATTCGGCAAATCCAAGGTATAGCAAGAGAAAACAATTTCAAACTCCACCTTATCATGTAATGTAGGTTCGGCGAGCAAACGATCAATGTAATGATCAACCAACCGACCTGCTAGCCCCTCATCAAGATCAGCAGGAATGAAGGAGTTAAACGAGAGTCGCACATCGATATACGGTAGCCCAAAAAAATGGGGCATCAATGGAAAACTACGGAGATTTCGGTATCCATAGTTGTGTCGTTGATAAGCCCAAATAGCATCAGTAATTAACTCGCGGTAGAGCGACAGAGCCAAGGGTTTAGGGCGGACACCAATAATTTCAGCCGGATTCCAGTCCGGCATTACCCCATAAACCGTCCGGCGCCCCATTAGAAAAGGATGAGGATTCATTCCAAGTGCGACCTTATTCTCCACGCGTTCTAACCTGATTGCCTGTGCCGCAGCAGACTCCGGCGGGCGTTGCAGTAGCAATTTACGTGCTTGCAAAAGCCATACCACCTCCTCACCACCTTCTATTGACACGGCGAACTCACAATCAACTGGGAGATCATCAAACAACGTTGAAAGCTCCTTGAGCAACTCCACAATCCCCGAAAGCTCCTTGGGTATTGGTAAGCGAGATGCAGATGCCTGTTGCCATGTTCGCCCACCTTTGCCGCCAGTAATTGCCGAAGTACTTGGTCCACTTGACCAATTTATGACACGATAGGGGGCACAAGTATTAGGATCATGTGAAAAAGCCACGCCAGATCTAACAATTCCCTGCAACATTGGTTGGATGAGCACCTCATCTTCTTCAATCACAACACCATAAGACGCAATAACTTGTTCAATCGCATCTTCCAGATCTTGATGAGGAATATGACTTAAAGTGAGAAATGCACCAGCATTTGATCCGCCATCACAATCCTCACGCTGACAACTAGAACGAACGATCCAAGTACCCCCAGCATCCGAAGGTTTAACCTTCGCTAAACATGCAACCCGATTGGTACGCCAATCTCTTACAGTGAAATATATAATTTGCGCAATCCTAGCAGTACGCAAACGCCCATTCAATTGTGCCAGCGTCCTGGCTTTAGTAGAAAACTTCAAGTAGACCGAGACCTTCTTAAATCAATTGCGCAAGCCAAATATTTGTTGTGTAGGGAATTTGTATAGAGGGCGTATTTAAACTTCTGAGATATTTCTCTATTTCAGCAATAACTTTGCTAAATGCTGTACCAGCTTGACGTTCAAGCGTAGCGTGAGAACGCCATGCCTCTACACATTCGGCAATAGTTTGCTTATGCATAACCTGAGAATCAAGTCGGACAACCGAACCAAATAAGGAACTTGCATCAATAACGGCGGTCTGATCTTCACGACGAGTTCCATATCCGTAATTTGGAACATGCTGCTTAATTATCGCCTCGATATGGCATTGAACTGGGTCATCAAGTTTTCGATGATTCCACATACACGCAAACCACCCTCGTGGCTTCAGGATACGGGCAACCTCCTTAAGAGCAACAGGACGGTCACAAACATTGAAAGAGCTTCCAAATGTCACAATATCAAAGGTATTAGCATCTTGTTTCGTATTTTCACCTGTTCCTTCAAACCACTGGACATTAGAGAGATGCTTAGTGCGCATAATTCCATTTGAACGCATAGCATCATTAGGCTCAATCGCCTTCACGCTTAATCCTCTTTCAGCAAGCATAATTGTCAAATGAGCCACGCCCGCTCCAACATCACAACATTGATTGCCCAGTTTAATATTAGCAATTGAGAGCATTGCATCAATAGCAGCATTAGCGTAATCGGGACGCTTAAGATAAGCATCTGCTAAGGCTGTATAGTCCCATTCTGTTTTCATAATAACTTTTTCTCCATAAGTTTTTCAATTAAAGCTGTAGCCGAGTCGTAAACATTAAGTTTAGGGGAGTATTCAATAGTCAAATCAGCAAACTCTGGCTCATCAATCTCCAAATCAAGACCTGCAACATTATTTAGCTTCCCCGAGTCAAATTTTTCATAAATACCTTTGGAATCTCGTTGACGAAGTACCTCCAAGGGTACCTTTAAATAAACTTCAAAATAGCCTGGGAGATTAGCGCGGTTCCAAACATGCACTTCGCGAAATAGTGAAATCGTGGCTATAACTACCGTCAATCCTTGACTTGCAATCATTAGAGATAAACGAGCGTATTTCATAGCTAATGCTAGGCGATTTTCACGACTATGATTTTGCTGCCTTGTGTCAGATGCGCTAAAAATTTCCCTCAATTCATCACCATCAAGCAAAAGAACTGGCTCTCCCAACTCCATAACTCTTGTAGCTAATTCACGACCTAGCGTCGACTTTCCGGCGCCAGACAGCCCAGTTATCCAAATTACCTTACCTTTATTAAAACGAATCACATTAGTCTCTCAACTTTAAAATCCTGAATGCTCGTCAGAAATTACTCATAACCAGTCAGATTAATTAATAATTCCGCAAATATATTTACTAATCACAAACATAAATAGTTAAATATTAACTCATGGGGCGTCACTGCGGAATATGCAATAAAAACATACTAATCTTGGACTTTTCATAACTCAATAAACGTATAAAATCTATAGAACCGTGATTCATGGGCAAATAGAGATTTCGAAAGGGTTAAAACTGAATATTGCTATAAGTATTTTAAATTAGGAGATAGACCCATATAAATTTGACGACCAAAAGAATAATGTCGAGAAATTGCTTAAACTCTAGCTTTAGTATTTGAGGTATGCATATACTCAGCAATGAAATTTCCGATAGACAGCACATCCACCATACCCGTCTGTAGCGCTCTTATGGCCTCCTTAGGGGAGCACACAATGGGCTCTTCATGAGCATTGAAGCTAGTATTAATTAGTAACGGTAACCCTGTCAAATTCTTGTATTCAGAGAGTAGTCGATAATACAACGGATTGACATCCCTCCGAACAAGTTGTGGACGAGCTGTTTGATCAATATGGGACACTGCGGGCGCACGATTTGCCCACTCTTTTCTCATACGAAAAGTAATTGTCATAAATTCTGCGGGTCGCTTCAAACTATCCTTTGTTATCTCAAATAGCTCATCAGCATGCTCATATAGGCAACTCGGTGCAAATGGCATGAATTCTGTACGGCGCATACGATCATTCAGCCATTTATTGATAGTAGCATCTACCGGAGCGGCAAGGATACTACGATTACCTAGAGCACGGGGACCGTATTCCATTCTCCCTTGAAACCAACCCACGATACACCCATTCGCGATATGCTTAGCAGTTTCAGCAGCAATGTCTTCACTTAGCTCAAACTTAATGCGTGGATCCTTAAGTAATTCAGATTTAATTTCATCGTCGGAGAATGCTGGACCCAAATAGACATTAGTTAAATATGTATTTTCAGGCTTGAACCCATTTCTTAATATGTCCGAATAAACTGCCGCACCGTAGGCTGTACCACCATCACCCATATCAGGGAAGACAAATAAACTGCTAACACAATCAAGTTCACCAATCTTCTGATTGAACTTAACATTTGCGAAAATGCCACCAGCCACAACCACATCCCTAATACCAGTCTTATCCACCCAATATTGAACAATTTCGGCAATACGGTCTTCAAGAAGACACTGTACTGCTGCTGATAGATCCTGATTTGAAAGCTGAGTACATTTTTCTACTAACTGAAATGCGCCAAAACTTCTTTTGATACCAAAAAAATGGAAGCTACGTCTTAGAAGTCTTTCGATCAGACTATTACTGCGCAGACCAATCAACTGGAGACGACCATCAACTACGGATACATGTTTTGAGAGCGTACGGAAACCAACATCTGGGTCACCATAAGCAGCGAGGCCAGTAATCTTACCTTCATGACGCGACATCTTGAATCCACATCGCTTAGTCACAGCAGCATAAATGTAGCCAGCAGAATTCTCCCTATCGGTGGAACTAATACGCTTAATATGACCACCTTCGCACACGCTAACTGTTGCCGAAAGACCATCTCCTTCACCATCCATCGTAATTGCTAAAGCACGATCCAGTCCACTAGCATAATAAGCAGAGGCCGCATGACATAAGTGATGATCATAAAATTGGATAGGCGCATTAATCCCGACTGCATTTAGCAGAATGCGAATTCTCCCCTCAATATAATTGCGACAATCTATATCACTTTTGATAGATTTCCAGCCATCATCGGGTAGCGAGAAACCCTTAGGCACCATCTCATTCTGTAGGTCGTAATAAATCTTGTTTTCAGTTGTAATGAAGGCAAATTGCTGAGCTGCCTTACGTGGATACTTCGCCAAAGGGATAGCAACGATATCAACATCCTCAGGAACCAAATGACCATCAGCAATCGCTTTTCGCAATGCTTGAAATGGAAAACCTATGTACGATTTTAGGCGGTTAAGACGCTCTTCTGCAATAGAGAATATGTGATGGCCATTTTTTACTATCGAGAGTGTTCCATCATGAGAGAGGGTGATGCCCAATGTAACCAAAATTTATTACCTCCTATCATTGCAAAATCGAGTTAATGCAATAGCTTAATTTGTTTAAATAATCCACTTAGTCGGATATCCCAAGTATGTTGCAATCGCGATCTTCGAGCAGCGGCCATACCCTTATTCGCTAAGAATACTGGATCTTGAAGATACATCCTAATCTTATCAGCCGCGTCTTGTGGTGTATCGTAGTAGAAGATTTCTTCACCCTCACGAAAGAACGGATATAAATCAGGATTACGATGAGTTAAATAAACAGCGCCCGCCATGGGCGCATCAAAATCTCTAAGCTTCATGGTGTAAACGTCTCGCGTGTAGCCACACGTACCTACACCAAGGATAATTTTTGCCCTTGAAAAGACGTCCGCAACCTTTTCTGCACCTATAGCTCCGTTAGCCC
>JACCDV010215162.1_pt1 | contig 10352 bp, 6 predicted proteins | sample 7446131 | NCBI WGS metagenome assembly JACCDV01 (sample SAMN15323448, study PRJNA562643) | freshwater metagenome | isolation source: river surface water | place: USA:Blue River Watershed | collected 2017-08-17
GGGTCGAAAAGTCTTCTCTTTTTTTGTATAAAAAACTGGTGATAGATATATAGCACGATATGATTGAGACTGAATGTGCGTTGAATAAGCCAGAGAATAATAATGGGACTTGTTTAGACAAAGAGCATTTACAGCTTATAGCCAAGCATGAACCTAATATTTCTGAGCCAATTGTGTCTATCCAAGTATTAAAGAAGGAGACACATTGCGATTCAGATAAATGTGTGATTGAAAAGATTAATATTCCAATCAAGGTAAAGGAGCAAATTAAGCGTGAGGCATTGAAGACGAATGCCGAATCTTTGGATGGTAACTATTGGATAAACAATACTGAGATTGATACTTGTATGAGTCAGTTACGTAAGCAGTATCCTGGATTCGCCCATACTTTCATCCATATGTCAGACTTAAAATCATTTCCTCCTAGTAATTTAAGTTCGTACGACTATACTGTGAAGTCTCTATTGGAGTTAGACCTCGCCGACTGTATCAGACGAGCCCTCAATGGAGAGCCTTGTTGTACGAACTTATCTACATACAATAACGTTCCTTTGACATCTATTGGAATAGTCTTCAACACTGATTCATCTAAAGGATCTGGCCAACATTGGTTTGCTGTATACATATCATGGGATACGCCTGATAGTGATAGTGATAATAAAAAAAAGGTAGTAATTGAAGTGTTTAACTCTGGTGGGACCGATATAGACTCAAAGATATTTCAAGAGTATTGGGAAGATCAGCGTTTGAAGATAGCCAAAGCGACAGGCCTTAAATGTGAATATAATTTAGTATCTAGCATACCGCATCAACGGGATGATACTGGTAATTGTGGGAGTTATAGTTTGTTCTATATTTACTCAAGGCTGCGTGGCGTTAAACCTGAGCGGTTTGATAATGTTAAAAAAAAGATTACTGATGAAGATATGCAAAAGTTCCGAACCGTTTTGTTTCAAGTATGATTTAAGTTTGGTCTTTACTCAGCGCCTCATAAGGGTAGTAAATTATTTTTTTCTTGCTATTGGTCTTTCTATATTCTAGTTCCATACTTCGTGCCTTTGCTTCTACCAATTCAATGATACAAGATTTATTGGTGCACTTGTTAGGTATTTTTAGTTTCTTGGCAATGACTACTAATGCTTCCATTGGTAGGAACTTCATAGTGATACCCTTTGAATGGGGATCTGTTAGGTCTCTTATTTTGAGCATGTTGAATATGCTATTATCAATTCTTTCATAGTAGATAATCAACTTATCAGGGTACTCCCATTGCTGGATTTTGTAAATATTGTTATACTCTGTCCATAATATTTTATGTTTCATAATAGCATCGAATGAGATCACCTTGGGTATGTACATAACATAATGCCCAATAGGGAAGTCAGACATGTTTATCTTCGATGGGAGCTTCCCCTCAATAAATGCTTTCTTCCAAGGCGTGCCAGTCATGATTGCATATTTCTTGTATGTGGGTGCAATGACTGAACTCATAGCATCTTTAATTGTTATCACCATGTAATGGCTTTCATAGTATTCCAATAGGTCGCAGATCATATTAGCATTTACCGAAGACTTCTTTTTATTGAATACAAACTTCGTGACCATAATGATGATATACTCTATGAGCTTGGTGTGTGTTTCCAAAGTGAATTGCGATATGCGTTTCTCAATAGCTCCTTTGATAGTTTTATTTGTATTATAATCTTCAAGGATGTTATTGACGATCTCATCTATTTGAACAAACTTGGTCCAATCATTGAGTAGTACTTCTAAATCTATTTGCATATCATTCTTGACAAAATTATTAGAAGCTATCAGCTCATGAAGATCGGTAACTGGTTTATACACATCTTCCAAGTAAATGATTTCTTGACCATTTGGAATAGCTGAGTGGATAATCTTGTATATATTTCCGTCCAATGAAGTAACTACTTTAGAAGCCCCCCAAATCGTATCAGCAATTTGATTAGGCGTGAGTACAGGTTTGTTACCAACACCAAGCACATCTATGGATCGTTTATCCATAGTCATGAAATCATTTTCTCCAAAGCTAAGCTCTTGGATAGCGTATCTAATGGCTCCTTCTGATATGAGTTGCGTATCCATTTCAATATTAAATGGAGGATTTCTTACCATAGAAATTAACGTATCGATCATCACTATTGGTTGTATCTCTAATAAGATTCGTTTGATAATAGTCTTGCAGATGTTAAGCTCTTGGTCGATATAAAAGATATTATGTTTGAGGTTGTATTGTAGTTGCGTTTGCGAGACCTGTTTCATGGCTTTATATTTTTGCATCATATCCGTTTGTAGAGGAAAGGTATCTCCAATAAGTTTTGGCGTTTCTCTAGTCTTGAATCTGAAGTTGATAAGATAGTCAATGGATTGGTCAAACAGTATACGCTCAATAGATAATATGCTCTTGTAGCTATCCATCTTTATCTTGTAGCTTTCTTCTTCCAATGACAGTATCTCTTTAGATTTGCTATTAGTACTGGTAACAAATATTTGTATTTCAACCGTTCTCAACTCCTTTGGTAGTAGTTCATGTGAGTTCTTTCTAATACCTCTGCCAACGATTTGAATCAACTTTGATATACTGGCTGGTTGGTGAACCACCATTAAGTGTCTACATGCTTTCAATGTATGGCTCTCACTCATAGCTTTTGATCCTAACAATATTTTGAATGATTCACCATTAGTGTTATCAGGTGAGTTATACTTGCGTAGATAAGCTGCTTGCATGTTCTTCGAAAGGTAACCAGTAATGGTAAGAAACCTAACTGGTCTAAAGGCACATTTGGTTTTATTGTTATGTTCCTTGAATAGCAAATCGCAGTCCATACATATCGAGCTATCTCCAGGTTGTTCATTATCTTCTAGTATCCCATTGGTGCGTAATATGCGACAAAGTAAATCTACACCTGAGCCCTTTACAAATGGGTGATACACGAATATCTTTCCATGTTGTTGTCCCTTCAATCGCATAATCTCAGAGATCAAAGCAAAGTATTTCGATGAGTAAGTTTGTAGCTTATCCAGTTTGAATGTATCACTAATAAGCAGCTTGTTAGATGTCTCTTTATATGGGGAGATGCCTTCCTTTATCTCATCTCTAACTAATGGAAATTGGTATAGTAGGTCTTTATTCTTCTTACCAGACTTGAAGACAAAATCTTTTAGAGTATTTGACTGATGCTTCTCAATAGATTCGTCTTCATCTCCGTCTCCATCTTCGCCCTCGTCTTCATCTTCATCTTCATTATTTTTGTTATCTCTGCTACGTGTTCTACTCTTTAAGTAGCTATCGTAGAGCGTTTGATGTTCCTTACTCATCGGGCATCTTACAAATTTCAAATAAGGTATCAATGGTATGGTTTCTCCTTTGAACATTCCTTCTGGGTACTGGATAGGATTATCATCCATGATGTAACTGATATGACCTGAGCTTTTATCGATGATAGTTTGTCTCCCCGCTTTGGTAATATTCTTGTCGCTATCGAATATATCTTCCATCTGTATCCGATCTTTTTGCGAATACAGTAAGTTAATGATCGGCACAATTTCTTCTGGATTTGAGTTGAATGGTGTTGCTGATAAGTACATAAATCGTAAGCAATTTTGTTGCGACTCATCCCAGTTAGGGTTATAAAGTTTTGGAATAGCAAAGTAATCATTAATGATCTGCAATGTGAGGCCGTATATATTGACATCGTCCTTGTAATAAACATTATGCACCTCATCGCAAATGAAGAGACTATGGCTGAGAGACTGGATGAACCCATGATTCAGTCGAATACTCCCATCTTTGATCCAAGAAATGATCTTGGTTATATCATTGATATAAGAGAGCGACGACTCTGAGTTTTTCGTTCCTGTTTTTTTGTTAAAATCTTCAACATTAATGATTCTCAAGAAGAGCTGCCTATAACCGTAAAACTGGAAGATACCATTCATGCGTCTATCTGATATGCGTCTAAATAGTTTATTCTGCAACGTATTAAGCTTATCCATAATGAGCGTATTCTCATGTGCGTTTGCTTGTAAGTCTTTGAGTTCCTTGTATTCATCCGAGCTAACAAACCCAAATTCCGGATGATTGATGAGTTCAGCTTTGAAGATATCCTTTGTAAAGCCTACAATAACAATTGATCTGATATCGTTATACGCAGAATTTTTATCATTACGCATAACAGTTCTGTATTGTTTTTGGTACTCATTGGCAACCGATAGTGATGTAATAGTCTTACCAGTGCCAGTTCCATGAATGAGTAATATTGAATTGATGTCCGCCAATGGGTTAAACAGATTAGCTATGAATGATTGGTACGTATTCAGGATAAGTTTTTGTTGTTGATTGAGGAGTGCATCAATGGGCGTATAGTTGCCAGTATGGTGTGCATCCCCATACAACGCATATTGCTTTTGCAAGGATATGTCAAGGGTGGCCTTATCCATTGGTATATTATATGCATCCATAGAGTTTGTAATGAAGAAGAGCAATGAGATTAGTTTCCAAACATGAAGGTATCGTGAGACCAATGTATAGTGCTCTTGCCTGATTCTGTAGTGATGAAACGTTCTGTGCAAATATATCTTTTAATGCCTGTAAATAGAGTCATATCAGCATGGCAATTAACCGTTGAGGATGATAGATCAATTGATACATTTCTCCAAGGTCCTTCAAAGCCTTTTACAAATCTGGACAGATTCTTGTACATACCCTGTCTATTGATAACATAGAACGCCGCAGATGGGATGATACTATCAGTGGATACCCAAAGAGTGGAGTCGTCTTCGAACATGCCCATACTCTTTTGGTTCCAATGTGGTGGGATGCAACATGTATGAAGTTGTAGCAACTCCCAATCTTTAGGAGCAGTTGATATCAAGAAATCCCAATCGATGTCTTGTTTGATGATAGCATCATCTTCAGCTATAATCACATAATCTAATCCTTGATGATAAGCCATATGTCTTGCTTTAAGGTGCGAAGCGAGACATGCATATTCAGTATCCACAATAGTAAAACAAATCAAAGGACTTGTTATCTTTGGCATAGTTAGTGGCGTATCTGCGTGTACTCTTATAGGATTCCAATATGAGGCCAATCTTCCTAAGAATCGGTTCTTGCGATCAATAGATTTATCCAAGTTAATGTAGAATAGATCTATCTTATTCATCGGTTTAGAGTTTCTTATGAGAGACACTAATTCTTGGTTGACTACTGTCGGTTTAAATCTTGTCAGTACTCCGAACCAGATATTATTGAAATAGAGTATCAGCCCAATAATACAAAAGATTATCGATAAGAAGTAAATGATATTAGGTTGCATGTTATATTCGTCTTTGGCTGCTATAATCATCCATACAAAAAAAGATACAATGATAAGTCTAACAGTTATTAGCTGGTAGCTACTGATGGTTAGTTAATATATTCAATTTCTATTTTGAGGCTCCATTGAGTGTTGAGTTTGATATGGCGTCCAGATGATGTTTTCAAATAAAAGTTAATAGTCTTTGGATCAGATAGATTCTCTGTATATCTCTTGGCAAATAATGAAGCATGTATAGGCACTACATGTTCATCTGAGAATGTAGGTACATATGAGTTATTATTGATTTGGCTGATTGGAATAGAGAATACACATTCGTAAAAAGTTGCCGAGCTATTGGATCCTGTAACGATAAGGCTTGCATCATAATTGTACTTGATTAGATCACTGCAAACAAACAAATACTCAGCAATATAGGCTTGTTCGAATATAGCAGCTGGTTGTATGCCTGTGTAAGATGTTGCTCCAAGATATAACTTTTTTTGAAACCCAAGGTACCTATGAAGAGACCCATAGTTGTTCCTCCCATCTCCTCTATCAAACCTAAACCCTATTCCAAACACAGTTGCAGGACTAGTTGCAATGGTAATCTTATGTGATGTGTAATCATATGCTACACTGAACGTTGGATGTGGACCTGGAAAGTTAGATGAGTAACGATTAAGCTCAGTTGCAATCAAGCTTGTAAGATCATTAACATTGTATATGTATCCATCCTCAATTGGTAAGCTAATGGTGGTATCTCGAGCATCTAAATAGTTTTCTATCAAGACGCCATTGTTATCATAAAGGTCCATCTTGCAAGCGATGTCCGTGTAGTTGTCATACTGTTTGAACGTAGAGCTATATGCTTGATTAGCAATATGAATAGATTCATACCCATAGAGCGGTGGTATGTTGCCACCTTTGTAAGTGTAGTTACCTGTGTAGCTTTTATTTCCGAAACCAATAAGCGGTCCAATCGAAACTTTGGATGAGAAGTCCATTGAGAACTCAACACCGTTACTGGTGAAGATGGTATAGCTACTAAGCAAATCGCTATTGTCTCTGTATACATCCCGTGTATACGTGATCACATTATTGTAATAGACTTGGAAGACATTTGTCCCCAATGTGGTATTGATGCTCGCAGCCAATAAAGAGGCAAGGTCTTCATCTGTTCTTACGATATCCGTAGCATTTTGAGAAAGGTTTAGATTGATCGATACGAGTTGCCCAGTCGATGGGTACGCGATTGATAGTTGGTAGTTAGATGTCCCAATAGTTTCATATTCATAGTCGATGAACATGTGTTTCAAGTTGATAGATTCTATCTTGCCACTGAAGATAGAATCAGGTAGTGTGATATTGACATCGTTGTTAATATCATTGACTTCATCTCTGTAAAGATTCGAAACGATGAAGGTGCGTTTGTCTCTCCCCATTGCTATATGTGATAGAATAGTATGAAATGTTTTTGATATTAAGCCTAAGATAGCAAGACCAATATAGGATCACGATGAATGCGAGAGAGTATTCTATTGTGATTAAAGATATAGCTTCACGGCTGGAGCAGCTTCCCAATGAAACTCTTTCAATGAATGTAGTGCAGTTCTGTAGATCTCGCAACATGAAGGTTATCCAAAAGAATTTACCCAATGGTAAAGACCTATTGACACACATTGCGGACTTATACATGAACTACTTGGACCCAGCAGTCTTAGAAAAAGAACAAGATGCAATCGATAATAAGATGCGAGATTTGCATAAGGCACCCAGCGCGTTAGACCATTTAGAGAAAGGCCTGGTCCGTCTCGGTGTTGGTCATGTTGGTTCTAGCAATATGTGGTTCATGAGTCGTTGCATGCATGTAGATATAGATTCTCTCAACAGAAATATTTCCAATGACTATGGTACCTCTTTGACTAACTTTGCATTCACTATGTCTTCTCGCAATGATCGTGCCGCATTAGGCTCCGGTATCATTCCTACAAGAATTATCCCTGTCAATGTTTCTTATATGAAGATCGGCAAGGTGGTTCTACCATATACAGCTACTATGGGTGCGGCTAATCCTATGCGAGAGATCACTCTTTCATTCACTGGTATCCGGAGTAATGGTACTCTCATCAGTAACCCTTCTTTCACAGAGACTATCCACTTCAGCTTCACCTTTATCCGAAGCACCATCAATACTAATCTTGTCGAACTCACACCTGTCAATGAATATTGTAAGTTTGATCCACCACTCACGTACTTGGATGATTTGAGTTTACGATGGAACGACCCAAGATATGCTTGCAACTTCAACTTGGATAGACTCACACCGCAAACCATCAATTATGCATCTACTGGCGACATCATATTCGCACAGGCACATAATCTTATCACCGGAGACATCATTGTTATCAATGGATTATCTACCTTTGATGATGCAGCCAACTCAGCCCTATTAGCTCAAATCAATAATCCAAGAGGTATCGCTATTACAAAAGTAAATGATACTACCATCAATATTGGCATCAACCTAAGTCTCCTCGTGAGTCCCGATAATAGCGCCAAACCAGTCATTACCTTCATTACCAAATGCTTTCGATTCCCATTGGAGATTGGATACCAACTCACTGATGATAACGCATAATCATGCAACTTTTTCCCAAAAGTAAGTAGAAAGTTGTTTCCAAAAATGCTTCACCATGGCTATGAGACATGTATGCGACACTTTTTTTTGAAAAAAAAATAGAGCCACTATCTATGGATAAGATGTACATGCAAATACAAGGATACTATGATGGTAGCCCAACCTTGACTCATACAAGGATACTTTGATTGTGTTTCGACCTTGAGTCATACAAAGATACTATGATGGTAGCCCAACCTTGACTCATACAAGGACACTATGATGGTAGCCCAACCTTGACTCATACAAAGATACTATGATGGTGTAGCTACCTTGCCACATACAAGGATACTATGATTGTGGTACGGGAAAAAGATGCACCCCAGACTGATCTGGAGGATTGTAGCACGGGAAAAAGATGCACCCCCTCATAAGTGAGGGGATACCTGGTACGGGAAAAAATTGATGGACACACCAGTAGATATACTAATCCAAGAACTAACTATCATGTTCTCCCTCGAGCAAACCTGTTCAATTCTTACCATTAAGGTAGAAACAACTGAATCACTCACCAATGCGCTCATTAATCATGGTATCGATGGACTGACAATTATTGATTACTTCTTGGTTGCTCACCATTACCTTTTCCCAAACAAAACTATTGATTTCATGCAAGAATTTATTGAAATGTGTAGCAAGAAGGATCAGTTCTGCGTTCCACATACAAGACTTTGTGAGTTAGATATTATACAAGAAAGAAATGATGGTAAAGGTAGATTAGAAAATATCATTAGATGTTTAACTATAACGAATGGCTTTGAAAAAGAAAAAGATTTCGAAGTCATTACAGAAGGCAGGGCTAAAAAAATTATGATGAAACCAGTTGTCTTCAAGAAGTGTCTATTGACTGCGAGAAATACAGATATCTTTCGCAACTATTACCTTCTTTTGGAAAATGTATTATTTGCTTATCAAGATTATCAAATACAATGTAAGGATAAACTATTGCAGGTAGCAAATCTTAAATATGATAAGCTATTGACTAATCAAAAACAATTACTAAATAAGCAAGATGCTCTAATCGTTGTGAATGAAAATCTTATGGCTTTGAATCAAAAACAGTCTGTCGATCTTAGTCAGTTGATGGCATATGCTAAATCAACTAATGAAATGGTAGCTTCCTTGTATGAAAGTTTCAGTTCATTTGCTAAGATGATCATTCCAACTTGGATTGGATCTACTGTTATCAAGCAACAATATGAGTTATTATTCTCAAAGACTGATAGCCATCTAAGATCTATTCGTAGCTTGAAAGTAATGTTTGTAGTTGCAGTATTGAACGATGAAGATGCGGCAATTCCATTTGACGATCGCGAAGATGAAGATTTAAATACTCATACGGATATGTTCCTCTATTGTTGTTGCACAAATGTGCGAGATATTCCGCATCGTATCAAGGAGATTTATGATCGTCATTGTCTATCAACTGAAGCAAATCCTGAACCAAATTATATCATGTTGGCTCCAAGAGCAGTTACAATGATTTCATCCGAGATCAATGTAGAGCTTAATACTTTGATGTCATTAGATGTGTTTCCATCAGGCATTCACCATAAGTGGAACCCTAAGTATAAGCGTTTTGATATTTCAGTTTATAGTGAGTATCCCTGTGATGCCCAATATAGTTTGAATGAGATTGCTAATAACATTTATACGAAACGTTTCCAAGGATACCAAGCTCGCATTGATACAATGATTGAGACCAACCCAACTCTACTGAAAGCAGAGATAGTTGACTATCTTAACAATGTGGATGCCGACTTCTATGGCTCAGCTCGTATGTGTATTCAGGAATATTTAGATTTGTATGTAGCTCCTATCTATTATGAAGATACTGAGGAAACCGCTGATAATATCTACAAATACAGATACACTGCTAAGAAATCTGGCAACACGAAGAGTCGTTACCCTGAGTTCAATAAGAAGCTAACTCGGAATGAGTACCAAGCATACAAACTTTACTCTATCATTGATACCCAATCAAGTATTGATCATATTGGTATCATGCAAGCTAGACATATCCTGACTCAACATGATGCTGTGATCCTTAGAGAGATCGCCAAGGTGGAGCAGATTGAATATGATTCCGAACTTGATAACTTGATTGAAGCATCACTTGAAGCTAAAGACTAATAGTTATTGGTTTCATTTTTTATGCAACTATATGGCAATATGTCTAACTTTTCATTTACTTTTGGGAAATAGTTGTTTCCAAAAATGCTTCACCATGGCTATGAGACATGTATGCGACACTTTTTTTGAAAAAAAAATAGAGCCACTATCTATGGACAAGATGTACATACAAATACAAGGCTACTATGATAGAGCTACTACCTTGAGTCATACAAGGATAC
>JACCDV010533103.1_pt1 | contig 10352 bp, 9 predicted proteins | sample 7446131 | NCBI WGS metagenome assembly JACCDV01 (sample SAMN15323448, study PRJNA562643) | freshwater metagenome | isolation source: river surface water | place: USA:Blue River Watershed | collected 2017-08-17
CGGTCTCATTCTTTGTTTGGATAGGGTGAAAGAAATACTGTTTTCTTGAGTTTTGCGGCGGTTAACCGCTGGCTCAAAAGCCAACATTATCCACGCCACTTTAGCCGACTCGCCCCTGCGCTTTGCTTACGCCTCTGTCCCGTGAAAAACCCTTATTCCAATTTGGCATATATGTAGAACAAACAAATCGTTTGTTTTGGCATAAAGAAGGCCTACAGTCCACGCCATGCAAGATTTTGGTTTCGTATTCGCGGGTTTCTTTGTGGGCTTGGTCGTTGGCCTGACTGGGGTGGGCGGCGGCTCGCTCATGACCCCAATTTTGATTTTCTTCTTCGGCGTCAAGCCCTATATGGCTGTGGGCACCGATTTGTTGTTTGCAGCCTTCACCAAGGCAGGCGGCACGTTCAGCTTTGCGCGCCAACGCATCGTGCCTTGGCGTGTCGTGATTTCATTGTGCGCAGGCAGCCTGCCTGCGGCTGGGGCAACGCTTTGGGTATTGCACAACATTGGGCCATCTGATCCAGCCGTGCAAAAAGTGATGACGCTGACCCTTGGCATCGCATTGCTTTTGACCGCCAGCGCCATGTTGTTCAAGGTGATTCGCGGCAAGAAAGCCCCTGTGGTGCTGGCCGAAGAAAACCTGTTGCAAGCCACACAACCCCGCCACTGGGCACTGCCTATTTTGTTTGGTGCAGCAATTGGCATCTTGGTCACACTCACATCGGTGGGCGCAGGTGCCATTGGTGTGACGGTGCTGATGATTTTGTACCCTCAGCTGCCTCTGTCACGCATCGTGGCGGCTGACATTGCTTACGCTGTGCCGCTGACCCTAGTGGCAGGATTGGGCCACGCCTCCTTAGGCTCGGTCGATTGGTCGTTGCTGGGTTTGTTGCTGACAGGCTCTTTGCCAGGCATTTGGCTGGGTTCACGCCTGATGCACAAAACGCCTGAGCGCGTGATCCGCTCCATTCTTTCTGTGTTGCTGGCTTGGGCTGGCAGCAAACTGGTTTTCGCTTAATTTTTTTGCTTGAGTAGTCAGATGTATCAATACACCCCCTTCGATTCAGAGTTTGTCAAAGCCCGCGCTGCGCAATACCGTGATCAGCTCGAACGCAACTTGGCTGGCACCTTGGGCGACGACGAGTTCCGCCCCCTGCGTCTGCAAAACGGCTGGTATGTGCAACGCTACGCCCCCATGCTGCGCGTGGCTGTGCCCTACGGCGAATTGAACAGTGCGCAGCTGCGTGTCTTGGCTCAAAGCGCGCGTGACTACGACACGCCCAAGCCCGAGGTGTTGGCCACAGCGCAAAGCACCCAAGACAAGATCAGTGGCATTGACGCCCCCAAACTGGTCACCAACTGCGGTCACTTCACCACCCGTCAAAACGTGCAGTTCAACTGGATTCCCCTGGACAAAAGTGCCGACGTGATGGAACTGCTGGCCAGCGTCAACCTGCACGGCATTCAAACCAGCGGCAACTGCATTCGCAACATCACCAGCGACGAGCGTGCCGGCATTGCTGTGGACGAAGAAGTCGACCCACGCCCCTACGCCGAAGTGTTGCGTCAGTGGAGCACCTTGCACCCCGAGTTTGCCTACCTGCCACGCAAATTCAAAATCGCCATCACCGGCGCCGCCGAAGACCGTGCAGCCATTGAGTGGCACGACATTGGCCTGCGCTTGCTGCGTGATGACGAAGGCAATGTGGGTTTCAAAATTTACGTGGGCGGTGGCATGGGCCGCACGCCCATCACTGGCACCGTGATTCGTGAGTTCTTGCCTTGGAACCAAATCATCAACTACCTCGAAGCGGTGGTGCGCGTGTACAACGGCTGGGGCCGTCGCGACAACATCTACAAAGCCCGTATCAAAATTTTGGTCAAAGCCGAAGGCCAACGCTACTTTGATGAGGTTAACGAAGAGTTTGATCGCATCTTGGAAAGCGGTGCCCACCACACCATTCCACAAACCGAGTTGGACCGCGTGAGCGCTTGTTTTGTGCTGCCGCCCGTCGATGTGGTGTCGGACGAAGCCCAAGAAAAAGCTGAACAAGCCTTGTTGGCTCAAGCCAAGGCTGACAAAGAATTCACCCGCTGGCTGCAACAAAACGTGACCAGCCACCAAAACCCCGGCTTGCGCGTGGTCACGCTCTCGTTCAAACGCTTGGGCCAAGCCCCAGGGGATGCGACGGCCGACCAACTCGCCACAGCAGCTGACTTGGCCGACCAATTCAGCGCTGGCGAAGTGCGTGTCAACCACGACCAAAACTTGGTGCTGCCTTGGGTACGCATTGACCAACTGGCCGACTTGTACCAAGCGGCCAAAGCCGCAGGTTTTGCACGCGCCAACGTGCACTTGTTGACTGACATGATTGCCTGCCCCGGTGGGGACTATTGCGCTTTGGCCAACGCCCGTTCGTTGCCCATTGCAGCCGCCATCACCGAACGTTACCAAGACCTCGACGAGTTGTTTGATTTGGGCGACATCGACCTGCACATCAGCGGTTGCATCAACTCTTGCGGCCACCACCACAGCGGCCACATTGGCATCTTGGGTGTGGATAAAGACGGCCAAGAGTGGTACCAAGTCACGCTCGGCGGCTCAGACGGTTCTTACCTCAGCGGCCCCGCCAAAGCGGGCAAGGTGGTGGGGCCCTCGTTCGCAGCGGCGGAAGTGGTGGATGTGGTCGAAGCCATTCTGGATGTGTACCGCGACAAGCGCGAAACCCACGAAACCTTTGCCCGCACCTTGAACCGCGTGGGCTTTGATGTGTTCAAAGCTGCAGCCAACTCAGCACGCAACACCACCGCACGTGTGGCTTGAGCCCGAACCAGATAAGAGAAAAACCATGAGCCTGCAAATCATCACCCAACACACCACCGACGGCATCAATGCACGCGCTTTGGCCAACGACGTGGATGTGCAAACCCTCGACCTCGAAGGCTTGGAGCGCATTGACTTGAACTTTCCCAAGTTCACCGATGGCCGCGCTTTTAGCCAAGCGTTTGTGCTGCGCCGTCGCGGCTTCACAGGCGACATTCGCGCCCACGGCGATGTGTTGATTGACCAACTGCTGCAAATGCAACGCAGTGGTTTTTCAAGTGCCGTGCTGCGCGACGACCAAGACGCGGCTCACGGCGAAAAACTGCTCACGCACTACAAAGCGTTTTACCAAGGGGACGCCGTGACCGCTGAACCCAAGTTTGCTCGCGTGGCTTAAAAAGCTCAGATTGCACACCATGAGCACTTCTTCCTTTTTGTCCGCACAAGGTCCGTCCAAAGCGACCACCTTGAATGCCCGCGCCAGCGACGACTTCGCGGCCAAGCTCGCTGAAACCCAAGCCTTGCTGCAACGTGCTGCCGCTGAGTTCTCGCCACTCACCCAAGCCTCTAGTTTGGGCGCGGAAGATGTGGTAATCACCCACCTCATCAACAGCTTGAAACTCGACATCTCTGTGTTCGTGCTCGAAACCGGCGCGTTGCACACCGAGACCTTGGCCTTGCTTGAACGCACCGAAGCCCACTCACGTACGCCCATCAAGGTGTATCACCCCGTACGCGAATCAGTCATCGAATTTGTGCGCCACAAAGGCCAAGACGCGATGTACCAAAGCATTGAACTGCGCAAGGCGTGTTGCGGCATTCGAAAAATGGAGCCTCTCGCCCGCGCACTCAAAGGTCAACGCGCTTGGATCACCGGCTTGCGCCAAGAGCAATCCAACGCACGCGCCGATGTGCCGTTACAAGACGACAGCGAAGTCGCCACCAAAAACTTGAGCAAGTTCAACCCCCTGGCCAAATGGACTTGGGGCGATGTGTGGCACTACATCGCCACAAACAACGTGGACTACAACCCACTGCACGACCAGTTTTTCCCCAGCATTGGCTGTGCGCCTTGCACCCGCGCCATCAGCTTGGGCGAAGAATTCCGCGCTGGCCGTTGGTGGTGGGAAAGCAGTGACCTGAAAGCGTGCGGTTTGCATGTCAAACCGCACGGCGAGCGATAGCTCGCGAGTCGCTGCTTCAGTGCAGGTTCATTTCGCTGCAAGCGAAGTGAACCGAAACTAAAACGAATAGATTTCACAGACCTCACTTATGAACGCTACAACCCAAAACGAGTTGCACCACTTAAGCAACACCCACCTCGATGCGTTGGAAGAAGAAACCATCTTTATCTTGCGCGAAGTTGCAGCGGCGTTTGAACGCCCCACACTTTTGTTCTCTGGCGGCAAAGACTCGCTGGTCATGCTCAAGTGCGCCGAGAAGGCCTTTGGCGCCGGCCGCATTCCTTATCCCCTGTTGATGATTGACACGGGCCACAACTTCCCCGAAGTCACTGATTTCCGTGATGCACGCGCGAAAGAATTGGGTGCCGAGTTGATCGTGCGCAGTGTGGAAGACTCGATGAAAAAAGGTACGGTGCGCTTAGCCCACCCCGGCGAAAGCCGCAACGTGCACCAATCGGTCACTTTGTTAGAAGCCATTGAAGAATTCCGCTTCGATGCACTCATTGGTGGTGCACGTCGCGACGAAGAAAAGGCCCGTGCCAAAGAGCGCATCTTCAGTCACCGCGACAGCTTTGGTCAGTGGCAACCCAAGGCGCAACGCCCAGAGTTGTGGACGCTGTTCAACCACAAGTTGCAACCGGGTGAACACTTCCGCGTGTTCCCCATCTCCAACTGGACCGAGTTGGATGTGTGGCAATACATCGCGCGCGAAAACATCGCCCTGCCCTCGATCTACTACACGCACAAACGCGAGGTGGTAGACCGCCGTGGTTTGTTGGTGCCTGTGACTGAACTCACACCACCCAAAGACGGCGAGAAGGTTGAAATTCGCGATGTGCGTTTCCGCACCGTGGGCGACATCACCTGCACCTGCCCTGTTGAGAGCGATGCAGCCACACCTGAACAAATCGTCATCGAAACCTTGGCTGCTGACGTGAGCGAGCGTGGCGCCACGCGCATGGATGACAAAACCTCTGAGGCTTCGATGGAGAAGCGTAAAAAAGACGGGTATTTTTAATATGCAAACTTCTGAACACTCCTCGGCCTTGAAATTCATCACCTGCGGTTCGGTGGACGATGGCAAAAGCACCTTGATTGGCCGCCTCTTGGTTGACACCAAAGCCGTGTTGCAAGACCACTTGGCGGGCGTGCAACGCTCGGGCGAAACTGACCTCGCGTTGTTAACCGACGGCCTCTCTGCCGAGCGCGAGCAAGGCATCACGATTGACGTGGCCTACCGCTACTTCAACACCGAGGCACGCAAGTTCATCATTGGCGATGCGCCCGGTCACGAGCAATACACACGCAATATGGTCACCGCTGCTTCGAGCGCCGACGCTGCTGTGGTGCTGGTCGATGCCATCAAGCTCGATTGGAAAAACGCCAACCTCGAACTGTTGCCGCAAACTCGCCGCCACTCGCTGTTGGTCAATTTGTTGCGCGTGCCTTCCATCGTGTTTGCCATCAACAAACTCGATGCAGTGGAAGACGCGGCATTGGCGTACAAAAACATCGAAGCCGCCTTGCGCAAGTTCACAAGCGAGGCTGGCATCCACATCACCGCTTTGGTCCCCGTGTCAGCCCTCAAAGGCTGGAACGTGGTGACCACCGAAAACAACGACCAAACCAACTGGTGCGGTTACACAGGCCCAAGCCTGTTGAGCATCTTGGAAGAGTTGCCCAACACCCCTGCCGAAACCGAAGTGGCTTTCAGCTTCCCTGTGCAGTGGGTGGAAAAATTCCACGACTCAGGCGTGACCACTCAAGGCCGCCGCGTGTTCTGGGGTCGTGTGGCCACAGGCACCATCGAGCCAGGTCAAACCATCAAGGTCTTCCCCAGCGGCCAAACGGCTGTGGTGTCTCAAGTGCTGTCGGCCACGCGCCAACTGCAAAGCAAGGCGGCTGGCCACAGCGCAGGCATCGTGCTGGACCGCGAAGTCGATGTGTCGCGTGGCGACTGGTTGCTTGCCGAGCAAGGCTCACCCGAAGGCCAGCGCCAACTCAACACCACCATCGCTTGGATGGACGACGAGCCTTTGGTGGCTGGCCGTGTGTATTGGGCGTTGCACGGCCACCGCTGGGTCAAAGCCAAAGTGCAACGCGTGGTGCACCGCTTGAACGTGAATACCTTGGCCGAAGAAGACGCCACAGAACTGGCTCCCAACGCCATTGGCCACGTGACTCTGGCACTGCAAGAGCCTTTGGTCACGCTGCCTTTCACGCAGTCGCGCATCTTGGGCGCCTTGGTGTTGGTGGACACGGCCACACACAAAACCTCAGGCGCTGTGCTGGTGAACTGATGCAGCGCAAAGCCCTGAATTGATTCCCGTTTAAAATCAAAGGCTTGGGCAACAGCAGCACCGCTGTTGCCCCTCTTTTTACCCATCGATTGAATTGACATGACGCACGTAGTCACCGAAGCCTGTATCCAATGTAAGTACACCGACTGTGTGGACGTTTGTCCCGTCGACTGCTTCCGCGAAGGCCCCAACTTCCTCACCATCGACCCAGACGAATGCATCGACTGCGCGGTGTGTATCCCTGAATGCCCCGTGAGCGCCATCTATGCCGAAGAAGATGTGCCAGAAGGCCAAGAGCACATGACCAAGCTCAACGCCGAGTTGTCCACCATCGGCTGGCCTAGCATCACCAAGCGAAAAGCACCTCTGCCTGAGGCAGAAGCGTGGAAAGACAAAACCGGCAAACTCGCCGAACTCAAGCGCTAAGCACTTCGCTTGGCCTGCATCGCCCCATGACGGCACACACGACAACGGCTCAAACTATTCATAGCGATGCCGTCATCGTGGGCGCAGGCCCAGTGGGTCTGTTTCAAGCGTTTCAGCTTGGGCTACAAGACATTCGCTGTCACGTCATTGATGCCCTGCCCCATGTGGGCGGTCAGTGCGTGGAGCTGTACGCGGACAAACCCATTTACGACATTCCGGGCATCCCTGTGTGCACAGGTCGTGAACTGGTGTCGCAGCTGCAAACCCAAGTCAAACCCTTTGTACCCACGTTTCACCTCAACCAAGAAGTCACGCAGGTTGAGCGATTGGAAGATGGGACGATCTCTGTGCATACATCTGCCCACCAACACTTTGTGTGCAAGGTCTTGGTCATCGCGGCGGGTGTGGGCGCCTTTCAAGCCCGCAAGCTGGCCGTTGAAGGTGCAGCAGAGCTTGAAAACACCCATTTGCATTACCGCTTGAGCGATGCCTCGCGCTTTGCCAACCAAGATGTGGTTGTGTTGGGAGGCGAAGAAGCTGCCGTTGCTGCCGCATTGAAGCTCACACTCGCAACCCAAGCACCACGCAGCGTGACGTTGTTGCACCGCCGTGATGTGTTTACCGCCGAGCCTGTGCTGTTGCAAGCCATGCGCGAGGCGATAGCCAACGGCAAATTGCAACTGCAAATTGGCCAACCCACCGCACTGCTGAGTAACGGGCAACACCTGCACGCCGTACAAGTGGCCACACCCGATGGCCAAACCATCGAGCGCACTGCACAGCATGTGCTGGCCTTCTTGGGCCTCTCCCCCAAGCTCGGCCCCATTGCGAATTGGGGTTTGGCGATGGAGCGCAAACAACTGGTGGTCAACACCGAAGCCTTTGCCACCGATGTACCAGGCATCTTTGCCGTAGGCGATATCAACACCTACCCCGGCAAAAAGAAGCTCATCCTGTGCGGCTTTCACGAAGCCACCCTCGCCGCCTTTGGCGCAGCGGCCATCGTGCATCCCACACGAAAGACCCTATTGCAGTACACGACAACCTCCACCGAACTGCACCGCCTTCTGGGCATCGCTTAAAATTTGTACCGCGTTAGCAATAACGCATTCGCTAGGGGTGTTGAAGCCGTCACCGACTTCGACTGAGAAAGTCCCTTTGAACCTGTTGAGACCCGCCGTCCACCGTGGGTCTCAAAGTCCGCAAGGACTTGAGGTAATCCTCGCGCAGGGAAGCTTGGTCTTATTACGAGGCTCTTCACTCAACAGAGCGTTCACTCGTTTCAAAGTCAGCCGACCTGCCATCACGTTAAGGAAAACGTCATGGCAAATCATTCGCCACTCTTCAAAGCCACGCGCATTTCTGCGGCAGTAGCTATTTGCATCGCCTCCTCAGCTTGGGCGCAACAAAACCCAACTGAAATCACCGTCGTCGACAAACTGCCCGCGCGCGTGTCTGGCTTTGGTGATGTGCTAACACAAGAGTTGCCCTTCTCAACCACCGTCATCAACCAAAGCACACTGCAAGACATCGGTGCGCGACGTGTATCTGATGCATTGCATTTAGACGCTTCGGTGAGTGACAGCTACAACTCTCCTGCATATTGGGACATCTTGAGCGTGCGAGGCTTCACTCTCGACAACCGCTACAACTATCGTCGCGAAGGCATGCCCATCAATGCTGAGACCATGATTCCCATGGAAAACAAAGAGCGCATTGAATTGCTCAAAGGCACCAGTGGCATTCAAGCAGGCACCAGCTCGCCTGGCGGTCTGGTGAACTATGTGGTCAAGCGTGCCCCCACCAGCGCAGACCAAACCATTCGTAACATCACCATGAACTATGGCCAAGGTGACAACCGCTCAGTTGCTGCCGATTTAGGTGGCCGCTTTGGTAATAACGCTGAATTTGGTTATCGCTTCAACATCGCGCACGAAGACCTCAACCCCTACATTCGCAACACACAAGGCCATCGTGACTTGGTCGCTTTAGCCATGGACTGGCGCGTTAAGCCAGGAACTGTGATTGACTTTGAATTTGAGCAATCGCACCGTGAACAAATAGGTATCAACGGCTACAGCTTGCTTGGCGGTGTACTGCCCACCCCAGTTGATCCACGGATCAATTTGACACGACAGCCTTGGAGCTTGCCCGGTGTGTTTGATGCCATGACGGGTTCTGTACGTGTGCGCCAAGAGCTTGATGCTGGGTGGCGTTGGACCACGCAATATGGAGCGCAGCGTTTAAAAACGGATGATCGATTAGTTTTTGGTTATGGTTCTGAATGCTATGCGCCTAACTACAGTTACTGTGATCGCTTTGCACCTAATGGAAATTTTGATCTTTATGACTTTCGCAGTGACAACGAACGACGCCTTTCAGACAGTCTAGAAAGCGAAGTATCGGGTCAATTAGAAATCAATGGCTTAAAACACACACTGACGGCGGGCGTCCTTCGCCAACGGCAACTTGACCGCCTGCCACCTAATCAGTCATATGCGTTGATTCAAGAATCTGGGAATGTTTCCGTTCCATTCAACAGCACACCGAACCCCGACTTTTCAACCGTCAACGCCAACCGCAGCGAATACGCGACAGAGCTGAGCTTGAAAGACCATGTAGAACTCAACACCCGCACAGCGGTGTGGGCGGGCTTGCGACATGTGATGTTCAATCGCAGCAGCGAGCGCAATGACATCAGCGATCCCAATCACAAGAGCTACGTAGGCCACATCAATGTGCCCTGGCTAGGCATTTCGAACAAACTGTCTAGCACCTTGATCTATGCATCACACGGTCACGGTGTAGAAAACTTTGTCGTCCCGAACAACTCCCTCAGCTATTGGGGCAATGCAGGTCAACAACTCGGAGTGGGCAGAAGTCGTCAAACAGAAATTGGCATACGCAATCTAAATACGCAAACTGCCATGCAATGGAACGCAAGTTTGTTTCAAGTTGCGCGACCTCTCGCCTATGACGATGGCAACGGCAACCGCTTGCTAGACGGCAAACAAACCCATCAAGGCATCGAGCTAGGCGCCAACTGGACTGAGCGCCAATGGAGACTCGGAACCACCGCCCAGTGGTTGCATGCCGAAATTTCCGATGTGGCACAAAACCCCAGTCTTGTGGGCACGACACCACTGAACGTGCCTAAGTTTGTGCTGCGCGGCAGGGCCGAATACCGCTACACCAGCATCCCTGGTTTGCGCACAGGTATGCGCGTGTCACATGAAGGTGAACGTCGCGTCACCGAAGACGGCAGCATTCAACTGCCCGCATGGACTACCCTAGATGCCACTGCGCACTACGACACCAAAGTGAACCATGTGACCTCCACTTGGACATTTGCGATAGACAACCTGACAGACAAACGCTATTGGCGTGAGTCTCCCAAGCAATTCGGCCACTACTACCTCTACCCCGGCGCACCACGCACTGTGCGGGCAACCGTGACATTCCGGATGTGATAAATCCAATAAAATTGAGTAATGCACTCAAGAGTTGGCAGGTTTCGCGTTTCCCCCATACAAGGTGCTGTTGCACTTTGTATGGCCATGACAACGGCCACTTTTGCACAGCAATTACCCAAAGAGGTCACCATCACGGCTGAACCTC
>JACCDV010285034.1_pt1 | contig 10351 bp, 8 predicted proteins | sample 7446131 | NCBI WGS metagenome assembly JACCDV01 (sample SAMN15323448, study PRJNA562643) | freshwater metagenome | isolation source: river surface water | place: USA:Blue River Watershed | collected 2017-08-17
ATCGAGCCGCACCTGCGTTTTGCCGGCCAGAGCGGCGAGCAGTGGACCATGTTTTTCCTTGACCCCTTCGGCAACCCGATCGAGGTCAAGGGCTTCGAGTCGCTGGAGACGGTTTACGCCAGCTGAACCTGATCGGTCGGGAGCCAGATGCAGAAGGTCGCTCCCTGACCCGGAGTGCTGTCCAGCGTAACGTGTCCTTTGTGCGCCTGAACGATGCGCTGGACGATGGAAAGCCCAAGTCCAACACCACGAATTTGGCTCTCTGGCGCAACCCTGAAAAATTCCTTGAACACCTTATCCTGGGCTTCCAGAGGAATGCCCGGCCCCTGATCCATTACGGCAAGACCAACAAAACCGGGTTTTGATCTGGATTCAATGGTGATCGTCGATTGGGCTGGGGCGTATTTTGTGGCGTTGTCAATCAGGTTGCTGATCGCCAGATCCAGGTGGTACTCGTCTGCCAGGATGATGACGGATTCCATGCCGATTTTCAGATCGACTTTATGGTTTGGAAGTAGGTGGGTATGGGTTTCGAGCAGTTCCTGTAGCCAGACGTCCAGGTCAAGAGGTTTGAGGTCCAGCATTTCCAGCGTTTCATTGAGCGCATCGCTGTAGAGCCATTTGTCGAACATCACCTTCAGGCGATCTGTGGCACCTCCTATCGCTTCCAACCGTTTTTTGATTTCATCGATCCCGTTTTCGTATTCCTTGCGCATCAGACTGGCTTGACCTTGAATGATGCTCAAGGGCGTACGAAATTCATGTGAAATCATGGAGCCGATACGAACATATTGCTCACGAAGGTGCTTTTCCTGTTCAAGAGAAGCTTCCAGTTGTTCGGTGCGCTCCCTCACAGCCTGCTTGAGTTTTTCTTCAGAAGCTTGAGACATTTCCAGCAGGCTTTGGTTGGCTTCCAGCGCCTTTTGCTGCGTTGTCACATAGGCCTTGTGTTCTTCTCGAAGCAAATCACCCAGTGCCAGTGCCACCAAGAGGGTGTCAACAGCCATGGTGATTTGCACGGCATATGAAGTCAAGCCTGTGCTGGGAACCCATCCAAAAGCACGCAGGGTGGCAACACATGCCCCGATCCAGAGCACAATCCAGCCCGCCAGGAAAAAACGTACGCCACTGATCTTTTGCTTGAGGCCGTGCAAGCCCGCCAAAGTTACCAACAAGCCGAGCACGACACCGTTGATCATCAGGATCTGGTTGGCTGGGCGGAGCAAGAAAGGCAGCTTGAGCTGCAGCAGTGTCAACACAAGAACAAGACCAAACAGAACCTGGCTCAGGAGCAGGCACTTGCCAAGCCATGACTCCAAGCGCAATCGTGTCAGCCGTCGTGCAAACCATGCCGCGCAAAAAGCCGTGAGACTCAAAAAAAGACTTTGAGAGACTTCGTCGAACAGGGACCAGTTTGGCCATAAAAAAAGTCGACCGTATCCGTTGCCAGAAAGTATGCCGAACCCGGCGCTTGATGTGTATGCACTGTAAATGGCAAACAGCGAACTGCGAATACCCAGATAAATTACCAGACCGAACAGGGTCAGAACGAAAAAGCCACCGAAGTACAGGAACTGCAAGGCATCGAAATGATGCTGCTGAGCGCGGTAGGCATTGGGTTCCCAGAGAACAAGGGGAACAGTCAGGGCGTAACGCGATGTGGCCCGAATGTAGTAATGTGACTTTTCAGTATCCACATGCAGTGGAAAAACAAAATGTCGATCGTAAAACGGGCGAGAGTTCAGGGGTCTTTCCGAACCTGTCCGAACGGCAGGCTGACCAGGCGCATGGAAATCAAGGTGCTGAAGGTTGCTGTAGCTGACGTTGAGCAGCCAGTCCGCCTGTGCGTTGTCGACACGCTGCAGTGGAATCCTGATCCAGTAGGCTGAAGAAGTGAAGCCGAAGTTCAAATGCGTACCGAGCTCCGTCCAGGAGCGAAAGGCGTGAGAACCTGATTGCACGTCTTCGAGTGTCAGGGTGCCCGTCGTATCTTCCAGGTACTCGGCACTTGCGGACAGATTGAGTGATTGGATATCACCGGTCAATACGGCAGCGTTCACTGCAAGCGTTGTGCAGACCATCCACAAGACAGCCAATCGTCTGAGTACGGCAATGAATGTTTGGCTCATGGTCAATTCCGCAGGTGGTCTTTACTGAACGCCATGCATTTTCTTTTTCAGCCACGGCGTGATGGCCAACAGCAGCAGACTAGCAAAGGTCGGGATAACGGCAAAAATCATGAAAAATCCCGACATGGAATAAGCGCTGGAAATGTCGTCAATGTACGAGCCGGTGGCCCCGGCAATCCATGCAGCCACCGCAGCGTTGAGAAACCATATACCAAATATTGCACTCAACAGGTGCTTGGGTGCCAATTTTGAAATATACGACAAGCCTACCGGTGACAGACACAGTTCTCCCATGGTGTGCAGCAGATAAGCCAGGATCAGATAAATCATGCTTACTTGTGCCGCATTCGCGCCAGGCTCCATGCCGTTGGCACCATAAGCCAGAACACCGAAGCCGAGCCCAAGAAAAATCAGTCCCGCAGCAAACTTTACTGGACCACTCGGATTCCAGTATTTGATCCAGAAACGGGAAAACAACGGTGCCAGCAGGACGATGAAAAAGGAGTTCAGCACGCCAAACCATGTGGCGGGCACTTCTGTCTGCGGCGCTGAAAATTCACGCGCCAGCATCCACACCACTACCCCCCAAATCAGCGCCAATGCGATGACCAACATCAGGTGCGAGGACATGCAGGATCGCCCCCGTATGCGAATCATCATCAGCAGCAACCAGGACAGGATGGCTGTCGGAATCACCGTGATCATCGTGTTGACGATCTTGAAGGCCAGCGCCCATCCGCCTTCAAGACTCCGCTGCGTGTAGTCGGCCGCAAAAATCGTCATCGACCCCCCGGCTTGTTCAAACGCAAACCAGAAGAAGATCGAGAAGAACGAAAGCACCAGAATGGCGTGCAGCCGATCACGCACGACAGGAGCGGGCGTGTCGTCCCTCTCGGCTGCGAGGCCAATGGACGGGCCACTGCCCTGACTTGGCAGCAAACCGATGTCTCCAAATATGTGCTGTCCAAAGTAGAACTGCAGCGCGCCCAGGATCATGAACAGCCCGGCCAGGCCAAATCCCAGGCTCCACGAGATCTTCTCGCCGATGTAGCCGCACAAGGCAATGCCGAAAAACGCACCGGCATTGATGCCCATGTAAAACAAGGTATAGCCACCATCCCGCGCAGTTTCATTGTCTGGACCATACAGCTGCCCGACGATAGCCGACACATTCGGCTTGAACAGACCCGTACCCAGAATCACCAGTAAAAGGCCCAGAAAGAACGAGGTCACCGTTTCAAGAAAAAAACTGATGTGGCCCGCGGCAATGATGAATCCGCCCAGCACTACGGCCCGGCGGGTGCCCAGATAACGGTCGGCCAGATAACCCCCCATCAGGGGTGTGAAATACACCAGCATCGAATACCACCCGTACAGCGATGTCGCATCTGCGCGGGACCACCCCCAACCACCTTCGCTTGCACTGGAAATCAAGAACAAGACCAGCAGGGCGCGCATGCCGTAAAACGAAAAGCGCTCCCACATTTCGGTGAAGAACAGCACGAACAAACGATCGGGCTGGCCCAGGATGGTGGTCTGTTCGGGTCTCAAGGAGGTTCTCACGCCATCTCCTCTTTCATATGCGGTGTGGTCATCAAATTTGGACAGCGCCTTGGCGCAACAGGTTTTTAGCGACCTTGCCTGCAGCCGTTAGCGGCAAGTGATCCCGAAACTCATAGCTTTTTGGACATTTGAAGCCAGCAATCAGGCTACGGCAGTGGGTGTCCAGATCTTCTGCTGTGGCAGTCTGACCGAATTTGATCACCACGACTGCATGTACCGCCTCACCCCATTTGGGATGGGGAACACCCACCACCGCTGAGGCAGAAACTGCCGGGTGCTGGGCCAGTGCATTCTCGACTTCTGTAGAGTAAATGTTTTCTCCACCGCTGATGATCATGTCCTTGATCCGGTCGGTGATGTAGAGATAACCCTGCGCGTCCATGGTCCCAGCATCCCCTGTACACAACCAGCCGTCGTGAAAGGCCTCGCGGGTTTCCTGCGGGCGCCCCCAATAGCCTTGCATCACCGCAGGACCCCTGAGTCTAATTTCACCATGCGTACCCGGAGGGACTTCCATTCCTCGTTCATCCGTGACCTGTATCTCGATCGCTACAGTAGGTCGTCCGGCAGATTGGATCCGATCACTCTGCAGGAAGGCCGCCGAACGCTCCACACGAAGCAAAGCAACGGAGGCAGCCGTTTCGGTCATGCCGTAGGCATGAATGAATTCCGCATTTGGAAACCTGGCCAGTGCACGTCTGAGCAGCGCGGGCGGCATGGGGGCAGCTCCCCAGATGATTCGCTCGAGATTGGGCAAATGCCCCGGGTCAAAGCCTGGTGTCTCGAGCAGGACGTGCAGCATGCTGGGAACCGCCATGATGTCGTTCGCACCTTCCTGCGCCATCAACTCAACCACCCTCGCTGGGTCAAAGCCCGCCAGGCAGACACATGTGCCACCGGTCATGATCTGCACCACCATCCGCCCCAGTCCGGCGACATGGAACATGGGGGAGATCAGCAAGGTCACACTGTGGTCCGGGTTAGGCACCACAGCTAGGCGAGCCGCCATGGAGGCCCAGATGTTGGCATGCGACAGCATCACCCCTTTGGCTGCACCGGTGGTGCCGCCTGTGTAGACAATGGCGGCAAGTGCCTGCGGATCACAGCGTGCGTCCGGCATGGGCAAGGCAGCCACAACCAAAGGCTCCCACGGCGACCATCCCTCAGGACAGCTGGATGGCTCACCGATGTAGAGCCGCACCCGCAAGCAGGGGAGTGCCAACCCTTGCACGGACCCCAGGCAGGCGTCATCCACTGCCAGTGCGCTGGCCTCGCAGTCCTGGAATGCGCAGGCCATTTCCTGCCGACTCCATCGGGTATTGATGGGGCAGGCCACAAGACCGCACCACCAAGCGGCCAGCAGCAGTTCGATCAGCCGATCGCTGTTGTGTGCCAGCAAGGCCAGACGTTCGCCTGGCTGCAAGCCCAGTGTTTGCAGTGCAGATGCGCTGCGCGCCACACGATCCACCAGGGTTCGGTAACTCTGGCGCCGTTGGCCCGAGACCGTGGCGATTTGATCGGGGTGCCTCTGGATGGAACGGTGAAGTCCTGCGGTCAGATACATGTTGATGTCTGCAGTAGGGATGGGTCAGGGCGTTACACCGGTCTGGTAAGCGGTGGGGCCCTCCAGGCGGGCCTCAATGGTTTCAATGGCCCGTCGGGACTGGCTGATCAAAAACTGGCGAAATGCAGGATCCTGGTGGGCGCGTTGTTGGCGATAGCGGTTGGCATCGAACATCATGGGCAACAAAGCTGTAGTCCAGTTGGAGCTCAAGCCCAGGCGCTCAGCCAATTCGTCACCGTGATAGAGCCGCAGCAGTGAATGGACAAGGAGAAGCGCTACCTCTTGAGGCAGTTGCATGGTTGCCGAAAGCTGCGGGCTCATGGCTTCTACCATCATGTGCGTCAAAGCCAGACTATCGGCGCGGAGCGGGGTGCTTTCAGCATGAATGCGCTCCAGCATTTGTTGCGCCAAATCCAGTGTCCGCATTTGTTCAAGCAGCTTTGAGTGGATGCCCAGCAGGCGTCCAACCAGTTGCCACATGCAAAAGATATCGGCCAGCATCTCCTGTGTGAAATCAAACCCGACCTTTTGCAGAGCCGACAGCGTGACCACCGAAAAGCCAAGCCAGGTGTGCACCATCTCCCGCTGATCGATGGGCATTGACGGTGTTGCGCCATGGCCTTCGCCCATCAGACCTGCTCGCACCCTGGCATGCAGCAGCCTGACTTGCAAAGTATGGATGTAGCCGTGGCCACCCACCACAAGGCTGTCAGATTTGAGCAGTTGCCTGTTCCAGATCAGCGTCTCCAGCAGACGCCGAGAAGCCATTGCACCAGAGAGCTTGCCCGTGCGCATCAAAATGGCTGCAATCTGGGGGTCTGCATAAGTGAACGCTAAAGCGCCCAGACCTTGTGTCAGGCCAATCCACTGGTGCCCCACGACAAGGTAGTGCTCGGCAGCGCGGCGCCATGAAACAGAAGGTGCCGAGGCACTCGCCAGTTCGGCATCACGCAACAGTGCCACGAATGAAGCTGGGGCCTGCGCGATGGTCTCAACACCATATTGCGCACCGCGCATGAACAACGAACGCATTGCAGTATCAGCGTTTTCCCAATCCCTGATCACAGCATCAGCCAAAGGATCACCCAGCACAAGAAGATGCTCAATCGGTTTCTGTAGGGGATCGAGAGCGTCTCTCATGGATGGCTTGAGGTATGGACTGGCTTCTGAGGTTCCGGATTCTGTTCTGGTTCGTCACTTGAGGCGATTCAAGTGCTGAAACATGTCGGAATTCGTCGTTTTGCAGAGGGCGGGACCAACGCTCTGCCCAGCACCTGTCGGCTAAGATTTCAACAAGCAACTGACGTGCACTGTGCTTGTGCAAAAAATCCAATTCCCGGAGTCTTGACATGATGATCCTGCGCCTGAGCGCCATGAAAAAAATCTTCATGTTTGTTGTTTTGTGGCTGGTAGCAGGCCTTGCTGCAAAGCTTGCCGCGCAACCGCAGTCCACTCCCATCGCTTCAGCCGAATGGGTGGGCCGATACAGCCAGGATCGTCTGGCTGAAATCACCCATGCTGAGTTACAGAATTTTCTGGCGGGCTCTACACCGGGCTTTGAGAAGTTCAAGGGAAGATTCGATTCGCCCCGGTATGCGATCAATCTTTACAAGCTGCGCTATTTGTCTGTCGTTCCGGAAATGGGCAATCGCCCTGTCATGGCTACTGGCTTGGTTGCTATCCCGGAGACCCCCGAAGTTCAATTGCCATTGATCTCCTACCAGCACGGCACGGTATTTGAAAAAAAATCAGTCCCCTCCAATCCTGATCAGTCAATGGAAACGCGGCTGATGCTCTCACAATTCGGTGGTCAGGGTTACATCGTCATTGCTGCTGATTATTTTGGACTGGGCGACTCCGAGCTGAACAACTCCTATTTCGTCAGAGACAGCACCGAGCAAGCGACATTCGACTTTTACACCGCGGCCATGAAGTTTGTACAGGAGCAGGGCAAGCGTGTGACCCACCTGACCACGATGGGGTGGTCGCAAGGGGGATACAGCAACATGATCCTGCTTCGAAAGCTCGAGCGCGAAGGCATCAAGGTCGCGGCATCGGTCACAGCGGCTGGCGCTGTTGACCTGAGCCTCTTCATCACCAGGGGCCTGACCAACCCACGCCCGCATGAGGCCAGTTTCCAGACCGCCGCACTTTCCAACATGCTCTTTGCACTCGAGCGCTACAGAGGCGTACCTGGTCTTGCAAGAGACGCCATCCGGGCCGAATATTTCCCGACTGCTGCGGCTTTTTATGAACAAAAAATTGATTTTTCCGAGTTTTTCCGGCGGGTACCCAAGGACCCCAAACGCGCACTCAGGCCGGAGTTCATACAGAGCCTGACCCTCGGTACGGGTCCATTTGCAATGATCATGGATGAATCAGCATCCTATAAATGGCTTAGCCAGACGCCATTACGGGCTTACCACGGCGGCCAGGACGAGGCCGTACCCGATTTCATTGCACGTCTGGCAGTTGATTACCAGCGGATCCTGGGTAAAACCAACGGTGAAGCATTCAGTGCGGGCGATGATGCGGACCATCGTGCGACCTATGTGTATGCCCTCATCCATGCCAAACCCTGGCTGGATCAGCGGGTCCGGTGATCCTGATGCTCTTGCACTGAAAACTACATCGCCATGACCGTGGCCTCGGCGGTAAACGCAAATCCACGGCCATAGACAGTTTCTACGGGGAGCGGCTCTCCGCACTGCGATTCGATTTTCTTGCGCAGACGCCGAACCATGATTTCCATGCGACGGGTGTCGTAATAAGCCTGGTTATGACCCAGCTGGGCGATCAGGACATCGCGTCCGATGGGATTGCCCGGGTTTTGCATCAACGGCGTCAGAAAATGGACTTCGGATCGGGTCAGTTTGATGGTGGTACCGCTGCTGCTGATCAAATTCCAGTCGATTGTGTGTAGTTCCCAGCCTCTGGATCTGTGTCGACTCACTCTGCGCGCCAGATTGATCACATGCAAGGACAGTTCTTCGAGATCCACAGGCTTGACAAAATAGGCATCAGCGCCACATCGAATGCCGCTGATACGCTGCGCCTTGGTACCCCTGGCCGAAGTGATGATGAGACCGGTGCTCATCAGATCGGAGCGCTGCTGTAGCCATTCGAGGCCATCACCGTCTGGCAGTCCAAGATCGAGCAAGACAACGTCGTAGTGATGGTCATTGAGCAGTGCCTGCGCCTCCCGCAGGGAAGCGGCGGCATCTGCGGTGAACCCATCAAGCCGCAGATAGCTGGCCAGCGCTTCGCGAAGATCGGCTTCGTCCTCAATCACGAGGACCTTGGTGGAAGGCTCCAGCAAAGGTTTCATTCTCTCTGGTGCGACACAAAATCAGATAGGGTCGTCGCAGCGGGTAACTTGCGATGACCTTACCAATCAGGGAAGCCGCTGGAAAGTGCCGGAGGATTCAAACTGACTGTTGCCGTCATCGTCCTGATAGGTGTAAAGCGTCGCACCGTTTATATAAAAACCGGCTGAAGTGGTGCCACTGGACAGTGTCACATCATTGTCAAAGAAGCAGTAGGAATTCGGATTGCCGGCTACTCCGGACACGCACCACTGTTTTTTCCATACAAAATCGCGTGATTGCATCGTGTATGAAACATACAAGCCTTTACTCAATATGTTGGGTGAACCTGATGCGACGACAACTTCTGCTGTTTCGGCCTTCACGACCTGGCTGTTCAGACCAGGCGTATTGACGTCAGCCTGGCCTTTGCTTGTTGCCTTGACCGATGCACTGCGGTGGTAGAGGGTTGCGCCAGGCGTGCCGCTGCAGTCGGCAGCAGCAAAGTAATCAATTTCGTTTTGAATCTCCATGGCGGTCCCCTCGGAGTTGACCGTGATGATGAATTTGTCTCTTACGCCAGCGTTAGCTCCAGTTCCGCAATCGCCTACCCATGTGCCTGCCAGTGCCGTCAATGGGCCTGCAGGCGCAGGACCGTCACCGCCGCCGCCGCCACAGGCTACCAGCATGCTGGTCAAGGATGCTGCTGCACAGACTTGGAAAAATTTGGTCACGGTATGGGGCCTCTGAAATGTTGGTACAGAAATCTGCAAAGCTGTTCGAAAAACTTTGTTCAAGGTCGTGGAGTCTGGAAATCGAATTGCTTCTGAGACGGAAAAATTCTATTCAGAAATCATCGTCAAGGAGATCAATATTGAGCCAGAAAGGGTTCAAAAATTGAAATGTCGCAATCTGTCGGAGTTCTTGGCCACTTGTGGCTTGTCAACGGGGTAAGCTGGTTTTGTTTTGTTCAAACATCCTGTTCTGCAGGTGCAAGACCGCATGCCCGAGTTTGCAAGCCATTGGCTGTATGAGTTCGTTACTCTTCTGGTGATTCTGGATCCGATTGCGACGGTTCCCTTGTTCATGGCCGTCACCGCCGGCCTGGACCGCAAGCAGGCGCGTCATGTGGCCATCTACAGCATCGCGACTGCTTTTGGCATTCTTGTTTTTTTCATTGTCTTTGGTCAGTTGCTGCTCGAAGCCATGAAGATTCCCATGGCGTCTTTCCAGCTGGCTGGATCACTTTTGTTCCTGGTCATGGGGCTCCAGATGGCTACGGGACAATTGGGACTGCACCAGCCGACAGTCGCCAACAACGCATCCTCACTGCTGTCGAAAGCGCTGTATCCACTGGCTACGCCTGGTATTGCCGGCGGAGGTGCGATATTGACGGTGGTTCTTTTGACGGACAACAAAACGCGCAGCCTGGAAGAGCAGGTCACCACTGCAGTCGTTCTGCTTGCATGTCTGTCTGTCCACCTTGTGACCTTCTTTTTTGCAGGCTTCGTCCAGCGTTGGCTGGGAATCAATGGTATTCAGGTCATCAGCCGGGTGTTTGGACTGATTCTCACAAGTGTTGCGGTCAACGGAATCATCGTGGCGATCAAGCTCAGTTTCGGTCTGGGTGCCTGAGGTGGCCGATTCAGATGAACCGTCTTCTGCAGATCACTTTGGCTGAAAGTATTTGTCGTATTTTGTCGAAGGCTGTGTCTGGTGTGGTGGGTGTTGGGTCCATACGATAGAGCCATGTTGAATCAAAGGTGATTCAGCAGAACACTCAAACGCTA
>JACCDV010377971.1_pt1 | contig 10351 bp, 10 predicted proteins | sample 7446131 | NCBI WGS metagenome assembly JACCDV01 (sample SAMN15323448, study PRJNA562643) | freshwater metagenome | isolation source: river surface water | place: USA:Blue River Watershed | collected 2017-08-17
AGCATGTGCGCCAGGTGCGCAAGGACTGCGCCTCGCTCATCCTCTGGTGTGCCGAACAGGCCACCAGGATGGCCGGCGACGGCATCCAGATCTTTGGCGGCAACGGCTACATCAACGAATACCCGCTGGGCCGCCTGTGGCGCGACGCCAAGCTCTACGAGATCGGCGCCGGCACCAGCGAGATCCGCCGCATGCTGATCGGCCGCGAGCTGTTTGCCGAGACGATGTAAGGGCATCAGGGTGCGCCCGACGACAATCGATGCCATGAGCCATTCACTGCAACACCTTTTTGACAACAACCGGGCCTGGGCCGCGCGCATGGAGCGCGAGCAGCCCGGGTTTTTCAGCCACCTCGCGGCGCAGCAAAACCCCAAATACCTGTGGATCGGCTGCTCCGACAGCCGCGTACCGGCCAACCAGATCACTGGCCTCGAGCCGGGCGAGGTGTTCGTGCACCGCAACGTGGCCAATGTGGTCACGCATTCGGACCTGAACGCGCTGTCGGTGATCCAGTTCGCGGTGGACTACCTCAAGGTCGAGCACATTCTGGTGGTGGGCCACTACGGCTGCGGCGGTGTGCTGGCCACGCTGCGCGGCGCGCGGGTGGGCCTGGCCGACAACTGGCTGCGCCATGTGCACGACGTGAAGATCCGCCACCGCCGCCGGCTCGACCACTTGCCGGTGCCCGAGCAGGAAGACGCGCTGTGCGAGATGAACGTGATCGAGCAGGTGGGCAATGTGGCGCTGACCAATGTGGTGCAGGACGCCTGGGCCCGCGGCCAGAACCTCACGGTGCATGGCTGGTGCTACGGCCTCAAGGACGGCCTGGCCAAGGACCTGGGCGTGAGCATGGGCCGACCCGAAGAAGTCATTGACGTGTTCCGCAGCGCGCTCAAGCGCTATCCGCGCGGAACACAAGCATGAATATGGCTGAACTGTCGTGCCGCTGTCATTGCGAGGCGCGTAGCGACGTGGCCGTCCACAGACGGCCGCGCTTTGCTCGCAGTGACATTCAAAGTGACGTTGTTTCTTAACCCTTTTTGCAGGAGATTGTTCATGTCCGACCCCATCGTCATCGTCAGTGCCGCCCGCACCCCCATGGGCAGCTTCCAGGGTGATTTCTCTTCGCTGGCTGCCCACGACCTGGGTGGTGTGGCCATCAAGGCGGCTGTCGAGCGCGCCGGCATCGCCCCCGAACTCGTGACCGAAGTGCTGTTTGGCAACTGCCTGATGGCGGGCCAGGGTCAGGCGCCAGCACGCCAGGCTGGCTTCAAGGGCGGCCTGCCCAAGAGCGCGGGCGCGGTGACCCTCTCCAAAATGTGTGGCTCGGGCATGCGCGCAGCCATGTTCGCGCACGACATGCTGGCCGCCGGCACGCACGACGTCCTGGTGGCCGGTGGCATGGAGAGCATGACCAACGCACCCTACCTGATGCTCAAGGGCCGGGGCGGCTACCGCATGGGCCACGACCGCATCTTTGACCACATGATGCTTGACGGTCTGGAAGACGCCTATGAAGCCGGTCGCAGCATGGGCACCTTTGGCGAAGATTGCGCTGCCAAATACAACTTCACCCGCGAGCAGCAGGACGCGTTCGCCATGGCCAGCGTGCAGCGCGCGCAGGACGCGATCAAGAACGGTGGCTTCGCCAGGGAAATCGCCCCCGTGACGGTCAAGACCCGCGCCGGCGAAGTGGTGGTCTCCATTGACGAAGGTCCTGGCAAGATCAAGATCGACAAAATCCCCACACTCAAGCCCGCCTTCAAGAAAGACGGCGGCACCATCACGGCGGCTGCCAGCTCGTCCATCAACGACGGCGCCGCCGCCATGGTCATGATGCGCGAGAGCACCGCCAAGAAGCTGGGCTGCAAGCCCCTGGCACGCATCGTCAGCCACGCTACCCATGCGCAGGAGCCCGAGTGGTTCTCCACCGCCCCCGTGGGCGCCAGTCAGAAGGCCCTGGCCAAGGCCGGCTGGAAGGTCGAAGACGTAGACCTGTGGGAAATCAACGAAGCCTTTGCTGTGGTGCCCATGGCGCTCATGAAAGAGCTGAACGTGCCGCACGCGAAGGTCAACGTCAATGGCGGCGCCTGTGCCCTGGGCCACCCCATCGGTGCCTCTGGCGCCCGCATCATGGTTACGCTGATCCATGCCCTGCAGGCACGCGGCCTCAAGAAGGGCCTCGCGACGCTGTGCATCGGTGGCGGCGAGGGCACGGCTGTTGCCCTGGAACTGGTCTGACCCTGTCTGTGGGAGGCCGCCCCTGCGGCCGAAAGCACCGTGACCTGAGTGGCACTTTCGAGAGCAGGGGCACGCTCCCGCAAAGCAAAGCATGACAACCGTTCTCCTCATCGGCGCCTCGCGCGGCATCGGCTTTGAACTGGCCCGGCAATACCGGGCTGAGGGCTGGCGCGTGATCGCCACGGCCCGCAGTGACGAAGGCCTGCAGCGCCTGCAGGCGCTGGGCTGCGAGACCTTGCGTGTCGATGTGGCCCAACCGGCCGGCAACAGCGGCTTGGCCTGGCAGCTCGATGGCGAGAAGCTCGACCTGGCCATTTACGTGGCCGGTGCCATGGACCGGGCCAGCGCCCTGCAGCCGCCCACGCGCGAGGCTTTTGATGCGGTCATGCACACGAATGTGATGGGCGCGATGCAGACCATTCCGCAAATCCTGCCCATGCTGCAGGAGGCCCGCGGCACGCTGGCCTGCATCAGCTCGGTCATGGGCAGTCTGCAGTCGACCACCCAGGGCAACGCCGCGCTTTACCGCGTGAGCAAGGCCGCGCTCAACATGGTCGTGCGCTGTGTACAGGCTGAGCAACCCGAAGTGACTGTGGTCGCCCTGCATCCCGGCTGGGTGCAGACCGACATGGGCGGCGCGCAGGCGCCACTCACTGTGCAACACAGTGCGACCAGCCTGCGTCAGACGCTTGAAGGCATTCGCACGCAACATCAGCCCGAGCACCGGGGCGACTTCCTCAACCACGATGGCACCCCGCTGCCCTGGTGATTTTCAGAACCGAAAGACAAGACCATGCTGCTGACCCCTGACCAGGAAATGATCCGTGACGCCGTGCGCGATTTCGCCCGCGCCGAGCTCTGGCCCAACGCGGCCGAATGGGACAAGCAGCACCACTTCCCGAAGGAAGCGCACAAAGGTCTGGCCGCGCTGGGTGCCTACGGCATCTGCGTGCCCGAAGCCCTGGGCGGTGCCGGTCTGGACTACCTGACGCTGGCGCTGGTGCTCGAAGAAATCGCGGCCGGTGACGGCGGCGTGAGCACCACCATCAGCGTGACCAACTGCCCGGTCAACGCCATCCTGATGATGTACGGCAACGACGCGCAGAAAAAGCAATGGCTCACACCTTTGGCGCAGGGTGAGCTGCTCGGCGCCTTCTGCCTGACCGAACCGCATGTGGGTTCGGACGCTTCGGCAATGCGCACCACGGCAGTCAAGGAAGGCAACGAGTACGTGATCAACGGCGTCAAGCAGTTCATCACCAGCGGCAAGCACGGCGATGTGGCCGTGGTGATCGCGGTCACCGACAAGGGCGCAGGCAAGAAGGGCATGAGCGCCTTCCTGGTGCCCACCAGCGCACCGGGCTATGTGGTCGCGCGCCTGGAAGACAAGCTGGGCCAGCACAGCAGCGACACCGCCCAGATCAACTTCGACAACTGCCGTATCCCGGCCGAAAACCTGATCGGCAGCGAAGGCGAGGGCTACAAGATCGCGCTGTCGGCCCTGGAGGGCGGGCGCATCGGCATTGCGGCGCAAAGCGTGGGCATGGCCCGCAGCGCGCTGGATGTCGCGATCGACTACGCCAAGCAGCGTGAGAGCTTTGGCACGTCCATCTTCAACCACCAGGCGGTGGGCTTCCGCCTGGCCGACTGCGCCACCCAGCTCGAAGCCGCACGCCAGCTGATCTGGCACGCCGCCAGCCTGCGCGATGCCGGCCGACCCTGCCTGAAGGAAGCCGCCATGGCCAAGCTGTTTGCCAGCGAAGTGGCCGAAAAGGTCTGCTCTGCCGCCATCCAGACCCTGGGCGGCTATGGCTATGTGAGCGATTTTCCGGTCGAGCGTATCTACCGCGATGTGCGCGTGTGCCAGATCTACGAAGGCACCAGCGACGTGCAGAAAATCATCATCCAGCGTGCACTGTGAGCGGCTGCGCGGCGTCAGGCCCGTGTGAGCCCGCCGCGCGTATGATTTCGCCCCCATGAACATCCTCATTCTGGGCGCCGGCCGTGTGGGCGAGAGCGTGGCCGAAAGCCTGGTGTCCGAACAGAACGACATCACCGTCATCGACCAGGACCCGGCGCGCTTGCGACTGCTCGAAGAGCGGCTCGATCTGCGCGGCGTGGTGGGCAACGGCATCCAGCCGTCGGTGCTGCGCGAAGCCGGGGCGCAGGACGCCGACATGGTGATCGCCTGCGCGGCGGCCGACGAGTCCAACCTCGTGGTTTGCAAGATCGCGCACGACATTTTCAATGTGCCGACCACCATCGCCCGTCTGCGCTCGCCCGAATTCAACGAAGGTGATCCGCTGCTCGACAAGAGCGGTTTTGCGGTCGACCACGTGATTTGCCCCGAAGAGTCGGTGATGAAGTACATCCACCAGCTCATCGATTACCCCGAGGCCCTGCAGGTGCTGCAGTTTGCCGACGGTCGCGCCAGCCTGATCGTCGTGCGCGCCACCGGCGGCAGCGCCCTGGTGGGGCACACCATCGCCGAGTTCCGCGAGCGGCTGCCGCACGCCGAAATGCGGGTGGTGGCGCTCTACCGGCTCGACACCGAGATGGAAGCGACGCCAAGCACCCGCATCCTGCCGGGCGACGAGGTGTTTGTGCTGGCCGATTCGAGCAAGATCCGCACCGTGCTGGCGGGCATCCACCACCTCGACAAGCCGGTGCAGCGCCTGATGATCGCCGGTGGCGGCAAGGTGGGCCTGCGGCTGGCGCGCAGCCTGATCGGCAAGTGTGAGGTCAAGCTCATCGAGCGCGACAAGAAGCGCTGCGAGTACCTCGCCAGCCAATTGCCTTCCAGCGTGCTCATCCTCAACGGCGACGGCGCCGACGAGGACCTGCTGCTCGAAGAAAACGTGGGCGAGATGGACCTTTTCCTGGCCCTGACCAGCGATGACGAGGACAACATCATGTCGGCCATGCTGGCCAAGCGCCTGGGTGCACGCCGCGTGATGTCGCTGATCAACCGCCGTGCCTATGCCGACATGATGCAGGGCAGCACCATCGACATCGCGATCTCGCCGGCGCAGGCGGTCATTGGCGAGTTGCTCGCGCATGTGCGCCGGGGCGATGTGGCGGCCGTGCACAGTCTGCGCCGCGGGGCGGCCGAAGCCCTCGAAGGCGTGGCCCGCGGCGATGTGAAGACCTCGCGCCTGGTGGGCCGCCGGGTGCAGGAAATCAGGCTGCCCCAGGGCGCGCGCATCGGCGCCATCGTGCGCGGCGAAGGCCGCAGGGGCGAAGTGCTCATGCCCCACCACGACACTCTGATCGAAGCCGACGATCATATTGTCATCTTCATTCCGCACAAGCGCATGGTGCGCGAAGTGGAAAAACTCTTCCAGGTCAGTGCGACCTTCTTTGGCTGATGCTGCGCCTGTTCCTGCCGGTCCTGGCCATCCTGTCGCGGGTGATGGTGGCCTTTTCCTTTGCGTTTGTGGTGCCCATCGTCTGGGCCTGGTTCGAGGACGACGAATTTGACCTGATCGTCTGGGAAGGCAGCTTTGTCCTCACCCTGGTCAGCGGCCTGCTGCTGTGGTGGTTCACGCGTGCACACCGCCGCGAGCTGCTGGCGCGCGACGGCTTCCTGCTGGTCAACCTGGTCTGGCTGGTGCTGCCGGCCTATGCTGCAATCCCGCTGATGTTCAGCGTGCCCGACATCACTTGGAGCAAGGCTTACTTTGAAGCCATGAGTGCGCTCACGGCGACCGGCGCGACCGCGCTGTCGGGGCTGGATCAGCTGCCGGTCTCGGTCAATGTGTGGCGCTGTTTTCTGCAGCTGATCGGTGGTCTGGGCATCATGCTGCTGGTGGTCGCGGTGCTGCCGCTGCTCGGCCTGGGCGGCATGCAGCTCTACAAGGCCGAGACCCCGGGGCCGATGAAGGACACCAAGTTCACGCCGCGCATTGCCGAAACCGCGCGCGGTTTGTGGGGCGTGTACTTCTTCTTTTCGGCGGCCTGTTTTGCAGCCTACCGCTGGGCGGGCATGGGCTGGGCCGATGCCTTCATGCACATGTGCACCACCATGGGGCTCGGGGGCTTGTCATCCCACGATGCGAGTTTTGGCTACTTCAATTCGCCGCAGATCGAATGGGTGGCCATCCTCTTCATGACGCTGGCGGGCATCAGCTTTGTGCGCTACTTTGTGGTACTGCGCAGCCGCTCGCTGCGCCCGATCACCAGCGATCGCGAGATTCGTACCTATCTGAGCGTATTGCTGGTGGCCAGCTTGATGGTGGCCGTTCTGCTGCTGATGCACGATGTGTACGACAGCCCCTTCGAGGCCCTGCGCATCAGCACCTTCCATGTGGTCTCGCTGGCCACCACCACCGGCTATGCGTCCACCGACTACGCCCAGTGGCCGGTGTTCGCGCCGGTCATGCTGATCTTTCTGGGCACTTTTGCCTCGTGCGCCGGCTCGACTGGAGGTGGTATCAAGCTGGTGCGCATGATCCTCTTGATCAAGCAGGCCCGGCGCGAGCTGGTGCGCATCATCCACCCGCGGGTGGTCAACCCGGTCACGCTGGGCGGCGGTGTGGTGCCCATGTCGGTCATGACGGCGGTGCTCGGCTTCATGCTGATCTACGGCGCGGCCACCATCGGCCTGAGCATGCTGCTGCTGTTCTCGGGCCTGGACATCGTCACCGCCTTCACCGCCGTGGTGGCCACGGTCAATAACATCGGCCCGGGCCTGGGGCAGGTGGGTCCTTCAGGTAATTTCGGGGGCCTGACGACCTTCCAGACTTGGGTGCTGTCGTTTGCGATGCTGCTGGGCCGGCTCGAACTGCTGAGCGTGCTGGTGCTGTTCACCGGCCATTTCTGGCGTAAATGAACTTCCAAGGAGACTGACATGCCGATCACCAAAGGATTTCGCGCAATGGTTGACGAGGCCATGGGCCAGGTCACGACCTACAGCGTCGACGAAGTGCGAGCCCGCCTGCACGACCCCAAGGTGCAGATCGTCGACATCCGCGATGTGCGTGAGCTCGAACGCGAAGGCACGCTGCCCGGCGCCTTGCTCGCACCGCGCGGCATGCTCGAATTCTGGGTCGACCCGGACTCGCCCTATTTCAAGCCGGTGTTTGCCGACGAGGACAAGGAATTCATCCTGTTCTGCGGTGCCGGCTGGCGCAGCGCACTGGCCACCAAGACGCTCCAGGACATGGGCATGACCAACGTCGCCCACATCGATGGCGGCTTTGCCGCCTGGAAAAAAGCCTTCGCACCCATGGTCACCCTGGAGCAGCACAAGGTCGAAAGCGCCGCGCGCAAGGGCGCTTGATGGCGATCCGGATGGGGACAAGGATGGTGCTTTTCTGTGGGAGCGAGCCCCTGCTCGCGAAGACAGGTGGCACTGGCCCATGAGCTTGCCCATGAAACCAACAGCTTGCCCCTGCGGTCGCACCCACCCCAAAGGTGGGGCACTGCCCGTGCAGGACTGTTGTGGTCCGCTCCACAGCGGCCTGGCCGCACCCAACGCCGAGCGCCTGATGCGCTCGCGTTACAGTGCCTTCGTGCTGCGCCACGTGCCCTACCTGCTGGACACCTGGCACGCCAGCACCCGTCCGGCTTCGCTCGAGCTGGAGGAGGAGGCCAAATGGCTGGGCCTGGAGATCAAGCAACAGCGCAAGACCGGCGACAACACCGCCGAGGTCGAATTCGTGGCCCGCTTCCGTGTGGCCGGTCGCGCAGTACGCCAGCACGAGCTCAGCCGCTTTGTGCGCGAGGATGGGCGCTGGTTCTATGTGGACGGCGACGTGTGTTGAGCCCTGTACCATCCGCGCATGGGTTTTGAAGCGGTTCTCTTTGATTGCGATGGCGTGCTGGTCGACAGCGAGGCCATCACCTGCGGCGTCCTGCGCGACATGTTCGCCGAGCAGGGCTGGCACATGACGCTGGCCGAGTGCATGCAGCGGTTTGTCGGCCACACCGTCAAAAGCCAGCGCGAGGTGATCGAGGCGAACACCGGCGTAGCGCTCACCGACGACTGGCTGCAGCAGTTTTTCGCGCGCCGCAACGAACGGCTTGATGCGCAGATCACGGCCATCGACGGCATCCACGACGCGGTTGCCCATCTGCATGAACATTGCGAAGGCCGCATTGCGGTGGCTTCTGGGGCCGATCGCTTCAAGGTCGAGATGATGCTGCGCAAGGTCGGTCTGCACGCTTTCTTCGACGGTCGCATTTTCAGCGGCCATGAGATGCCGCGCAGCAAGCCGCATCCCGACGTGTACCTGGCCGCTGCGGCGCATCTGGAGGTGCTGCCCGAGCGCTGCCTGGTGGTGGAAGACACGACGGTCGGCATCACCGCCGGGGTGGCTGCAGGCGCCACCGTCTGGGCCTACGCACCGCCGCCGAGCGACCCTGCGCCCCTGCTGCAGGCCGGAGCGCAACGGGTGTTCACAGGCATGCACGCACTGCGGCTGGCCTGAGCGCCGTCAGCGCTGATCGGTGGTCCTGAACGCCTCGGGCGTCTGGCCGGTCCAGGTCTTGAACGCCCGCATGAAGCTCTTTTCGTTCTGAAAGCCCACCTCGGCAGCGATCTGCTTGATCGGTCGCTGGGTGCGCAGCAGCAGGTCCATGGCCTTGTCGCGCCGCACGTTGTCCTTGAGTTGCTGCAGCGTCGCGCCTTCCTCCTTGAGCTGGCGGTGCAGGGTACGGGTCGAGAGGTTGAGCCAGCGCGCCAGATCGTCGGCATTGCGGCTGTGCTCAGGATGCTCGGCCAGGGTCTGTCGTACTTTTTCGACCAGCAGCCGGTCGCGGCGGTAGGGGCGCACGGTGAGCAGCAGGGCGCGCTGCAACATGCGCTGCAAGGCGGCTTCGTCGCGGCGAATCGGCAGCTGTAGGTAGCCGGCATCGAACTGCAGGCTGTGGCTGTCGGCGTGGAAGGTGGTCGGGCCGTCAAACAACACCCGGTAGCTGTCGGCATGGGGCGGCGGCCCAAAGCGCAGCGTGGTGCCCGCCAGCGGAATGCGCGAATCGGTCAGCCAGCAGGCCACGCCCAGCGCATTGCGCAGCACCGAGACCACGCAGAACTCCCGCAGCGCGCCCAGGTCGCGGTGTTCGATCAGGGTCAGGTGGGCCAGGCCGTCTTGTGTGTGCAGGGCCACGGTGATGTCGTCGGTCAGCAGGCCGTGGTGGCGTCCCCAGCGCTGCAGCGCCACCGCCAGGCTGGGGGCAGTCAGGGATGCGCGTACCAGCATGCCGTAGCTGCCCCAGGGCAGGCGTCGGCTGAACCAGCCGAGGGCTTCGTCGTCGAGCTCGCGCATGGCGGCGGCCGACATCCATTCCATTTGCAGCGCGGTCACTCGGGCCTGGGGGGAGGACAGTGAAGATGGCGTGATTTGTGCCACCTGCATGGCCTGTGACGGGTCCATGCCCCGGTGTTCATAGGCCTTGACAATGGCCTGAATGAAGGCCATTGGAGTTTCGGCGCGGACGCTGGGGTGGGGGGCAGACATGGTGTGACTATTTTGGCAGGATTTGCAACCCACCTGTCAGCCACAAAAGCGATCGGCAAGGCTACGCTTGCGGGCATTGACTGTCCAAAGCTCCGAGGACCCCGACATGCCTGTCTTGCAAACCCAACTCAATAACCGTTCGGCTGACTTTGCCGCCAACGCTAAGGCCATGCAGGCCGTGGTCGATGACCTGCGTGCCCACCTCGAGCGTGTGGCCCAGGGCGGGGGCGAAGCCGCCCGCGCCAAGCACACCGCCCGTGGCAAGTTGCTGCCGCGCGAGCGCGTGATGAACCTGCTCGACCCCGGCACGCCGTTCCTCGAAGTTGCGCCACTGGCCGCCCTCAACATGTACAACAACGACGCGCCCTGTGCGGGCGTGATCGCGGGCATCGGCCGCGTCAACGGCGTGGACTGCATGATCGTCTGCAACGACGCGACCGTGAAGGGCGGCACCTACTACCCCATGACCGTCAAGAAGCACTTGCGCGCGCAAGAGATCGCGCAGCAGAACCGCCTGCCCTGCATTTATCTGGTGGACTCGGGCGGCGCCAACCTGCCCAACCAGGACGAGGTCTTCCCCGACCGTGACCACTTTGGCCGCATCTTCTTCAACCAGGCCAATATGAGTGCGCAGGGCATCGCCCAGATCG
>JACCDV010168531.1_pt1 | contig 10348 bp, 9 predicted proteins | sample 7446131 | NCBI WGS metagenome assembly JACCDV01 (sample SAMN15323448, study PRJNA562643) | freshwater metagenome | isolation source: river surface water | place: USA:Blue River Watershed | collected 2017-08-17
ACGACACCCTGCCCCTGCGGGCGAACCACCGCCAAAGGCCAGCCGCTCGCGCTGAATGCTTGCTGCGGCCTGTACCACGCAGGCCAGCCCGCCCCCGATGCCGAGTGCCTCCTGCGCTCGCGCTACAGCGCTTTTGTGCGCGCGGATGTGCCTTACTTGCTGGCCACCTGGCACAGCAGCCAGCGCCCCGCTGAGCTCACGCTCGAAGCCGGGGCCAAGTGGCTGGGGCTGGAGATCAAGCAACACCGCATGACCGGCGACAACACCGCTGAAGTCGAATTTGTCGCCCGCTTTCGCGTGGGGGGCAAGGCCATTCGCCAGCATGAGCGCAGCCGTTTTGTGCGCGAGGACGGGCGCTGGTATTACGTCGACGGCGACGTGCTCTGACCCGGCGCTTCGTACAGCTCCAGCGGCAGCCCGTCCGGGTCGGCAAAAAACACAAAGCGCTGACCGGTGTACTCGTCGGTGCGGATGTCCTCCACGGCGACGCCTTGCGCGTGCAGGTGCCGCGTCCATGCCTGCACATCGGCCACCTCAAACGCCAAATGTCGCAGACCCTGGGCCTCGGGGTAACTGGGCCGTGCAGGTGCGCCCTTGAAAGAGAACAACTCGACTTGACCCCCATCGGGCAAAGCCAGATCCAGTTTGTAGGAATCTCGTGCTGCCCGGAAGTTTTCAGCCAATACCTTGAGGCCCAATACCTGCGTGTAAAAGCGTTTGGATCGCTGGTAGTCCGAGCAAATGATGGCAGCGTGATGGATGCGGAGCAGGGGCGTCATGGCAAGTCAACAAGTCAGCCCTGTAGTGTGCCTTCAAGCGCAGCATTTATGATTCCTGCATGACATTCCAAGCCATTTTGTTTGACTGCGACGGCGTGCTGGTCGACAGCGAGGCCATCACCTGCGGTGTGTTGCGTGACATGTTCGAGGAACAGGGCTGGCGCATGACGCTGGCCGAATGCATGCAGCGCTTTGTGGGGCACACGGTCAAAAGCCAGCGTGTGACCATCGAAGCGCACACGGGCCAGCCGCTCACCGACGAGTGGTTGCAAGAATTTTTTGAGCGCCGCAATGTGCGCTTGCAAGAGAGCATCACCGCCATCGAGGGCGTGCACGAAGCGGTGGCGCATCTGCACGACCACTGCCAGGGCCGCATCGCGGTTGCCTCGGGGGCTGACCGCTTCAAGGTCGAGATGATGCTCAAGCAAGTGGGTTTGCACGATTATTTTGAAGGTCGCATTTTCAGCGGACATGAAATGCCGCGCAGCAAGCCGCATCCTGATGTGTATTTGGCTGCCGCTGCCCATCTGCAGGTGCCGCCCGAGTGCTGCCTGGTGGTCGAAGACACCACCGTGGGCATCACTGCAGGTGTGGCCGCAGGGGCCACCGTGTGGGCTTATGCCGCGCCGCCAGCGGCACATGAGCCCCTGCTGCAAGCCGGTGCTGCCCGCGTGTTCACGGCCATGCACGCGTTGCGTTTGGCCTGAAGGTCTGACGCAGATCAAACAAACTGCATGGCGTGTGCCTTGTGCAAGTCCATCGCAAGTCAAACGGTGTGAAATCAGGCGATTGCATCCATCGCCCAGCCCATGCCCAGCGCATTCAATTTTTCACGTTCCCCGTTTGACGCACTGACCCCCGAACAGCAAGCCCGCTTGCGCGGCAGCATCGACATCGCGTACTACCCCGAAGGCACAGTGGTGCTCGAAGCGGGTGCCCCCACCACCTGCTTGTGGGTCAACATCAAAGGCCACGTGGCCCAGATGGAGGGCGACGACACCGTGGCCAGCCTGGGGCCTGAAGATGTCTGGGATGGTCGGGCCTTGGTGGCGGGGCTGTCCAGCCACCGCTTTGTGGCCAGCGAAGAATTGCTGGCCTACCAATTGCCACGCGATGTGCTGATGGGCCTGATTGCCGAAAACGCCACCTTTGGGGCTTTGCTGTTTTCAGATCTGGGTCAAAAACTCAGCGCCCTGTCCGAGCGCAGCAGCGCGCACGAGTTGCAGTCGCTCACTTTGTCGCGGGTGGAAGAAGCTTTTTTGCGTCCGGCCCATGTGGTCGATGCGCAGACCGATGTGCTGTCGGTGGTGCGTGTCTTGCACGCACACGATGCACGGGCGGTGCTGGTGCGTGATGCGCAAGCCAACCCGCCCGCCTTGGGCATCTTTACCCACACGGCGGTGCAAGAGGCGCTGCTGGATGGCCGCCCCTTGGGTGCAGTGGCCGTGTGTGAATTCACACGCTTCAAGTTGGTGAGTGTCAAACCTTCCGACACACTGGGCGACGCCCTGGCCTTGCTCACGCGCCACCGCGTTCACCGTTTGGTGGTGGCCGAAGGCGAGCGGGTGCTGGGTTTGCTGGAAGCGCTGGATGTGTTCGGTTTTCTTTCCGGGCATTCGCATCAGCTGGCGCTGCAGATCGAGGCGGCAGGCAGCATCGAGGCTCTGGCACAGGCTGCCGGGCAGATGAATGGCTTGCTGGCCCGATTGCACCGCAGCGGCACCCGCGTAGGTCTGATCGCGCGTCTGGTGCAAGACCTGCAAGCTCGCTTGTTTGAACGCGCCTGGTCCTTGATCGCACCGCCCGAGTTGGTGGCCAACAGCTGTTTGCTGGTCATGGGCAGCGAAGGTCGGGGTGAGCAATTGCTCAAGACCGATCAGGACAACGCCTTGCTGCTGCGCGATGGCTACACCCCGCCGCCCGATCTGACCGGGATTTGCCAGCGCTTTTCAGACGCACTGGCCGCGTTTGGCTACCCCCCTTGCCCGGGGCACATCATGGTCAGCAACCCGCAGTGGCGGCACACCCAAAGCGAATTCATGCAACACGTGCGCCAGTGGCTTTTGATGCCCGATGCCGATGCGCTGATGAAACTGGCCATTTTTCTGGACGCACATGCTGTGGCCGGTGATGCCGGTTTGCTGGAGGCTGTGCAGCAAGAAGCGCGGCGCAGCGCTACCCACAGCGACGCTTTGCTGGCACGTTTTGCCTCGGCGGTCGAAGCGTTCGGCAGTAGCCAGGGCTGGTGGAACCGCTTGCTGCACCTGGGCGATGCGTCCACCGGGATGCACCTCAAGAAAGAAGGCATCTTTGCGCTGGTGCACGGCGTGCGCAGCCTGGCTTTGCAAGCGGGGCTGAGTGAGACCGGCACCGTGGCGCGGCTGGACGCATTGGCTGCGCGCGGCGTCATCAGCGCCACGCAGGCCAGTGACTGGGGGCAGTGCCTGCATTTCCTCATGGGGCTCAAATTGCAGGCCGGTCTGGGTGAGCTGGACCTTGATGTGCCGGTCAGCGGCACAGTGAACGTGTCACAGCTGAGCACGCTGGAGCGGGATTTGCTCAAGGATGCGTTGGCCGTGGTGCGGCAGTTCAAGGCTTTCGTGCGCCAGCACTTCAGGCTGGACGTGTTGTGATGGCGTCGCCGCTGCATGCGCTGTGGCGCACCGTGCGTGAGCGATGGTTGCGCTATCACCTGGCGCTGCCCGAATTCGCCTTTGTGCTCGATGCTGCGCCGCCAGGCGAATGGGTCTCGCTCGACTGCGAAACCACGGGCCTCAAAGTCGGTACCGACGAAATCGTGTCCATCGGCGCCGTGCGCATCGTGGGGGATCGCATCCTGACCAGCGAGCGTTTTGAAGTCCTGGTGCGGCCCCAGGGCCGGGTGTCTGCACAAAGCATCCGCATTCACCGATTGCGCCAAATGGATGTGGCCCAGGGCCTGCCGGTCGACGATGCCGTCAAACGCTTGCTGCATTTCATCGGGTCGAGGCCGTTGGTGGGCTATTACCTGGAGTTTGATGTGGCCATGCTCAACCGTGTGGTGTTTCCCATGTTGGGCTTCGGATTGCCGCAAGCCAAGATCGAAGTCTCTGCCCTGTACCACGCCCACAAGATGCGCCAGCTGCCCGCACACCAGCGCCAGTCACCACCCGAGATCGACCTGCGCCTGGCCACCATGATGCAAGACCTGAGGCTGCCCATGCGCGCAGCACATGACCCGGTCAACGACGCCGTCATGGCCGCCTTGGCTTTCATCAAGCTGCGGCATTTGCGGTAGGTCAATGTTTGACTTGCCGCAGGGTGGTTTTTGAGTGTTGACGTCTCGCAATTGATTTTTCGCAACGGCCTGAGGAAAGTCTTCAATACATTGGACTCAACGTATTGAAAGGACCTTGAATGTTGACCCCTCGCCTGCTTGTTGCCACTTTGTCGACTTGCCTCCTGGCTGCAGCGCATGCCCAGTCGCCTGCATCCGGAACCGCTGGATTTCAGATCAAGTCATCTGAGGCTTACGATGTCTCCAAGCTTCCCGATGACCATTACGGAAAATTGGTGAAATACGGCAAGGAATTGACCGACCGCACGTTTGCCCACATAGGTCCCGAGGTCAAGAATCCGAAAATGCGGTACGCGGGCAATAACCTCGCCTGTGCGTCTTGCCATCAGGAGTCGGCCACCAAGAAATTTGCCATGCCATGGGTGGGTGTTCACGCCACATTCCCGCAATACCGTGCACGTGAAGACGAAGTCAGCACGGTTGAAGAGCGCATCAATGGTTGCATGGAACGCAGCATGGCGGGCAAGCCCATTCCGCTGGACAGCCGTGAGATGAAAGCCTTCATGAGTTACATGCACTTTTTGTCCAGAGATGTTCCTGTGGGCGGCAAGGTTGAAGGCCAGGGATTGCCCCCATTCAAAGCCCCTGACCGCCGTGCAGACACGGCCGTCGGTGCCAAGGTGTATCAAGAAAAATGTGCCAGTTGCCATGGTGCCGAAGGTGCAGGCCAGCGTGCGGGCACGCCAGGCAGTGCCAGTGGCTACACCTTTCCGCCTTTGTGGGGTAAAGACTCCTTCAACCATGGCGCGGGCATGAGCCGCTTGTTGTTTGCCTCGGCCTTCATCAAGACCAATATGCCCTTGGGCACGTCTCATGGACAGCCGCAGCTGAGCGATGATGAGGCGTACGATGTGGCCGCCTTCATGCTGAGCCATTCACGCCCACTCAAGGCGCACACCGAGCGCGATTTTCCCGCCCGCTGGAACAAGCCCGTGGATGCCGCTTTCCCGCCATATGTGGATGGTGCATCTGCCGATCAGCACAAATATGGACCATTTGCACCTTTGCAGGCCAATATGAAAACTCTCAAAGACAGCCTTCTCAAAGCATCAGGCCGATGAGCCTTGTTCAGTCTTGAGCCCAGCGCCGGGCTTCTTGCATCAAGTGGGTGCGGAAGACCGCCGCGATGGGCGAGATCTGCCGTGCCTTGGGGTACACCAGGTGCCATTGCGACGGGATCGGAGTGCCGTTGACCGGCAAGATGCAAAGGTCTCTGGTCAGCTCGGTTTTCTTGAGGGCGTGCCTTGAAATCACGGCGACCCCCAAGTGACCTGCGACGGCTTCCTTGATGGCTTCGTTGCTGCCCAACTCCAGTCGGGAGGCGGGTTCAAAGTCTTGCGACTCAAAAAAACGATCTGTCGCCAGCCGTGTGCCTGAACCTTGTTCGCGCAGTAAAAAACGCTCGCCTTGCAGTGCGCTCAACGTCAAGCGCTTGCGACCCGACAAGGGGTGCTCCTTGGGCGCAATCACCACCAGCGGGTTGGCCAGAAACACCTGGTCTTCCAGTGCCATGTCGTCCGGAGGTGTGCTCATCACATACAGGTCATCACGGTTGTCCCGCAAGCGCTTCACCACGCCATCACGGTTGAGCACTTCGAGTGAAATGTCGATGTGCGGGTGGCTTTCGCAAAAGCGCCCCAGCAAGCGGGGCACAAAGTATTTGGCGGTGCTGACCACCGCCACGCGCAGGCGGCCTTGTGTGAGCCCTTGCATGGCATGGATGCGTTGCTCAAACCGTTCCCATTCATCCACAATCTCGCGCGCCGTTTTCGCCAGCTGCTGTCCGGCATCGGTCAGGTAAAGCTTGCGGCCCATGATCTCGTACAGCGGCATGCCCACCGACTCCGTGATCTCTCGCAGCTGCATGGAGGCCGTGGGTTGCGTCACGTGCAGGGCGCGGGCTGCTGCGCTCACGCTGCCGGTTTCCGCCGTGGCCAGAAACAGGCGCAATTGACGGAAGGTGATGTTCATAGAATTTTACTGATGTAAATGTATTTAAAAATCGATTTTACTTGATGGGTTGTTTTGACCAGAATTGAAGGCAGTCAAAACCATGAAGATCTCCAATGCCCGCCTTTTTTGATCCCGCGATCATGTTTTTTGTGTTCGGTGTGTTCGCCGGACTGGTCAAATCCAATCTGGAAATTCCGCCGGCCATTTCCCGTTTCCTCTCGCTTTACCTGCTCATGGCCCTGGGGCTCAAAGGCGGCTTTGCTTTGGCTCAATCGGGCTTGACGGGGCAGGTGGCGCAGGGTTTGGGCTTGGCCCTGGGCTTGGCCGTGGTGGTGCCTTGGGTGAGTTACACCGTGCTGCGTCGGTTCTTGGGCGGTTTCGATGCTGCAGCTTTGGCCGCCACCTATGGCTCGGTCAGTGCCGTGACCTTCATCACGGCCATGAACCACCTGGAAAACCACGGCCTGAATTACGGCGGGCACATGGCCGCTGCCATGGCCTTGATGGAGTCACCGGCCATCATCTTTGCGGTGCTGATGGCCAACCGTTTGCGCCAGGGCGCGTTGGCGCCGTCAGCGGCCTGCAGCGATCCCGCGAAAGGCCATTTTTCGATGAGCAAGGTTCTGCACGAGTCCTTCACCGATGGGGCGCAATTGTTGCTTCTGGGGGCCATGCTGATTGGCATGCTCAGCGGCGAGTCCGGTCGGACCGCCATGCAACCCTTTTCGGTGGACCTGTTCAAGGGCATGCTGTCCTTTTTCCTGCTCGACATGGGCCTGATGGCCGCTCGCAACTTGCCTGGCCTGCGCGGGCAGTCGGTGTGGCTGGGGGCCTACGGTCTGTTGGCTCCGTTGTGCCATGCGGCCGTGGCGCTGGGTTTGTGCTGGCTGCTGTCCGTGCCCGTGGGCGATGCGGTGCTCTTGATGGTGCTGGCCGCCAGTGCGTCCTACATTGCGGTGCCTGCCGTGCTGCGCTACGCCATCCCCGAGGCCAACCCGTCCTTGTACGTGGGGCTGTCCCTGGGGCTGACTTTTCCCTTCAATATTTTGTTGGGGATCGGTTTGTACACGCGCCTGGCGCAGTGGGCGCTGGCATGACGCGTGGCTGCTCATGACTGCCGATGCAGTGCTGCGGCTTGCCCAATCGCATCGCGCTGCGCTGAGGAAAGTCGCCCCAGGTTTTTCAGCTGCATCGCCATGCGCGGGTTGGTCTTGAGCAGGGCCTCGTGGCGCATCAGAAAATCCCAATACAGCGTGGTGTAAGGGCAGGCCTGGGGGCCGACCGATTGGGCTGGATCGAAGCGGCAACCCTGGCAGTGGTTGCTCATGCGCTGGATGTATTTGCCCGTGGCGGCATAGGGCTTGCTGGCCATCAGGCCGCCATCGCCAAACTGCGACATGCCCAGGGTGTTGGGCAGTTCCACCCATTCCACCGCATCGACATACACACTCAAAAACCACGCGTGCATGTGTTGCAGGTGTACGCCGCGCAGCAAACCATAAAGCCCCAGCACCATCAGCCGCTGAATGTGGTGCGCGTAGCCATAGCGCAGCGTTTGCTGCACGGCGTCGCGCAGACAGGCCATGTCGGTCTCGCCGGTCCAGAAAAATTCGGGCAAGGCTTCTTGCGCGTCGAGCGCGTTGCGGTCGATGTAGCGCGGCATCTGCGTCCAGTACATGCCGCGCACGTACTCGCGCCAGCCCAGAATCTGCCGCACAAATCCTTCCACGGCGGGCAATGGCGCATGGCCACGTGCCCACGCATGCTCCGCTGCTTGCACCACCTCTTGCGCTGACAGCAGTTTCAGGTTCAGGCAAGCCGACAACTGTGAGTGGTACAGCCAAGGCTCGCCCGCCCACATGGCATCTTCGTATTGGCCAAAGAGGGGCAGCCGGTGGGTGATGAAGTCGTCCAAAGCCTGCAGCGCCTGTGCTCGCGTGACGGGCCATGCAAATTCGTCCAGTTGCCCCGGGGCCTTGGGCAGGACCCTGGTGACCAAGGCCAGCACTTCTTGTGTCGTCTCGTCGGGGGAAAAGCGTTGTGGCGCGGGAAGTTCTTGCGGACCTTGTTTGCCAAAAGACGCGCGGTTGTCCGCGTCAAAATTCCATTGGCCGCCAACCGGCTGCTTGCCGTCCATCAACACGCCAAAGCGCTGGCGTTGTTCGCGGTACCAGTATTCCATGCGCAGTTGTTTGCGGCCTTTGGCGTGGGCTGCAAAATCGCGCACCGTGGTGAAAAAGCTCAGGTCATCACGCAGCGCCAAAAGCTTTTGATGCGCCTTGGCGCTCGCCTGAATGGCCTGCAGCACGCGCCAGTCGCCCGGTGCGCTCATTCACAGCTCCTCTGGTTTCCAGTGTGCTATGGCCCGGTACAGCTCGCCCGCCAGGGTGCCGCTGTTGTCCGCATCGTCCAGCTGGGTGTAATGCACCGTCCAACCTCGTTCGCGCAGGGCCTGCGCAAAGTGCCGCATGGCACTCAAAAACAAGGCCGTGCGTTGCTTGGACGAGGGCACATGGGTGGACTCTTCCATGACCTCGGCCATCCAGACCACATCACGGTGAGGATCCACGTCTTGCAGCGCACTGGCGTTCAGGTCCAGCTGGTCGCCCAGCACAATGACCAGGTGCCGAATCGGTGGAGTGGGCTGTTGCATCTAAAAGTCCAGTGAAGTTTGTGCGCCTTGCACAGGCGCTGATCGACGCTGGCGCACACCCGCAGGGCGTTTGCGCGAAGCGTGCTTGTCGACGACGGCTTGCTTGGCCTGGCGCACCGGCGCGGTGTTGCGCCGTGCATGCAGTTGGGCCTTGGCGTGGCGTGTGGCCTCGGCCAGATCGACCACAGGCTGTGGCCAGTCGCGGCCCACCACCACGCCGCACTGCGCCTGCACGGATGGCGGCATTGTCCAGGGTTCGAACAACCAGCTGTCGGGCACTTGCCGCAACACCGGCAACCAGCGCCGCACAAAGATGCCTTGCGGGTCATGGTCTTGCGCTTGTTTGATCGGGTTGTACACGCGGGTGGTGTTGATGCCGGTGGTGCCCGACTGCATTTGCATCTGGCTCCAGTGGATGCCCGGTTCGTAATCCACAAACTGTGTGGCCAGCCAGTGGCCCACCTTGTCCCAGTGCAGCCACAAGGGGTAGGCCGCCACCGACACCAGCATGGCCCGCATTCTGAAATTGAGCCACCCGGTGTGTTGCAGCATCGTGACGCAGGCATCCACCAAGGGCCAGCCGGTGCGGGCCGTGCGCAAACGCTCAAAGTGGTCTTCACGCCAATCGTGTTCGCGCAGACCGTCATAGCCCCGGTGCATGTTGCGTGTCTCGATGGCGGGCTCGCTTTCCAGCTTTTGCATGAAGTGGCAGTGCCAGTGCAATCGGCTCATGAAGGCGCTCAGCCCTTTGCGTGTCCATGCATCCGCGTCGGGCCGGTGCATGGCCTGTTCCGTGGCTTGCACCACTTCGCGCATGCTCAGGCACCCCCAGCTCAAATAAGGCGACAGCCTGGAGCAGGCATGGGGTGCGCTCAAAGGGGATGAAATGCCGCCCCTGTATTGGCTGCTGCGCTCGCTCAAAAAACTCTGCAGCGTGCGCAAGCCCTCGCTGCGCCCGCCGGTCTGGCGTTGTGGCACCACGTCTGCGGGTTGCCCCCAGGCTTGCCACTCGGGAAAGGTTTGCGCCGCCCAGGGCCAGTCGGCGCTTTGCAGATCGGGTGTGGGCACTTGCGGCGCGTCCATCAGCTGCTGCCAGTGCTCACTCCACTGGTCGCGGCTTGGCAGGCGGCGCACCACGCCGTGTTGGCGCTGCTCTTGCCACACCACGCCATGTGTTTTGCACCACTGGGCCACCGCCAAGTCGCGCTGGTAGGTCAGGCCATTGCCGGTTTCCTGATGCGAGTGCAGGTGGCTGAAGGGCTGCTGCTGGTGCAGTTGTTCCAACACATCGGTCACTTCACCGGTCACCACATGCAGCACCTGCCCGCAGGCCTTGAGTTGCCGGTACAGGTCGCGCAGGCATTCACGTACAAAGTCAAACTGTCTTTGCGAAGCATCGGGCGCAAACCAATACGAAGGCTCGATGATGTACACGCACAGCACCGGCCCTTGCGCAGCAGCCTGTGCCAAGGCCGCGTGGTCGTGCACGCGCAAATCCCGTTTGAACCAAACCAGTTGGGTGCCCATGGCGCGTGTGCTGCTCAATGCACCAGCTGGGGCTCAAAGCAGGCCAGCAGTGCGGTCGGTGCCGTGGGCACTTTTTGCGCCAAATAGCTGCGGATCAAA
>JACCDV010592141.1_pt1 | contig 10348 bp, 3 predicted proteins | sample 7446131 | NCBI WGS metagenome assembly JACCDV01 (sample SAMN15323448, study PRJNA562643) | freshwater metagenome | isolation source: river surface water | place: USA:Blue River Watershed | collected 2017-08-17
AAGAGTTATTATTTAATTCTTTTTAAATGCTATAATCAATTTATATATTTTCTAATTTATTTTATAAAGAAATTGTAAATTATTTTAATTTCATATAATCTTACTTTAAATCATCATTTTCTTTAATTAATTTTTTATTGGATTATGATAGTTATCTATTATCTGCTTATAAATCTTAAATTTGTTATAATAATATTTTATTATCATTTTCTAATGCAATAAACTCTATTTCAAAAATATCCATTTTTTGTTTTTATTTTTAAAATTTTGGAATTTATTCTTCTCATATTTATTTCAAGAAATTATCTTATTCATTTATCTATGTTTTTAATCCTATAATTAATTGATCTTTTTCTTATAGGTTTTATTCTAATTATTATATTTATTAAATTTTATTTGCAAATTCACCTTATAGCTATTCATATCAAAATCTTAATGTTTGATAATTGTAAGTTTACTACTCATCTTAGTTTTCTTATAAGTCAAAATTAAAACTAATTTAATTATCATTTTTTGTATTAAATTTTGAATTCAGTAAACTTTAACCGATTTTCTTTACAATTTCAGATTTATTATTACTTAGTCTTTAAGGTTTCTCTTAAACAGTTTCATCAAAATTACTTATGTTTAAAATACTTTGATTTTAACTTTTTTCTTTATTTAATTATCTTAATTGCTCTTTTAAATATTCAATATTCTATTCATAATTTTTTATGCTCATTTTAAATTATAAAAAATATAATAATGTTAACTAGTTATATTAGCAAACAAGTAATTTAAATAGAGCTTACCTTCTTTAAGCAATTTAGCATCAATTAAAACAAAGCTAGACACAGGTTTTACTGTGAATAAATAAAAAACAAAAACTTTAAAACAAATAATAAAATTAAGAGAGGAGTGTTTTTAGTGAATAAAGTCTGGAGAGTTATATGAATTAATTCATTAGTTCTAATAGACAGAATAAAAATCAATAAAAGAACTATTTAAATCTTTGGATTTTGATAACGAGGATTCAATCAAAAAAATAAAAAATCTAAAATTTCTAATTGTGGATATTAGAGATAAAGAAGAATATGATAAATATAGAATTTGCAATTCAATAAGTTTACCAACTATTCTTATAAATTAGGACAAATTTCCAACAGAGATTTTTTACTTTGTAAACTAAAAAGAAAAACAAAACAGATAAAAAGATTATCATTGTAAATAATGATATATAAAATGGGCTAATTGTATCTTAATAACTTTCAATAAAAGGTTTCAAAAATATCTATTTTCTTTCTTAAGGAGTTTTAAAGTTTTTATCATTGTTTACAGACTTATTATAAGGAGAATAAAGCTATTTTCAAGAAGAAATAAAAATATAAAATTTAAAAGAATAAAAGCTAGATGGAAATTATATTGTTGAAAAGTAAAAAAATTCTGTATTAAAATTCGGTAAAATTCCAAAGAAAGAAATTCTTAAAGAAAAATACTTATCAATGCTAAAAGTAAATCAATAAGATACACCAAAAGGAATATCATACTAAAATAAGCTTACAATTAATAGTTAAAATTAATATTAAATTCATTATAATTTATGTCCAACTCATCTTTTTTTGATCTTTAAAATCTGCTAATAGAAGATTAGTTTGTATAAATTGTTTTATAAAGTAATATTTATCAGTAGTATTAATTGGAGTTTTAAGTAATTAACTATTTTTTAAAAGATTAAACAAACTCAGATAATGTTTAGGAGAATGCTGATGATTAAACTCATCAACTGAAAATTTAATAAAAATTAGAAACTGCTATTTGGATAGCAATTCCTTTAGCAGCTTAAGGATATTCAACAATAAAAATTCCTAAATGGTATGAATAGTAATTCTTAAATATTGCTTAATCAGGGCCAACAATCGTCAATTTGAAAGAAAAAAATCCTTTTTATTTTCAATTAGGAAATCTTCTATCAAATAAATTAAGAAATCTTAAAATTCATGATAACTTATAAGAAATTATTTTTGCTTGAATTAAGGAAATAATATTATTGAATTTGCATTCATCTAAATTATAGATAAATTAATTTACAAAATAATTAACAGATTAAGAGTTCGAGTTTTTTCAATTTATGAGAGACTATTTAAATGACTATTAGATATGGAAAAATTATAAATATTTATAAGAGAAAGAATTCAAGTAAATTTAAAGTCATAAAAAAATCAAATAAAAATAACCTAATTAATATATTTCATCATATTCTTATGTTTCTTTTATACTATTTTATTATACTTCTTATATAGGATTTGCTTATTGAATTACTGGGGCCAGTTTAATCTATTAACTAACTTATAAAAAACTATTCTTTTTACTTAATTAAGATTTTCTTATATTTATTTTTTGCTGTTTTTAACTTTTTAGAATAATAAATATATCATACCAAAATTGAAATAGAATTTCACCATTTATTTCCATTGTTTTTGCTATTGAGTTTAACTCTAGTTTGTTTTATAAGAAAATTTATGTTTCTAAATAAAGGCTTATGCTAGTAAATAAATTCATCACAAATAAACAAATTTCGATAATTAATAAAGGAAAAAATCTTATTGTTTAAGATAATATTATTTTACTAGCTCCAAACATAAATAAGCAATTGAATACATTCTAAACTAAGCAACAAAGTATAAAATCTCAATAACTAAAAAAAGTAAATAAAAAACTTAAGCCAATTTATGATAGATTTGAAATAAAAACTATAAAAGGAGTAAGTATTATGTAAAATTAATAAGGATAACCATTTTCATAACTATAATAACTTACAGCAAAATAAAAATTAATAAAAAATAAGCCCACTGCCAAGTAATCAAAGCATAAAATTGGTAAAGCTAATTATTTCTTAAACTAAACTAATAAACCTAAAAGCATTCTAAAAAAGAAATAACAAATTATCCCAATAAATCCCATTTTAAACATAAATAAAGATAAATATAAAGATCTTATCTCATTAAAAGCATAAATTAATAAAATATTTATAAAAGCAAAAATAAATAAGTAAATTTACTACATTATCATATAGTTTAAATAAAATCATTAAATTTCCTTTTTTTAATCTTTTTAGTCGCTTGATTAGTTTATTATAAGATTTTGTTAAATTGATTATAAACTATTTTCATTCATTTTATAACAAAAATTTAAAAATTATAAAGTTAAATTATTAATTATGAATTTAGAAGTTTTTATTTAAAAAGGTTTTCTTATATAAATCTATAATAAATGAATATATGCAACACCCAAGACTGTTTGCTATTAGCAAAACAAGAGAATAAAATTCTCTATCATTTTTAATTAATTTAAAATCATTCATTAAAAAGTACTAAGCATTTATCTATACCCATCCTGTACATAAGCTAAAAATAAACACTATTAAATATTATACATAGTTTTTAATAATAATTTTAAATACATAAATATAAAGATAAAAAATATGTATTGAAAATGCTATAATTAATGGAATGTAAAAATAACGAATTCTAATATAATCAATACTTGTTCAAGCTAGCATAATTCCCACATAATAAAAAGCTAAAATATTCTACTAAATTGTTTCTTAATTATTAGACTAAACCACATCCATTAAATATTGTCTTGTTACATAAAATACAATACAATAACAGATAATATAAATAGATACAATGCTAAATGAATAATATTTTATTTTGAAAAATCCTTTTAAAACTCCATATAGAATTTTTAATTTATTTTAATTTTTGGTTTCTTCTATGTTATTTTAATCTTTTTAATTAGATTGATTTTCGTTTATAAATATTTTTGAATTAAAATCTTGAATTATTTCTAATCATTTTTATTTAATTAAATCAATTTTCTTAATTGTAATCATAAGAACTTTATTTAGTATTAAATATATAATATTCAAAATCACTAAAACTATTATAATTTGTTATTTTGTAAAGAAGTTATTTGGTTATTCTTTAGTTATCATAAAATATCTTAAAAATAAAGTAAGAATTAAACTGGATAAAGTAAAGCCGTGATTCATGCTTATAGTAATTTATGCAGGTATTAGTTTATAATAAACATTAATACAGATCACACCTAATGTTTATCCGAATCCAACCAAAGAACCTGCTATTAAATATAAATTAATGTTTTATTATTATATTCCATAAACAAATATCAATCCCCCAAATACATTACATAAAATAGTAGAGAATAGTTTTATATTGAAATTAATATCTCTTAGAAAAAGTAGGTAAAATAAATTCGCTAAAAAATTAAAAATCAAACAATACTAAGATATAAGATTTCTTTAGTTTTTCATTAAAGGATCAGTAAAGTCTTCGAATAAAAGACTTAATAAATTAAAGGTAACATAATAGAGAGAATTGTTTAAAAATCCAACAACAATCATCATCAGCTTCTAATAAACCTAGATTTTCTCAATTTATTTTTATAATTCTTATTTTTACTCTATATGAGATGTTAGTAGTTCATTATTAAGATTTACAGTCATTATAAAGAAAATTAATTATTCTGCTAAATTTATTTTTTATTCTAAATGATCGAATTATCTGTTTATTCCTTGTTTTAGTAGTTCCAATTATCCTTTTATTTTAATAATTTATTCTCAGGATTGTTCTTTTAAGTTTTCTAAATCTAACTAATCTAGCTATAACAGTCCTTGTTTATAGTTTTTAATAAAAAACAATATTAATAATAATTAAATAAAGTGTTTTAACATTAATTTAAATTATTATATTATTAAATGTCATAAAATATAAAAATAAAGAAACAAACGAAAAACAGTATATATTAACATAAGATTTACAATTCTAAAAGTAAAACAATTTTTAAAAGTAAAATAAAAAGCCATATTTAAGTACGAAATATCTTAATTTTAAAATTTATTAAAAGAAATGTAATGTGTTTTAGATTAAAATAAACAATAGTATTATTAAAACGACGTTATTTTAAAAAGATTAAAAATTGTTGTTGAATAAGCATGATAAAATGAGAAAATCCTATAAGAAAATTTTGCATAATTATAAAAGTATTTAAATTAATAATTTAATCGGTTTTATATTTTTATAGACTTGCAAAAAATTCTCTTTTTTTTCTTTCATAAGCAATTCAATTCAAATGTTTTTAATCTAACTCTTTGTCTTTATATTTATTATAAATCAAAAGTGAAAAGGCTAAAAATGCACTAATCAATGTCAATATATTAAAGGTAATAAAATATAGAAAAATTATTTTAAAATTCTTATTTAATAATATAAAGGAATTAAAGTCTTAATCTTGAAAGCTATAACGATTTTTTACTATTAATAACTATTGATATATATTGTTTACATTTTAATAGCTTTTATATATTGATATTAATAAAAAAGAGCAATATCCTATTAATCCTAACTATATTATCAGTTAATAAATAATGTAAATATCTTGGTCAGAATTAAATATAAAAATAGCAAGAATAAACTAAATGGCATTAAAGATACTAATAAATCTAATAAATTAATTATAAGGTATTTATAGATTTAATACCAAAATAATCAAACTAAATATTAAAGTAAATGTCTAATTATATTACAGATTAATAAGCTAAATAAAGCTTATGTATAGAAATAATACCTTTAATATCTTTATCAAAAGTATAAAATCTTTTAATTGCATTCAGCATTAGTATAATTCCAAAAATACTTAAAAATATAATATTAATAATATATTTATTATTTCTTCAAGATTTTCTTTTGATAGAATTCCAACTCCTTTCCTTCCAAAAGGTATCCGTCGCATCTTCCAGATTATCCTGGTCTTGATGTAACACAGGCCAAAACGATTCCTTTATTGATTTACTCAAGAAGTTTAGAATCCATTGGATTTCTCTCTCTAAGTCTAGCAAGTTTATCATTCTCTTTTCCAGTGGTTGACCAATTTAAAATATCAACATTAACACCTTTGGCATTATCAGCCTCGGTACCAAAGTAATGTTTAATGATGTAGTTCTTGAATGGTTGAGAATCAATTCTAATGATGGATCTTTTAACTAAAGTATTAGTTCTTACAAATTCCTAATCTGATGGATGATAAGCAACAGAGTTGATTTTAGTTTTTGCAACGAATCCTTCAGATTACCAAATGAAGTTTCCAGTGTTAAGTCTTAAAGCTCTGAATTTATAATTTCCTCCTCTGACTCTTAGTTTTCTGATTCTTTTTTCACCAATTTTGGTTTGAGCACTTGGTCTACCCTTTTCAAAAGCTCTTTTCTTTTGATGAATAGCAACAACTCCTCCTGTCAATCTTTTCTTATGTCTTGAATCTCTATTTATGCCCATTTATGCTTGATTTATAAATTTAGTTTTTATAACTTTAATAATTATTAAATTAATGAAAGAATAACTATGAAGTTTTTAGGATTATTTTATTCATAAAAAAAGATGTTTCTTTAAAGAGTTGATAATAAAGGATATTGATAATTTATTGAATAAATAGGCTTAAGTTACATTTTATATTGAATAAGATAATATGTTTTATAAATTTACTCAGACAATGAGTTTTGAAGAGAGTATTTTTATAGGAATTTAGAGATGTTAAAAATTATTAGAAATCCTATAGGAACATCCACAATCATTATTCTTACTCTGACCTTAATATTATCAGGTTTCAATTTATTAAACATTGTTTTCTCTACCTTTCATTTCCAACTAATATAAGATACAAATATATATAAATAATTAAAAATATAATAATTATATTAATAAACATTGAAAAAGTCATAATAATAATTTATTAATCTCATTTAGAGGAGTTATACTTAGCCAAGGCCTTTCCAGCTTCCATATTAGCATGTTGAGATAAGTCGTCTGTTAATAAAAGTTTAACAGCGGCCTAAACATCGGTAGATGAAAGAGTTCTTTTATTGTTGTATCTAACCAATTTAGATGATTCAAGAGCAAGTTGCTCGAACATATCAACAACCAAAGAGTTGACAACTTTCATTCCCTTTTGAGAAATTCCAATATCGTTAGAGATAGTCTTCAAAACCTTGTAAATATAAAGGGAGAAAGATTTGAAGTTCTTTTTAGCTTTTCTTGCAACAACCTATTTTGCCATTCTTATATAAAAAAATAAAATCTTATTTATATCGGAAGTATTTAATCTTCGATTTCACTGGCTAAAATGATATAAAAAGTGTAAAAATTCATTGCTTTTAAATTTTATATTTTTTATTAATTTTTATATTTTATTTTTTGTTAAACAATTCAAATCTCAAATAATTGAGGTTTCTAATATAAAATGATTTTAATTTAATTATATGTCAAATAAGGATATTTAATCTTAATAAATGACAATTAACTCTTTTGAGACTTATCTATAAAATTTACAAAATATTAGTTTTATTTTTTAAGAATTTTAATCTAAGGATTTTGATCATAAACTTAGAAAATTTGCAATGAAAAAAATATAATAAAATTCTTTGTTTAATTTAGTTTAGACTTTTATTGATGATTAATAAGCTTGATAGTTATTAGATATAAATGAGCAAAGTATTCTTATATGTAACAAGTAATAAAAAGATATATAAAAATTATAGGAATAAGAGGTATAGAGTTTTTGCTAATAATTTAACTTGAAACAAATTAGCTTAGATAGCGTTTTTTTAGAATATAAGAAAAAAGTATTAAAGCTATAAGATGTTCTTTGATTAAACCCTGGAAAGTGGTTAAACGATGCTCTTATTAATTTTTACATGAAGTTTTTAAATTGTAATGAATTTAATAATTGCTTTGAAAATATTTATTAAATTTAAAAGAAAAACTGATATTTTTTTAGTAATTATTTTTGTTTATAATATTAATAGATATAAATAAACGTTGATAATTCTTAATATAAAATTTAAAAACTAACTAATGCATAAATTAGTAGAAAATTAGATTAGGTTAAATTTATATGGGAAAAGAAGGGTCATAAGTTTATTTAAAATGAATAACTTTTTATACCGCATATAGATAATGATCATTGGATATTGATAATAATTGATAATTTCTCTTCCTTTTTAACAAAATAAATTTCCTAACAAACTTTATAAGAAAACAAACTTTAAATTTACATACTTGATTCAATGAGTTAAAAAACAGATAAAACTAAACAATATATAACAATAATATATTAAATATGCTATTTATTAGATCTTATTGTGTAAAAAATTTATAACTAAAATCCAGAATAAACAAAGATAAATCTTATATAGAATAATAGCTATAATTTAAATATTGTTAATATTACTTAATAAGACAATGGTAGTGATTGTGGTGTGGCTATTTTAGAAAATATAGAACAAACTCTATGTTATGAAACAGTGTAAACAGCAATAGACAAATAGACTTATAATTATGATAGATAATTATTCTAATTTAAATGATCAGCATTATAACAGTTAATAGTTGATCTTCATAAAAAAGAACATAAAATATAAGATTTAATTTTAAAGTATTTGCTTAACAAGGAAAAATTCACAATAGAAAAAAATAATTAAGGATTATAATAATAATTTTCAATTTCATTTATAATTTATTTATCGCTAAAAATCTTAACACAAAATATGTTTGTTAAGGAAATATATCAATTATTATATTCATCTCTATTGATATCCTTGGGATATATTAGTTGCATAATAAAGTCCTATTTTGATATTAGGTTACCAGTTACACATGTTTCAACTGCTGTACCTGTATTCTCTTAAATATAACAATTTACAAAGATTTTATATTAATGCTGAATTCCTTTTAAAGTTAAAATAACTTTTTCACATATTAAATTTTGAAATAAGGAAAAATTAGAAGGATTTAATTCTTATTAATATAGAATATTCTCTATTTACTTTTTATCTTACGTTATATAGTCATTTTTCTAAATCCTCTGGAATTATTATTTGTTAATCTTAACCTATTATTTCCATTAATAAATCGAAAAAATATAAAAATTAAAATATTAATTAATCAGAGTCTAAGTCTGATATAAATGAACTTTCACTTGATTCTTAGTTATATTACTTATTATCTTAATATGTTTATATTTCTATTTGTTTTGGCTAAATATAATCTTATTTTATCTAATGACCAACAAATCTAGTATCTAGTTATGTTATTGGCTTTGATTATTAAGGTTATAGAATTGATGCTTTTGGTTTTTATTCAACAACTCTTATTTTAGATTTTACATATTTTTAAAGGTCTTTTTATATGTTTGCAGGTAAAAGCTTAATAGAAAACTCTCTTTTATCAGATTAATCGCCTCCAATATAGTTTGAAACAATATTCCAAACTCCTATTAAATCCTATCCTTATAGTTGTTTTATTTACTCACTTAATTCATTTTATTCTAATAAACTTAGCTCTCTTTATAAAACCTCTTTTTTTCTTCTATCTGGCTAACTTTTAGCAATCTCTTTTTTTTAGAATAATTTTTCAGTGGAAAGATTAAAAAGAGTTTCACTTTCATTTTAAAGCTTTTCTGCGATATTGTATATTTCCGTGGATGGACTGTTGAATATTTTTGCATTATTCCATATAAGTCTTATATCATCATAAAACTCATCATCATTGTTATATTCGTAATTTTTTACTTTATTCTCAACCTTTTGCAAGTCCATAGGATTTTTAATAATTTCAAAATAATTTGGAATGTTTAAAGCAATTGGATCTACTGGATATAAGAAAGGACCTATCTAAAAATTACTCTTTAATATTTAAATTATCTTTTAACATTTCTTAAAGTTAAAATCTTCATTAAAGTTCCTTTTTTCTAGATTTAATCTTGACTATCTTTTTTGCTTTTATATGTCGACTACTTAGTCCAATATATACGTGTTAGGATTCTTTCTAATTACTTTTTTATTAATCTGCATGATGTATTGGCTCGGTAGGAGATTTTATATTAAAGTCAAACTATCGAGATTAATGTTAAAAGTAATGGGCTCCAATGTGTTGTCAACTGAAACATTATCCATTTTATAATTTTTTTTATTAAATTAAAAACTTTGTTAAATAAATAAAGCTCTTTTTTTGATATAATTTTTTATAATTATAATGACGATCATTTTATCTTAATAAAAAGCTTAGTAAAGAAAATAATGCTTTGAAGAGGATATATCTTATACTGTTTTTTAGTTCTTAGAAAAAGGATAAAGTTTTACCGGAATAACTGAGGTTAATTTTGGTATAAATAATAAAGAAAATGTCTTTATAGATTATTCTGGAAAATCTATAGATTTTGTAAGTGTTAATTAAATATAATTAACAAATGAATAAATATAAAGTAACTGGAAAGATGGATTTTTAAATCTATCAGA
>JACCDV011042613.1_pt1 | contig 10348 bp, 12 predicted proteins | sample 7446131 | NCBI WGS metagenome assembly JACCDV01 (sample SAMN15323448, study PRJNA562643) | freshwater metagenome | isolation source: river surface water | place: USA:Blue River Watershed | collected 2017-08-17
AGTGAATAATGCATTTTAGGAGTAATCGTTAATACAAATGAGTAAGAAATAGTAAATAAGCAAATAAAAGAGTGGGATTATTGATTTGAAAACCGTTATACTTTATTCTTCGATATTTATTCTAATATCGTTTCTGTCAATCATTTCCATATAAACCCTAAATCAATGATTTCATGTCCCCTCAGCCCATTCTCATCTTCGCAGACAATTCCCCACCACAAATAATATTTTGTTTGAGGGAGTTTAATGTTTTTCTGGTGGACCATTTTAAAATTTATTAATGTTCTAATCAACTATAATCAATTCATAATCCCATTCATGTAATAAAGCAGCTATTCCTTCCATGAAGAGTCCGACTCCTCCATCAAAAGGCCCTACCATCGTGTCACCTCTGAGGTATCGCCTATTTTATCCATAGAAAAAGCGAGAACTTCTTCATTAGATTTTTAAGAATAAGATGAAGGTAACGAAGGCGGCGTTGAAGGTAGGACTAAATCTGTCAACAGCCAAGTATTTGGTGAAGAACTACAAAAGATAGCATAACATAGTAAAAAAAACAAAATTGTTAACTGCTACAACTCACAAAAACAACATAGAAAGTGGCTCTTTGCCCCTGCCCCACCCTCCTTACCCCGCCTACTACTACCTTGTGCCCCAAAATACAGCCTTCCCTGCATTTCCAGGCAGCTACTTCCCCGCCTGGTGATAATCCATAATAATCGATTTAATGATTAAATGATTTAATAGTGAATATCGATCAGTTAATAAAAGGGAAGGTGTCCTTGTATCTGCTCACCTGCTCGTCACTTGGCCAGTACTCCTTCCTTCCTATCCCCAACTCCTATGCTTTTTTTGCGTATTCTTTTTTGGTATGCTTAAAGAATACTCTACATGCATAAAAAACGCCAATCGCCTTCCTCAGCTCGACTATCTTCAAATAGTGGCTGGCTTTGTAGATGTCGTTGAGCTCACTGTTCGAACACTTCCCCAAATAATGAATAACTCTGCTTTGGAGGTAGTCTTGGATGTTGCTGGAGGCGATGTTGGGAGGGGGAAGTTGCAAGTGATAGTTGTTTTCGCTGAGGATGAACAGTACCTTTTCCCAGGTTTAATTGGTAAAGGTGTTGATTTAGTGGGTGTCAGTTTGCTCAATGGCCTAGGACTACTCAAAGTATTTCATCATCCTGTACATCTCACCAGTAATCTGATATGGCTTCCCATTTATCACCACCCTCTTGTTTGTATTGTAGCCCGCCTCTTGCTTCCTCATTGATTGTCGCTAGGAGGGTGTGTTGGTAAGGTCAAGTAAGATAACTGGTTTATAAATGTGCTTATAATGTTCTATTGTATAAGTAGTATAATGGCGTAAAGACAAGACGATCAATCAATATTGCACCAAATTTGGCATTGTTAGAACTCCACAACTTTTAATACAATATTTTTGGTTCCGACTTATCTAACCTCAAAAAAACATACAATTAATAACAGTCTTTATCAAATAAATTAAAAATAAATACAGTCAAAATCAAACATTTATTGGTCGATCAAAACATTTGTCCAAGGCTTACCTTTTTTTCCTGCTTTTCCTTATCTTATCCAAGTTGTTCAATTCATGATATCATTCGAGCCTGTACACAACGGAAAGTGAGTGTTGCCTGACTGTTAATGCATATTTTGATGCTTTTTGTTCTTGCAACATCTCACCTCGGATAATATGTCTTGAAACAAGTTAATATTGATGCTTGTTTTTAAAACTATTTATTTTATTAATACTATTTATAAACAATAAGCTAATTATGATTGATTCTTTGAAGATAATCTTAAATTATTTATTTCCACAATGAGGATCATTTCTTTTAATCAATTCCCTATGGAGTACGCTCAATAGTAATTGCACATGCCAAAATTATACATTTTGTGACCATATTGAATCTCTGTCTTCTTTTCATTCAATCGCCTAGCTTCTATTTGAATCATTATTGATGATTTTTTCTATGTTGAACGGAACTCAAATTCTGAAAATGGTGGCAGGCCAATGCAATATAGAATATTTGGGGAGAGCTGAGCTGCTAATCAAAATGGAGGGTATAACAAATTGAATTTATTTTCTTCTAAAAGATGTAATGTGCCGGTAATGAATGATGAGTTAAGGCAAAAGTGGTGGTGGGGTGATAGTGGGGAAGGGAGGGACTTCAAGGCAGTAATAAGATAGGCTGAATGGGAGTTTAATTCTTTTCTGGTGCAAACTATTAAAAGCTAATAATATTCTATTAATAATATTAAAATCATACCTTTGCTCTTCAATGGCCTAAAGCAGCTATTCTTTCCACTAATAGTCAGATTCCTCCATCAAAAGACCTTACAATCGCGTAACAGCTTAGGTATCATCCTTTTTATTTTTAGAAAAAAGAAGAACTCATACAGGAAGTCTTCAATAATAAGATGAAAGTCACCAAGGCAGCGCTAAAGATAGGAATCAACATCTCAACAGCCAAGCACCTAGTCAAGAATTACAAAAAAATGCATAATATAGTCAAAAAGAAAAAATAGATTACTCCCCCCCAAAACCTTCAGTAAATTGGGCCCCACCCCTTCATCCCACTAACACACCCCCTCCTCCCCGGCTACTACTACCTTGCTCCCAATCCAGCATACCTGCCTCTCTTCCCCACTCACTACTACACCAATTCCTGATGATGCATCAATAAATAATTTAATTCAAATATTTAAAGCAACATCAACACTCAATTCATCAAAGGGAGGCATCCCTACCAGTCCATAGTTACTTAGGAATGAGCTAGCACCCATCTAAGCTCATCCCACCTTTTTACCCCTTCTTCTCATAATCCTTTCTGGTCTACTTAAAAATAGTTTACATGCATAAAAAACTCCTACTGCTCTCCTCCACTCATTTCTTTTCAAACAAGAGCTCAGTTCGCCCATTTGGTTTACTTCTTGACTCAATACCTCTTCGAAATAATCAATAATTGTGGGTAAGGATCAAACTTGAAATTTCCCGTTGCGGATGGTGAAGAGGAGGAAGTTGCAAGCGATAATTGCCCTAGTTGAGAATAAAGATTGCCTTTTCTCAGATTTAGTTGCCAAAGAACTTGATCTAAGGTATATTAGCTAACTCAGTGGCCCTCGATTACTCCAAGTGCATTATCCTATTCGGCATGCATGTGATAAGTTGATAGAGCTGACCTTTGATCGCAATCCTCAATTTATTGCGAATCGTCCTTGCCTTGCTTCCTCTCAACCAGCAAAAGCCTGATTAACAGGTAAGCCTGATGCTCGATTAAAAATGCTCTTATAAGATTTCTGCTGGTTTATAATAAAGTAGTATAAGGGTAAAAAGAGAAGAAATCAATGAATTTTTAGCCCACTCCGCGTGTACTCGTAGCCAGAAAACAACTCTATATTACAAACCAGTTACTTTGCACCTACTAGTTACGCAGCATTATCTCATTCTGCGCCACCAACTACTTTATCTAGGTCTACTCCGAGGAGCACTCCTCCTCATCCCAACTTACCTTACGCATGTCAGGTTGCCAGGGGGCTTCAATCAAACGGGATGCCACCTTGTCGATTGGGAAGTTTCGAAGCCAAGGGTGCTTGAGAATCTCATCAATCCCTAAATGGCCGAGTCGAAGGTTGGGCTTGCGGTGCAGCAGCCGATTAATGAAGTCCGCTGATTACAAAGACCAGCTTTCAGGTATTTAGTGCTTCTTTATTTGTACTTGTCTCGCAAGCACTTCCTACCTTATCTCCTTACGGGAACGACCATGGAAGGGCCTTCTTCTGAGCATCATCTCATGGGCAATGACTCCAACAGCGAAATAGTCAGCAGAGTATGAGTGATTTTGCCGGCACAATACTTCGGGAGACATGTAGCCAGGGGTCCCACTTGTATCACTATTGTTATTAGGACGATATGGCCTTGCAACTCCCAGGTCAGTTATCCTTGCGTATCCTTGTCTATCAAGTACGATATTCTAAGGCTTTATGTCCCTGTGGATTACTCCCTTTGAGTGCAAGTACCTCAAACCCAGCACTATACAGACAATCAAAAACTTAGACTCCTATTCATTGAATTTCTTTCTTGAAAGGTGATGCCTTAGGTCTCCGCCTGGCAAAAAGTCAAGGACTAAGTATAGGTTTTGTCGATCTTGATGGGCTTGGAGCAGATTGACAATGAACGGACTTTACAATGATGCGAGTAATGATTTTTCATTGATTACGCTTGGGACACTCTTTTTCGCTATCACCCTACTTTATTTACTAAGTACAATGCTTTCGACATTTCTTTTAAAGCCAGGTACTTCCCGTTACTGCCCCTTAGTTCCACCCGCCAGACCTTCCCAAACCCTCCCCTCCCCACCACTTCCTTCTTCTCGATCATATTCATTAAGTTAGTACTTTTCTCTTGATGGTTTGAATATTTCTTTTCCAGCGATAATTTAGGAGACTGCTCCCGTGTGGTCATTATTTGCGAGGTATTGAATTTGTTAGAGGATTGCAGGTGGGAAGGAGGGTTGATATTAATGGAGCAAGAGAAGGTTCCCATGGGGGAAGGCACGTAGGTGGGCTTAATGGAGGTCGACTTGTGATGGTGTTGCGATTGATTTTCGTCATTAAGGACAGGCTTGGGCTTCTTTACTAGATGGCGCTAGTGTTACTTGAGTTGTTGCTGGAAGATTTCGGAGTCGATATTTGCAGATTCATATGGGAATATAACGATCAAATTATGCAATACCTAATAATCCATTATATCTCTCTAACTTAGCACAAACTGCATAGCATTGGACCCCTTTCGTGAGATAACAATTTTGTTCATAGGATTATCCATTCTTAGCATTGTTACTGACCAACTATAATATAAACACAACTCTGATCTAGCGAATGAGGGCCTTCATAGAGAACAAGTAAGGGAAAGAAAACGATAAGCTAAATATTCGATCAAATAAGCGCAAACAAAGTAAGTCTCCCATCAAGTTCCAATAAAGGATTAAGGAACTATAGCAAAAAATGCAGAAGGACATCAAAAAGAAAAGTCTAGCCAAGCAAAAAGCTTGCTCACCCCTCCCCAATTCACCTCAATAACTCAATAAAGTGACAAAGTCACCAATACAGCTATTCCAACCAAAATATCCTTACTAAGCAAATAGTCCATAGGTTCTTAGACAAACACGTCCGGTGAGCCATGGGAAAGTACTGGCGAAAACGCAGCCAAAGTAAGCTAGAAACGGCTACCAAAATATATTCATAACAAATAATATTACTAATGGAGTAAAGATGGGCCCGAAAGTAAGAGCAAAATAAAATGACTAAGCAGTGACCCAGCTGAAGCAAGACAATCAAAGATATAAGCAAATATACAGTAAGTCGCTTGAAAAGATGCAAAGCCTACAGGCCAAGTTGGCGAACATTAAAGAGGAACACCAAATATAGAATGGTGCGCTCTAAGTGACCCTTAATAATTTGAAGAGACAAGTGGAGGAGAAGAAGCCCAACACTATCCACGGTTTTAGCTTCAAACAGTTGGACTTTATGCTGATAAGGGGAGAAGTAATTGGGGAGAGCGAGCACTAGAGTTCATCAGACTTCCATCAGTATATGGGACATGGGTCTTTTGCATGCAGTTCCCTTTCGATTGAATCCAAATAAATATATTGATCTTTCATATATCGTATAGCGCCTCTTTCACATTAAAACTACAATCAACAGAACTGTAACAACTGAATACAAATACTGAGAGCAACAAAATAATAACTCTGCAAGATTTCATCATTGAAATTAATGATAAAACTATATTGAATCAAGTAATGTCTCACCTGGCAGCAATATAGTGCTCCAACAAATTCATCTCCTTCAGATACTGCATTAACTCCAAAGCGTTGGCCTCCGCTAAGCACAGTTTCAAATTTTATAGAAAATGGCTCTCATCCTCGTGCAGGCGCAGGATGCGTGCCTTCCAAAATCTGTCCAGCCTGAGTGGGAGGTTTTCTATGATGGAAATCATTTGTTAGTCCTTTCTACTCATCGCAATAAAAATATTATTGAAATTTGATTATTATAACTGAGTAATAAAAACCACTAACAGTAAGCAAAGAAAGTACCTTTGCCCAAACATTATACCTCACCCAACGTATCACCGCCTATATCTCTTAATCGATATATTTTTTTATTTCAGTAAAGAGCATTTAAATCATTGTTTAAGGAGCAGCTGATGGTTTTTGAGGTGCACGAACAGCTCCTCTTCGCTCTTGAATGCCTTGCTGCAGTACTGGTCGCAGGTGTAAATATTTTAGAAGTCAGGCAGGCGCTCTATTTGCGAGTTGAGACTCCCGCAGCAACTGCAGGTGAAGGTGGATTTCTGGTAGCACTAGTAGCAGAAGAAGTGCTGGCAAGGGTAGGACACCATTCGTATGTGTACGGGGAAGGAACATACAGGGCATATCTTGGCCTTCTTCTCAAAGCCCAGAGGGTTCACCTAACTAACACAACTCTTACTCTCACCACCGCGTTCTCCCCGAATACTAGTTCGTCGTCGTAGGGTGGCTCCAGTGGGTATTTGTTATCCTACGCCATCTATTATAAATAATCAATCATATAATCAACACTCTATTAGCTTATCCAGTGCCTTCTAGACAAGCAGGGTGGCCTATCTGCTGAATTCGTTGGGCATGAGCTTGACGTCGAATTGCAGAAAACCGTGAGGGAACTATTCAAGGATAGTGAGGCGATTGCTTTTGTCATTCAATCCACTATATAGATTGGTCAATACCTGAGACGTTAAATGAACCTGCAACAGTCATCATGAAAAGGATCCTTGTTTCCCACGAAGATCTACGTAGGCGGGAACTCACCAAGGATCTCGTCTTATGCCACTGATGGACTTATTAACGGGTTTTGATCAGCTTATTTAGCATATTATCCGAGATATGACTTTGCACATACTTTCAAAAATGTATGAGGAAGAATCATGTCGTTGAGTGCAGTTAAGAAACTTGGAGTATAGGTTAATAGATTCAAGTTTAATGCAGGATAGACCAATACTATTCCTGATGGTCTCTTGAATCCCCATTTGATCAATAAGGTTGTTAAAGCTGCAACCAGGTTGCCGCCTGCTGAGTCTCCCACAAGAATAATCTTCTCAGGCATGCCCTCAAAGAGATTAGTAAAGGTTTAAATAGTCCACATGTATGCCTAGAAGCAATCATACAGTCCGTAGGGAAAAGGGCGATCAGGTGCTTTGCCATAGTCAACTGAAACAATGGGGACATTAAGATGATTGGACCAGTTCCTTGTGTATGTCTGATGTATGAATGAAGACATGGCAATGAAGCCTCCTCCGTGAATATGAAAGACTATGGCTTTTGGCCCTTTGCCTTAGTGTTTGAATACTTTGGTCATATTCTTAAAGAAACCGCTTGCTTACTTTTATTTACTCCCCCTGTACTATAGTTTCTTATTGTAGTTAATCCTTATCCTTATGCTCTATTCATACTTCTTCTTTAATAATAATTATTAGCAATACTTCCTACTGTCTTCTATGGCAACAGAAGGTTTCTCTAACTTCTCCCCTTTTAGCCTCCTGTAAAAGTAGTCCTTGTAAAGTCGAGGAAGGTAGTAGACAGAGGAGTGTGCAATGGAAGGGAGGCAAAGCGTAATGAACTCTCTAAACTTTTTGCTTTAAGGCAAATTCCAAATCTACTTCGCAAGATCATCTTTGCCCTCCGATATCATGACCTCTGCCTAGAATTTAGCCTACTTCTTAAACAATGCGCACTTCAATATTTTGATAGATTTGTCATAAATTGCCTTTATCTTCTAGTTGAGTCCCGAATCTTGGCCTTTACATCGATCCATGATGCTCATGGCTGCATTAATGATGTTGAGCTTAAATAAATGCATTCGATACATTTTCCTTCAATTCCTTGAATGATTTATCAATGGTCGCTGTATCGCTTAGTCTTACATACACTATCCTTTCCTTATTGATTAGATGATGCCAGCGTTAGTGAATCAAGCTGACTGAGAACAAGTCATTGACGTCCTTGACACAGGCAAAGGGGAACACTTCGCTGATCGTTTTGATCTTTGAGTTAGCTATCTTCATGCCATTGATGATCTTATCGACCCTAAGGTGGGCTTCCTAGCTGTAGGTTTCCTCACTTAGATACTGGCTTTCTTGTTTGAGGCTGCCAATGGCTAAAAGATATGCCCTCAAGTACTCTATCTCCTTCTTAAAGAGGTCGTCCAGAATGTTGATATTGATCTTCCTATGGCACTCCGACTCCTCAATCATAAACTACATGATTTCTCCGAAATTCTTACAATATAACTCTTTAAAGTTTTACTTAGACCGAAACTATAGCACGAAGAGGATCATTGTTAACTGCACCTCACGAATTGTAAGCACCTTCTTGAATATGCTCAGTAGCTATCGGATCGACTAAAGCCATTTCGTTTTTGTCGGATGGCTTCCTTACTATTGTTTGTGTTGTTGGGGGATGTATGTAATGACTTAAGTGATGGCAAGATTGCACTTGAGAATGGTTCCTCTATTTTCGTCTATCCTCACCTCCAAGTGCAAGAACTATTCATAGTTCAACTCACTCTCTGACTCGATCTCCACCTGGCTGCGAGCGAGAGCGGACACTCTCATGAGATCTTCCTCCTCAAGGCTATCGAGGGATTCGTCTTTGGCCCTTAGTTCCAGTTCGAGTTCATCCATTATTATCCTGTGATGCGATGGAAGATTATAACTTTTATCGCCATGATGATGAATGCGAAGGCGGCCACTGCGCTATAGAACGAGAGATTGTAATGCATACCCTAGTAAGCCGTAACAAGCTGGAGGCCAGCTGCCCCAACTACGCCTACGAAATCCTGATGCTGGAGATCATCGTGGAGGACGACCACTACCACCGCAAGCCCACCATCGACGAAATATCCAAACTCATCCAGCTCTACATGGTACGTCACGAGGCATTCAGCTGGCAGTGGAGGTCCTTTAGAGCTCGGCCGACAAGCGCTACGACTACTTCAAGAGGAAAATCCACCAACTCATGCTCAAAAAGCACATCGTGGAACTCATGCACTTCGCCAGCGGCAAGACAGTCGACCAGAAGACCCTCGAGGACTGCTTCAAGGCCGATCTGGAGGCCAGGAAGAACGAGCACGAGGCCCAGGTGTTCTTTAACAAGACCGACAACACCAAGGTGCAGGAAATACTCAAGAAGGCAGAACTCCAGGTCAAAACACTCAACACCAACATCCGCAAAAATATACTCTCCCAGGAACAGCAGCTCGAGGAAAGGATCAAAAATAGGAAAATGAAGTCAGAAAGTGGCAGCATTTCCAAGTTCAAAATAGAGTCCCACAATGCACAGGCCAAGCCTGAGGAAAAACAGGTCAAAATCGACCCCAGGATGGAATACTTCGAAGATTACGGAGAAAACGCACTTAAGACAAAGATAGGGTCATCCAAGAACATACGAGGAGCGTTCGGATCAGTGTAGAAAGTAGACATAAAGAAACTGCGTGATTACATTTGACTACAAACTATTACTTTGATTGATAACTCAATTTGATCAGTTGTCAGTAGGGATTATCTAGTATCCCTCATCAGGGAAAAGCTTCTTGGCCACCGACTCCCCCTTATTCTCATAGTACTCCTCCAGTGTTTCGCAAAAGTATATGGCTTCAACCATGTCCTTGATAAGGCAAACAAAGAAAGTAAGCGTGAAGATGTTTATGATGAAGCTTACCACCAAAGCCAACACACTCACCCCTCCATTGCTTTTCATATAGAGAAACCCTATGAGGGTTGAGAGGAGACTCAAAGCCACGTGTCCTCCGATTCTCACGAACTAAATAAGGGAAGAAGTACTCGGTTAGCTGAAGAGTTACCCTCGAATTACTTGGAGTGGTAGAGTATCTTCTCACACCACCTCGAAGCATTGCAGTACGGCATTCCAACTACATTGATGAGCACCATTGCCTATGACCGAGCAAGGTCCAGCAGTTGTTCGCAGCAACAGCAGAATCGACGATAAGGTCCATGGTCATCCTGCGCTGGCTTTATCATATCATAGAGGATATCAATGGGATAAAGCAAATGAAGGAGAAAGGCCCCACCTGCCACACTGCCCCAATGGAACCTGAACAGGTTGGACAGTCCAAACATAAGCGAGTGCGCATTAGTAAAATACCAGCTCACGGTTGTCCCACTCACAATCATATTGACTGCATTATGCCATTTGTACATGCCTATTTCAAGAAGCACAGACCCCAAGTGAATTCGATTATGCTCAGCACTGTCATAAAGGTGGCGAATGCA
>JACCDV010416958.1_pt1 | contig 10347 bp, 7 predicted proteins | sample 7446131 | NCBI WGS metagenome assembly JACCDV01 (sample SAMN15323448, study PRJNA562643) | freshwater metagenome | isolation source: river surface water | place: USA:Blue River Watershed | collected 2017-08-17
CCGGTCAGGGTGAGGATGTATTTTTCACCCGAGCCACCCAGGCCCACCTTGCTGCGCACGCCCGGCAGGTTGGACATCACGTCGCGGATCTGGTTTTCGATCACCTGCTTAACCGGGCGCGCACCACGTTCATCCAAGAGCACGGTCAGCGTGGCCTTGCGCACTTCATTGGTCGCACCGCCAGCAAAGGGGTCAGACCCTACGGCACCGCCACCGATGGTGGTGTAGATGCTCTTCACATGCGCAACCTTGCCGACCAAGTCACGTGCGTGTTCGGCTGCTGCGTGGGTCTGCTGCAAGGTGCTCCCCGGGGGCAGCTCCACATAGACCTGGGTCTGCGAGTTGTCGTCCGGCGGAATAAACCCGCTGGGAATCAGCGGCACCAGAAACAGCGAGCCGACAAAAAACGCAATCGCCGCAAACATGGTGGTCCAGCGGTGGCCCAGCGTCCAGCGGGTCATGCGCAGGTACAAGGGCATCCACTTCGGCTCTTCGTGCACGTGGGTGGACGGCTTCATCAGGTAGGCCGCCATCATGGGCGTGAGCACCCGCGCCACCACCAGCGAGGCGAACACGGCAAACACCGCCGTCCAGCCAAACTGCTTGAAGAACTTGCCCACCACGCCGCTCATGAAGGCGGTGGGCAGGAACACGGCGATCAGCGCGAAGGTGGTGGCGATCACGGCCAGGCCGATTTCGTCGGCTGCTTCCATCGCCGCCTGGTAAGGTGTCTTGCCCATGCGCAGGTGGCGCTCAATGTTTTCCACCTCCACAATCGCGTCGTCCACCAAGATGCCGATCACCAGCGAGAGTGCCAAGAGCGTCACGATGTTGGTGGTGAACCCCATGTAGTTCATGCCAATGAACGCGGGGATGGCCGACAGCGGCAGCGCCACGGCCGACACCAGCGTGGCACGCCAGCTGCGCAGGAAGAACCACACCACAATCACGGCCAGCACAGCGCCTTCGTACAGCATGGTCATGGAGGCATCAAATTCCTCCTGCACCGGCGTCACAAAGTCAAACGCTTGTGTCAGTTCCAGGTCGGGGTGCTGAGCTTTCAGGTCGGCCAGCGCTTTTTGCACGGCGGCGCCCACTTCCACTTCGCTGGCGCCCTTGCTACGTGTGATCTCAAAGCCCACCACCGGCTTGCCGTTGAGCAAGGCCATGCTGCGCTGCTCGGCCACGGTGTCCTTGACCGTGGCCACTTCATCCAGGCGCACACGCTTGCCACTGGACAGGCTCAGCTCCAGTTGCGACAGCTCTTCCACCGTGGCCACCGTGGCCAGGGTGCGCATGGGCTGTTCCGATCCGCCCAGGTCGGCACGGCCGCCTGCGCTTTCGGTCTGCACCTGCTTGAGCTGGCGCGAGATGTCGGCCGCCGTGGCGCCCAGCGCCTGCAGCTTGAGCGGGTCCAGCGCCACCTGCACTTCGCGCGTCACGCCGCCCACGCGGGCCACGGAGCCCACACCCCGCACGCCCAACAGGGCCCGCGAGACGGTGTTGTCCACAAACCAGCTCAGCGCTTCATCGTCCATATTGCTGGAGCGGATGGTGAAGGCCAGGATGGGTGCGCCCGAGAGGTTCATCTTGCTGACGATGGGGTCACGCACATCGCTGGGCAAATCACTACGCACCTGCTGCACCGCGCTGCGCACATCGTCCACCGCTTCTTGCGTGGGCTTCTCCAGACGGAACTCGGCAGTCACCGACACATTGCCATCCGAGACCCGGGTGTAGATGTTCTTCAGCCCCTGCAGCGGCGCAATGGCGTTTTCCAGTTTGCGGGCGACTTCGGTTTCCAGCTGCGCCGGTGCGGCACCGGGCAGGCTTGCAGACACGGTGACGGTGGGCAGCTCCAGGTCGGGGAACTGTTGCACCTTCATGGCGTTGAAGGACATGACGCCCGCCAGCGTCAGCAGCACAAACAGCATGACCGCCGGTATCGGGTTCTTGATCGACCAAGCAGAAACATTCATCTGGCTTGCTCCTTATTTGCTAGCTGCTGGCGCAGTATTTGCGGGGGCTACGGGCATATTTGGCTTGGAAACTGCCTTGGGGGCCTCGACCACCTTGACGAGGTCTCCTTCGCTCAAGAAGCTGCCACCGGTTGCCACCAGCTTGTCTTCGGGCTTCACGCCGCTCTGCACTTCAATCTGGTCACCCACCACGCGGCCGGTCTGCACCTTGAGCTGGGCAATGCGGTTATCCGCGCCCACGCGGTACACATAGCTGAAGCCATCACGGACCACCACGGCCGTCTGCGGCACCGTCAGCGCACCGGAGCTGCCCAACTCAAACTCGCCGCGTGCATACATGCCGGGCTTGAAGGCCCCTGGGGCCGTCTTGCCACCGGCCACTGCACCAGCCAGATCCACATAGACCAGGCCGTTGCGGGTGGCCGCATCCACCGTGGGAGCCAACATGCGCACCCGACCCTTGACCTGCGCGCCGGTGGGCGACGTCACCACCACATTGGTGCCCACCGTGATGCGACCCAGCTCGGCCGAGGTCACTTCGCCACGCCACTCCAGCCGGCCCTGGCGGATCAGCTTGAACATCTCGGTACCAGCCCCCACCACAGAGCCCACCGAGGCGGTACGTGAGGAGATGGTGCCGTTGTCGGGTGCCAGCAGCTGGGTGTGTTTGAGGCGCAGCAGCTGTGCGTCGAGCTGGGCCTTGGCCGACTCGACCCGCGCCTTGGCCGTCAGTTCGGCGGTCAAGTACTGGTTGACCTGCTGGGCGCTCAGGGCCCCGGTGCCCTGCACGGCGCGGGCGCGGTCGGCGTTGGCCAGGGCCTCCGCCGCATTGGCCTGGGCCTCGGACACGGCGGCGCGGGCCAGGGCCACATCGGCCTGCACGCTCTCGGCCGCAAAGGTGGCCAGCACCTGGCCCTTGCGCACGGTGTCGCCCACCGCGGCATGCAACTCCTGCACCCGCAGACCATTCACTTCGGTGCCCACGCTGGCTTCTTGCCACGCGGCCACACTGCCATTGGCCGCCAGCTTGATGGGCAACACGCCGCTTTGTGCCTGGATGGTGGTGACAGTGAGCGAAGGCTTGGCGGCAGTGGCTGCGCCGGGTTTGGCCGGGTCAGCGGCATCGGCCGCCTGGCTGCGCGTGGCCAACAGGCCCAGGCCCCCCAGAGTCAGCACGCCTGCAGCCACCAGGCCCAGGGTCAGCGGTTGAAAAGAGAAGCGGTTGAAAAGACGGTTCATGGTGCGGTCTCGCTAAAAATCAATCGAATACAGGGAAATCAGGGAGCGGGCTCAAAGCCACCGCCCAGGGCGCGGTACAGCGCCACCCAGGCGCGGTTGCGCTCCAGTGCCAGTGCCAGCTGGGCCGACTGGGAGGCCAGCGCCGTGCGGCGCGCGTCCTCCAGCTCCACCAGACTGGCCAGGCCCTGGCTGTAGCGGCCTTCAGTGGCTGCCAAGGATTCGGCGTAGCCGCGGGTGGAGACTTCGGCGTCTTGTTTGCGGGCGTCGGTGCTTTGCAGGTTGACCCGGGCCTCCTCCACCTCGCGCACGGCCTGGCGCACCTTGGCGCGGTACACGGCCACCGCCTGGGTGTAGCTGGCCTCGGCGGCCACCACATTGGCCTTGCGCACGCCGCCATCAAAAATCGGCAGCGTCAGCGCCAGTGGGCCAAAGGACCAGGTGTCCAGATTCGTCTCGGTGCCCATGCTGCTGTAGCGCAGGGCGCCCACATTGCCGCTCAGGGTCAGGCGCGGGTAGCGCTGGGCCTTGGCACTGCCCACCTGGGCACTGGCCACCACCACATCGCGCTCGGCGGCAAACACGTCGGGGCGCTGGGTGAGTGTCTGGGCCGGCACGCTTGCTATCGAAACAGGAGCTGCTTGCGCAGGTTTGGCGAGGGCTGAGGCCAGTTTTTGCTTCAAATCCGCCTCGGGCACGCCGGTCAGGGCTACCAGCGCTTTGGTGTCGATCTCGCAGGCCGCCGTCTGCTGCGTGACACGGCTGCTGCCATCGGCGGCGCTGGCGCGAGCCAGGGCTGCCACGGAGGGTGCGGTGAAGCCGGCCTTGGCACTGATGTCGGCCAGGCGCGCAGTTTCCTGGCGCGAGGCCGCATCCTTGCGAGCCACGTCCAGCTGCTGGTAGCAGGTGGAGAGGCTGTAGTAGGTGTTGGCCACTTCGGCGGCCACGGCCACGCGGGCGTCATGCCACTGGGCCTGGATGCCTTGCAACTGCGCGTCGGCCGCCTTGCTCACCGCCCGGTTGGCGCCCACCAGGTCCAGCTCCCAGGCGGCTTGCAGGCCGATGGTTTGTGTGGTGGCCACCGGCACGTTGGGCTGGCTCACACCACGGCTGGCAGCAATGGAGGCATCCACTTTGGGCAAGAGCGCCGCGTTGGCGGTGGTGCGCTGGGCGCGGGCAGTTTCCACCCGGGCCATGGCCTGGGCCACCGAGGGGCTCACGGTCTGTGCGGCCTCGATCAGCTCCACCAACAGCGGGTCACCCTGCTGCTGCCACCACTGCGCCAGGCTGCCCACTGTGCCCTGGTGGGGCAGCGGCGCTTGCCATTGGGCGGTGACCGGGGCGTCCACCTGGGTGGCGGGCATGGTGATGGCGCAACCGGCGAGCGCCAGGGTCAGGATGGACAGGGTGGCCAGTCCAAGAGTGCGTCGGGCGTGGGGCAAATGCATGGTCGTGGGACAGAGTAGGTAAGAAAAATCAGGGCTGGGTGGGCGCGGCACGGCGCTGACGCTCGCCTTCCACCATGGACAGGGCGGCGACCAGCATGTGGTCTGCATAGGCGTCAATGGCGGCGGGTGAAGCAATCAGCGCGGGGCGGATGGCCTCGATGACATCGCTGCCCACGTGCAGGATCATGCCCAGCCCGACAATGGAGAACGCCAGGCGGTGCACATCGTCGTCGGGCTGTGTGACACCCAGATGGCGGCACAGGGTCTGCACCAGTGCCAGGTGGGCGGGCTTGATGTTGTTGTCGATCTCGGCCTGCCACAGGCCGGTGGGCTCCAACATTTCGCGGATGTGCAGCTTCATGCAGTTTTGCATGGCCACGCCGTTTTTCATCGGCTCGGTGAAGGTGTTGAGCATCGCGCGCAAAGACTCTGCCAGGCTTTGCGAGGGCTGGTCGATGCTGGCTGGCTCAATACTGGGATTGCTGCGTGGGTCGGTGAACACCGCGCGATAGAGGCCGGCCTTGTCGCCAAAGTAGTAGCTGATGGAGGCCACATTGACCTGGGCAGCCAGAGCAATCTCACGCGTGGACGTTTTGGCAAAGCCCTTGTCGGCAAACAACACCAGGGCGGCATCCAGTAAGCGGGTGCGGGCCTCTGGCCCGTCGCTGCGCAAGGGTTTGGCCAGGGCAGCGGACGAGCCAGGTTCAGGATGTGGGAGTGCGGACATGCCGCGAAGTATAGCTAGTTAAATCAAACGTTTGATTTAACTAAGCCAAGAAACCCATTTCAAGACGGGGTTTTGGGTGTCAGCAGGCGTAGGACTCACGGAAACGCGGCTCGCCTGCAAAGCGGCATTGCCAGGCCTGTGCCGCCAGCACCAGCAGGGCACCGTTGGCAAAGCGCAGCTCCCACACGCTGGCCGCACTTTCTTGCGCAGGCGCCGGGAGAGATGGGACCAGTTTCCCTGCTTGGAGCAGGCGCCCCTGCGTGATGCGCCCAGCCGCAAAACCCTCCCACTGCGCGACCTGGACCAGGTGCAAATCCAGAACAAGCCCTTGGGCATAGCCCCAGGCAGAGGGCCCCTCCCCCGCCTGCGGACCGAGGGTACGCGCTGTCACGGCAGAGAAATGCAGCGTTACGCTGTCGGCACGCCGCTGCGCATCGGACACCTCACTCTCGCTGAGTTGCCACTCCCACATCACCACCGCCTCAGTGGGCGTGCGCCAGACCACTCACCACCGTGACGAGCGCAATGCCTGCCATCAACCAGGCGATCTGGGCGGTGGTTTCGCGGGCACTCAAGCGCTTTTGCAGTTGCGGGATCAGGTCAGCCAGCGCCACATAGATGAAGCTGCTGGAAGCCACGACCAAGAAAAATGGCAGGTAGTCCTGCAACTGCTCCACCAGCCAATACCCGGTCAAACCACCGATGGCGGTGACCGCACCGGCCAGGGACACCTTGGTCAGAGGGGCACGGCGGCTGGCGGTACCAGGCCGCAGCACCACCAGGTCGCCCATGTGGTGCGGCACTTCGTGGGCCAAGACGGCCAAAGAGGCAATTACGCCCAAGCGCAGATCGGCCATGAAGGCGGACGCAATCAGCACCCCATCGCCAAAACAATGCACGCTGTCACCGGCCAGCACTGCCCAGGTGCCAGTCGTAGGCCGCTCAAGCTGCGCCGTGCCGGAATGGTCATGGCCATGGTGTGCATGGGCATGAGCGTGGGCATCCTCGGTGTGCGTATCGCCGTGGTGGTGGTGCTCGTGGCCGTGGTGCCAGAGCTCGGCCTTGTCCAGCAAAAAGAAGAAAACCAGCCCCACCAGCAGCACCAGAAACAGGTCGCGCGCACCGGCTTGGCTCTCAAAGGCTTCGGGGAGCAAATGCATGAAGGCCGTGGCCATCAGGGCCCCGGCCGCCAGGCTCAGCATGTGCTGGGTGTAGCGCCCCAGCGCGCCAAAACTCAGGGCAGCGGCCAACCAGACACTTCCAATGCCGGCCGCCAGGGTGCCCATCACAATCGCAAGCAGGATCAAGCCACGCCCTTCGCCTTGAACCAGGCCAGTGCCCGCAGGAATCCGTCCTCAGCTGCCTCTTTGCGGTAGCTGGGGCGGTAGTCGGCGTGGAAGGCGTGGGGCGCCTGCGGGTAGACCACAAACTCCGAGGCCTTGGCAGCCACATTGCCCTTGGCCGCGGCCAGGGCTTCTTTCATTTCGTTCACGGTGGTCAGCGGGATACCGCCATCCTGCCCACCGTACAGGCCCAGCACTGGTGCCTTCAGCGAAGCGGCCAGTTCCACCGGGTGTTTGGGGTTGACGGCATTGCTGGCACCAACCAGCCGGCCATACCAAGCCACGCCGGCCTTGACGTTTTTGCTGTGCGCGGCATACAGCCAGGTGATGCGACCACCCCAGCAGAAGCCCGTCACGGCGACTTTCTTCACGTTGCCACCGTTCTCGCCAGCCCAGGCCACTGCGGCGTCCAGGTCGCCCATGACCTGGTCGTCCGGTACCTTGGACACCACTTCGGCAATCAGCTTGCCGATGTCGGTGTATTTGCTGGCATCGCCTTGGCGCGCAAACAAGTCGGGCGCGATGGCCAGGTAACCGGCCTTGGCAAAACGACGGCAGGTATCGGCGATGTACTCGTGCACACCAAAAATCTCTTGCACCACCAGCACGATGGGCAGGTTCTTTTTGCCTTCGGGTGCGGCGTAATAGAAGGGTACGGTAAAGCCATCCACATCAAAAATGCCTTCGCCCGCGGCTAGCCCGGTAGCGGGTGTCTTGATCGCGGTCTGCGCCATGATGGGCATGGCGGTGGCAGCGTAACCCACGCCCAGCGCGGCCTTGAGCGCGGTGCGGCGGGTGGCGCCCTCTTCGGTGGAGCTGCCAGGCAGCAGGGAATTGACTTGATTCTTCAAAGCATCAAACACGGCATTCTCCTTGGGTTGAAACACAGCAGCCCGCAGTGTAGGCACAAGCCCAAAGCGGGTGCAGTGTGCGGGTCTTTGGCAGACCCGGGGCAGATCAGAAAGTTTCCCAGTCGTCGTCACCACCGGCTGGGGTAATGCGCGTCGATGTATGGGGTACCACCTTGGCGGTGGTGTTGACCACCGGGGGCGGCGTGGATGGTGCTGGCTTCTTCGCCGGTGTTGGCTTGGCTGCGGCTTGAGGGGCCGCTGCGCGGGCAGCAGGGCCAGCATCGGTGGCCCCGCGGCGCTCCGTGCCTTTGAAAGGCGGTGTTTTGGGCACAGAAGAGCGCACCGGCACGGCGGCCAGTGCCACCCCATGCGCGGACACAGCGCCCACCTTGAACACAGCCACCGCCTGCTTCATGCGGTCGGCCTGCTCGCGCAGGCTTTCAGCGGCCGCGGCACTTTCTTCCACCAACGCGGCATTTTGCTGCGTCATTTGGTCCAGGTTGCCGATGGCCTGGTTCACACCGGCAATGCCAGAGCTTTGTTCGTTGGCAGCCGCCGTGATCTCGCCGATCACATCCGCCACGCGGCGCACGCTTTGCACAATCTCCTGCATGGTGGCGCCCGCATCGGTCACCAGCTTGGTGCCAGACTCCACTTTCTCGACCGAGGTGCCAATCAGGCCCTTGATCTCCTTGGCCGCCTCTGCAGAACGCCCGGCCAGACTGCGCACCTCGCTGGCCACCACCGCAAAGCCACGCCCCTGCTCGCCCGCACGGGCTGCTTCTACAGCCGCATTCAGCGCCAGGATGTTGGTTTGGAAGGCAATGCCGTCGATCACGCTGATGATGTCGTTGATCTTCTTGCTGCTGGCGTCGATCTCCTGCATGGTGCTCACCACTTGGGTGACTACTTCCCCGCCACGCTGCGCCACGCTGGAGGCGCTGGCCGCCAGGGCACTGGCCTGGCGGGCGTTGTCGGCACTTTGCTGCACGGTAATGGTGAGGTTGTCCATGCTGGAGGCGGTGGCCTGCAGATTGCTGGACGTTTGCTCGGTGCGCTGCGCGAGGTCATTGTTGCCGGTGGCAATTTCAGCACTGGCAATGGCAATGCTGTCGGTGCTGCTGCGCACCTGCGAGACCATGCTGGCCAAAGATTCATTCATGGCGCGCAGGGACACCAACAGGGAACCAAACTCGTCAGCCCGGTTGGTGGATATGACGGAGCTCAGGTCCCCTTGGGCAATTCGCGCCGCCAAGTCATTGGCCTGGGCCAGGGGTTCACGGATGGAGCGCACCAACCAGGCGGTGCCCGCGAAGATCGCCGACACAATCACGGCCAAGCCCACCATGATGCCCACGCTGTTGGCACCGCGGCGGCGCTCGGTCTCTTCTTTGGCCTCATCCAGCTGCTTCTTCTGCAACTCCACCATTTCTTTTTGGGCCCCGATATAGGCGGCCATGGCAGGCAGGTACTGGCCATTCATGATTTGCAGGGCTTCATCCGGGTTGCCCGCCGTCTTGGCATCGCGCGCCTTGGTCCGCAACTCAATCACCGACTTGCGCAGGTCGCCGATTTTTTTCATCTGCGCCTTGTCCGCATCGGTCAAGGGCATGGCTTCGATTTTCTTCTGCAGCTCACTGATCTGGGCCGAGGTCGCGTTGATGGGCTCTTTGAACGAGTCGTTCACCGCATTGCCCTCTGCCAGCATGATGGCCTGGTTGCGCGCCGCGTTGGTCATGGTCAAACCATTCCACTCGGTGGAGATCTGCACCAATTCCTCCATCTGCGACTGTTTGGTCCGCCCCTCGGCCAAGATGTTTGCACTGCGCAACAGCCCCACGATGGCCACCGCACAAATGCCAGCAATCACCAGCACGATAAATGCCCACAGCTTGGTGGCAATCTTCAGTCCATTGAGTCCCATACGTCGACCTCTTTAGTTTAGTTATCCACACTGATGCGGCGGTGGGCGCCGCCAGCACATCGTCTACCTTAATGGGCCTGGTCCCAATTAGGGCCAACCCCAACCTCGGCGAGCAAGGGGACCTTGAGCGCCGCCACACCCGCCATCAGGCGGGGAATCTCGGTTTTGAGCCAGTCTATCTCTACCTCGGGCACTTCGAACACCAGTTCGTCGTGCACCTGCATGATCATTTTGGTACCCCTATTTTGCGCATCCAATGCTTGCTGTACCTTGACCATGCTCAACTTGATGAGGTCAGCGGCCGTGCCTTGCATGGGCGCGTTGATGGCTGCACGCTCCAGACCCGCCAACTGCGCCCCCTTGGCGGACTGGATGCCCGCGAGCTGCAGGCGCCGGCCAAACACGGTTTCCACGTAACCTTGCTGCTTGGCCAGCGCACGGGTGGACTCCATGTAGTTCTTGACGCCGGGGTAACGCTCGAAGTAGCGCGCGATGTAGTTCTTGGCCGCCGTGTTGTCGATCCCCAGGTTGCGCGCCAGGCCAAAGGCACTCATGCCATAAATCAGGCCGAAGTTGATCACTTTGGCGTAACGGCGCTGCTCGCTGCTCACCTGGTCCACCGGAACGCCAAACACCTCGGCCGCGGTGGCGCGGTGCACGTCCAGCCCGTCGTGGAAGGCTTTGAGCAAGGCCGCATCGTCGCTAATGTGGGCCATGATGCGCAGCTCGATCTGGCTGTAGTCGGCGCTGGCGATTACACAGCCCGGTGCGGCCACAAAGGCCTCGCGTACGCGCCGGCCTTCGGGGGTACGGATCGGGATGTTTTGCAGGTTGGGGTC
>JACCDV010418252.1_pt1 | contig 10343 bp, 12 predicted proteins | sample 7446131 | NCBI WGS metagenome assembly JACCDV01 (sample SAMN15323448, study PRJNA562643) | freshwater metagenome | isolation source: river surface water | place: USA:Blue River Watershed | collected 2017-08-17
AAAGGGGCCAGGACTATGTCCATCTTGATGAGTGTCTGCTTGACGGTACGTAATAGGATCAGAGAGACTGGACAAGGATTCTTTGCTGGGTATGCGGGGTTTAGTGTTTAGGGGTGTGAGGGGTTACTTTTGGCTAACACCCGTTTTTAATGATTTACCTACAAGCCTTAGTAAATAAAGTACAACGCCACCCGGTGTGAAGGGTGGCGATTAGGTGGAGATGTGACCTTGATGGACGGTTACAAAGCAGTGTAACCAGACAGCAACAAAGTAACGATAACAATGATGTATCTCAGGACTAGTCCACCGAAAGTGTGGAAGAGTCCGTAACTCAGGTCTTTCTCCTCGTACTTCATGACGAGGATAATGAAGAGTGTGTACATTTTTTCTCCTATTTTAGGTGGGGAACAGTTTTTTGTATAATGCAACAAGATACTATGAAAGTCAATTTCTAGTTGCAAAATTGGTGGAAAAGTAAGGGAAGTCGGTTTTGTTTTTAAGCGGGTTATGGTACTATACCGGCGCAAAAGCGCTTCGGGGCTTTTTTAGATTTTTCATGTTTTCCCTTGTAAATACTGCTTACGCGGCCTCTGAAGGAGGAATTAATGTGGCACTTAAGCCTTACGTGCTTGGTGAGATTTTTGGTGTCCCGCTCACGGCTACGCTCCTGACGACTTGGCTGACCATGGTTCTTTTAGTGGCGGTAGCGGTGTTGGTCCGGCAACGTCTAGCGCTTGTCCCAACTAAGCTACAAAGCGGGGCTGAGTTGCTGGTTGGAGGTGTCTATGACTATATGAGCGATGTACTTGAAAGTAAGAAGATGGCGAAGCAATACTTTCCGGTTGTCATGACTATATTTATCTTTGTCTTGGCTCTCAACTGGGTTGGTCTTTTGCCGGGCGTGACCTCGATTGGTCTTAATCATGATGGGCACTTTACACCCCTTCTGTACCCAGCCGGGACTGATCTTAATATTACTTTAGCTTTCGCCATTATTGCTTTCTTTACTATTGAAATTGCTGGTGTTTTAACTCTCGGTCTCTTCAAGTACGGTGGAAAGTTCATAAATTTCTCCTCACCACTCAACTTTATTATTGGTATTATCGAACTTATCTCTGAGCTAGCTAGACTAATCTCATTCTCATTTCGTCTCTTCGGTAACATCTTTGCTGGCAAGACGCTTCTAGTGGTAATTATGTTCTTCATACCTTATGTGGTGCCGGTACCACTTATCGCTTTTGAGGTCTTTGTAGGCTTTATTCAAGCTTTCATTTTTGCTATCTTAACTTTATTCTTTATTAAGTTAGCGGTGACCGAACCGCATTAACCCCGTTAGAAAGTATGTAGATAAGCTTTAAATGGAAAATATTATTTAGAAAGAAGAAACGAAGTTTTTTCTAACGGATTAAAATTAATATTAAGAATCAAAGAGGTGTACTTTCTAACGGGGTATAGTGGACAATCACGAGTTCCGTTTAAAACAAATTGGGCGTGACTCGTACCTTGTCCAGTAACTAGGACGCAGTAGAGAAATTATTAATTATAAATAGAAAATTATGGATGAAATGAAATTAGCTCTTGAGGTCACTCAAATCAATGCTGACGCGATGAAGGCTGTAGCTATGGCAATCGCGGCTGGCGTTGGTGTGTTTGGTCCAGGTATTGGTATTGGTATGCTAGTAGCCCGAGCACTAGAGGCTATCGGCCGCAACCCCGAGGCTGCGCCAAAGATTCAGGCGACAATGTTTATCGGTATCGCTTTCGTTGAAGCGCTAGCTATTTTCGCTCTTGTTGTCGCTTTTGTTATCAAATTCGCCTAATTATTTTTATTTTACGTCATTGACTTTGTCGTGATGCGAAAAATATAACTCACCGTACACCTGTACGACTCGTCATATTTTTTCTTTCACTCCTCGTCACTAACGCAAACTAAGAATAATTTGAGGATGCAATGTTAAGTAAAAATAATCAATTAAAGGTTTTTAATTCTTAATTCATAACTCTTAACTTCTAACTCTTAATCACTAACTCTCACTTTACTCACTATGGACCAAATCATTGAAGCCTTCGGAATTGATCAGAGACTGATCATAATCCAGATCATCAACTTCGCACTCCTAGCGGTGGCTTTAGGCTACTTCCTCTACAAACCAGTTTTACGACTACTAGAGGAGCGCGAGGAGAAAATCTCTCAAGGCCTCAAAGATGCTGAACAAGCGTCTTTATCCAAGAAAGAGGCTGATAAGGAGAAACAAGCAGTTCTAAGTGCTGCCCACCAAGAAGCGGAAGCAGTAAGTGAGAGAGCTAAGACCGCGGCTACTACCGAGGCATCAGCTATTGTAGCTAGTGCTGAGACAAAGGCGTCGCAAGTAATGAAGGAAGCTGAAGTCAAAGCAGAGCATCTAAAAACTGAAGCGATAAAAGCCAGTGAGAAGGAAATTGCCCAAATGGCAGTTTTAGCAACTGAAAAACTCTTGCGCGAACGCGCTAGTTAATATGAAGAACGCTTACGTTTCAGCCCTTACTAATAGTGTCATCTCTGGTCTACCCATAGAGACAGTGTTAAGTAATACAAAAGCTCTGCTTAAAAAACGGGGACACGAGAGACTCTGGTCTCAAGTGTTGCGAGCTAGTTACCGGGTGTTGGAAGCGAAATTAAAACAGCAAAGTGTACAGGTAAAGGTGGCAAGTAGTGTCAGTTATGACCAAGCTACACTGCGCCGGGTCCTAGACACTCTAGGAGCAACAGCGGATGCCTATGAGACAACTATAGACCAGACCCTTATTGGAGGCTTCACCGCTCGCTTCCATGGTAAATTGATAGACCAAAGCTATAAACGAGCTCTCTTAAATCTCTATCGAAAAATCACTAAATAAATTATTAATATTATTCACCCAAATCTAATCACACATAATTGATGAGTACACCAATCAGCGAAAGAATAAAAAAGGAAATCGATAATCTCGATACTACTACTAAGCCAGAAGAAGTTGGAGTGGTGGTAAGTGTTGGCGATGGTATCGCCGAAATTGAGGGGCTCACTAAGGCACAAATGATGGAAATGGTGTCTTTTGACACCGGTGCCGGTCTCTCTCTTGAGAACTCAATGAAACAAGACAAGGCCTTGTTTGGTCTAGTCTTGAACCTAGAAGAGGATGTAGTGAAGGTGGTGATTTTGGGTGAAAGTAATTTGGTGAAGGAAGGGATGCAAGTCAGTCGTACTGGCAAGCTACTTTCAATACCGGTTGGTGAAGCGATCGTGGGTAGAGTCGTCAACGCTCTAGGTGAAGCTATTGATGGTAAGGGTGAAATCGCTACCAAGAAAGACATGCCGATTGAGCGAGTAGCTTATGGAGTGATGGATCGGTCTTCAGTGAATGAGCCCATCCACACCGGCATCAAGGCTATTGACTCCATGATCCCAATCGGTCGTGGTCAACGAGAGCTCATCATTGGTGACCGTCAGACAGGGAAGACTACCATCGCTATCGACACCATCATCAATCAGAAGTACGAACCAAAAGAAAAACGCCCAATTTGTATTTACGTCGCTATCGGTCAGAAGCGCTCTAAGACCGCTAGCATCATGGCTAAGCTAGAAGAGGCTGGTGCTCTCGAGTACACCACTATTGTGGCTACATCAGCGGCTGAAGCTTCACCGATGCTTTTCCTCGCCCCTTTTGCTGGGGTAGCCATCGGAGAATATTTCATGGAACAGGGGAAGGATGTGGTGATTGTTTTTGATGACTTGAGTAAGCATGCGGTGGCTTACCGACAAATGTCACTCCTACTGCGTCGACCACCAGGACGCGAGGCTTATCCAGGAGATATTTTCTACCTTCATTCAAGACTACTAGAGCGTTCAGCTAAGCTGTCTAAGGAGCTAGGTGGCGGTTCGATTACTGCGCTACCTATTATTGAAACTCAAGAAGGTGACGTCTCAGCTTATATTCCGACCAATGTGATCTCAATTACCGATGGACAAATCTTCCTTGAGACTGATCTTTTCAACAAAGGTATTCGTCCAGCCTTAAACGTTGGTATCTCAGTATCACGTGTAGGGTCTTCGGCTCAGACCAAGGCGATGAAGAAGGTGTCAGGTAAGATTCGTCTTGAGCTCGCTCAGTTCCGTGAATTAGAAGCCTTTATGCAGTTTGCTTCAGATCTAGATGAAGAGACTAAGGCGCGAATTGAAAGTGGTCGCAAATACGTTGAGCTTCTAAAGCAAAAGCAAAACAATCCAATGCCATTTTATAAGCAGGTCATCTCTATTTATGGGGCCAACACTGGACTCTTCGACAAAGCTGATGCTAGTAATGTAGGTAAGATTGAACATTCATTCTTAGAGTTCATTGCAAGAGACCGCAAGGAGATTATGGACACGATTGAGACGGGACGTGAGTTGACTGATGACGTAGTTGAAAAGCTTAATAAGGCAATTGCTGACTTCAAAGAAGCTCACGGAGAGTTATATACTTCAGTTGTAAAATAGATATTTATTCAATATAAGTGGTAAGTCTTCTAAAAATACATTCGGAATAGTATTTTTAGAAGGAAGTTCAAAATATTCGCTTCCGCTCATTTTTTCACTTCATGGCTCTCAAACAAATCAAAAACAAAATAGTCTCGACTAAAAAGACTGGTAAGGTAACCAAGGCGATGGAGTCTGTCTCGGCAGTGAAGATGCGCAAGAGTCAGGAGAGAGCTTTTCAAAGTCGCCCTTACGTCCACTCGGCTATGAAGATACTCGCGAGAGTAGCTCGATCAAAGGAACTCTCTTCTCACCCGCTGGCTAAGAAGCGAGAGACAGGCAAGACACTTTTGGTAGTTGTGACTAGTGATAAGGGTCTGGCTGGAAGTGTGAATAGTGCCGTCTTAAAGCGAGTCGATCAGTACCGACTATCTAAAGTGGCTTGTGACATGATTGCAGTTGGTCGCAAAGCGGTAGAATATGCCTCACGCGAGAAGATTGCTCTACTCGGTGAGTACACTAACGTCGGAGACGATGTGACGGTAGCTGATGTGTATGGTATCGCTAGAGAAGTAGTCGATGCTTTCCTTAAAGATGACACTTACGCCAAGGTTGAAGTAATTTACCAAAACTTCCTTTCTACCTTTGAACAAGAAGCGACTATGCGTCAGGTACTGCCACTTGATCCAGCTGAAGTCCATTACATCATGCGGGGTATAAAGCCGAAGACCGGTAAGTTCAGTGAAGATACAGTCGCTCCAGATAAAGCGATCGATCACATGGTCGAGCCGAGCGCCGAAGTTGTCTTTGACGCCTTGATTCCGCAATTGGTGCAGATTATTCTTTTTCATGCTTTTCTTGAGAGTAAGGCTAGTGAGCATTCAGCTCGTATGGTAGCGATGAAGAACGCCACTGATAAGAGTAAAGAAGTGGCGAAGTTCTTGACGCTAAAGTTTAATAAGGCCAGACAAGCTGCGATTACGGCTGAAGTGTCAGAAATTACCGGCGGTATGGAAGCTATGAAATAAAAGATTTGATATGACCCCATTAACTTTGTCAGACATCAGTAAAATAAATCTCCACGTACATCATGTACGTCTCGCTTTATTTTCTTCGCCTTCCGCGTTTCTGAGGCTATCTGAAATCTTTTTAGAAAGAAGGTAGTACCAAGTGATAAGGGAAGAGACCTTTATCACTTGGTGTTACCAAGCACAGAGTTTTATTATCCAAGCAAATTTATTAAACACACATTACTATGAAAACAGGTTCAATTACCCAAATTATCGGCCCGATTGTTGACGTCCACTTTGAGGGTGGCGTACCACCGCTTCTTAATGCCCTTACCGTAAAGCGTGAGGATGGAGAAGTATTGACTCTAGAAGTAGCTCAACATGTCGGTCTCGACCGCGTGCGGGCCATTGCTATGCAAGACACTCAGGGGCTCGAGCGGGGTATGAGTGTTATTGATACCGGAGCTGGCATCTCTGTGCCGGTAGGTCAAAAGTCTCTCGGACGCCTGTTCAATGTGCTTGGTAATACTCTAGATGGAAAGGGTGACATCACAGACGCACCAAAGCGGATGATTCACCAAGAAGCGCCAGCTTTCGTAGAGCAGTCTACTAGTACTGAAGTCTTTGAGACTGGTATTAAGTCTGTAGACTTACTCGCTCCTTTTATTAAAGGAGGAAAGGTCGGACTTTTCGGTGGTGCGGGTGTAGGGAAGACAGTTTTGATTCAAGAATTGATCCATAACGTGGCTTCTGAGCACGGGGGATACTCTGTGTTTGCTGGAGTCGGAGAGCGCGTGCGTGAAGGTAATGATCTATATCACGAAATGAAAGATTCAGGGGTGCTTGATAAAACTGCTCTGGTCTTTGGTCAGATGAACGAAGTACCAGGAGCCCGTGCTCGCGTGGGTCTCTCTGGACTCACTATGGCTGAAGCTTTGCGCGACGAAGGCGGGAAGGACGTACTCTTCTTCATGGATAACGTCTTCCGCTTTACTCAGGCTGGTCAAGAGGTATCCTCTCTTTTGGGACGAGTGTCTTCAGCGGTGGGTTACCAGCCAACCTTGGCTGAAGAAATGGGTAAGATGCAAGAGCGTATTACTTCTACCAAGAAGGGTTCAATCACTTCAGTGCAAGCGGTCTATGTACCAGCAGACGACCTTACTGACCCGGCCCCCGCGACTACCTTCTCCCACCTAGACTCTACCGTCGTACTTTCTCGCCAACTGGCGTCTTTAGGTATCTATCCAGCGATTGACCCACTAGAGAGTAACTCAACCGCTCTAGATCCTATGATTGTGGGTGAAGAACACTACCGCGTCGCGCAAGGGGTGAAGCAGACTTTGCAACGATATAAGGATCTTCAAGACATCATCGCTATTCTTGGTATCGAAGAACTGTCAGAAGATGATAAGCAAACTGTCTACCGTGCCCGCAAGATTCAACGCTTCATGAGTCAACCTTTCTCGGTAGCTGAGGTCTTCACGGGAGCGCCTGGAAAGTATGTACCCTTAGCAGATACTGTACGTGGCTTTGGGGAGATTTTGGATGGGAAGCATGATGAGAAGAATGAACAAGCCTTCTACATGAAAGGCTCGATTGAAGAAATAAATTAACCACATCTACTTTGTTGTGTGGTGAAAAATATTTCTCAATGTACAGCAACGTACACCTCGCAATATTTTTCACCACACGCCTCGTATCTGCAGTCACTTTATTCCTTCAATAAATAGACCGTAGACGATAGAGTATAACTACATAAGGATATCTATATGGCTGAACAAAAACAATTCGAACTTACCATCGCTCGCGTCGACTCGCCGGTTTTCACTGGCCCGGTTTTGTCTGTGACTGTACCTGGCACTGAAGGAGAAATGACACTACTAGCTGACCACACACCACTAATGTCTGCTCTAAAAGCTGGAGTAATTACCATCAAAAAAGCCGATGGAACTACAGAGAGATATGAGGTCAAGATTGGCACGCTTGAAGTCAGTCAAAACCAAGTGACGATTCTATTGTAAAAAACCTTTCAGTTAACTGAAAGGTTTCGATATCCTGCTAGGCAATGGTATTAGAATAATTACTTGTTTAAGAAAGTTGGAAAAGATTCTGATATAAAAACGGGGGACACAAGGTCCCTCTCCCACAATACATCTAGGAGGTATCTCAAGATTGGCTCTGTGACACCTCTAAGTGTGGCTTTAACGCCCTCATCCTATCTTCAAACAGATCTAATTTAGAGTTTAGAATAATAAAGTTTTAAACAAAGCAAAGGCGCCAGTAGGACGCCTTTGAAGGTTGAGATAAATGTCTGGTCACTCTCGGGTGACTTCGGTACCTATGTGCCCAACGAGTCCTTTGTTTGGATTTTCAGAAGCAAGTGCTGCTGCAACACCTTCCATCTGCTCCTTCATGGCGACAAATGCCTTCTCAAAGAGTTCGAAATCTGCCGGGGTGAGTGGACGGTCGGTTTCTACTGACCACATTCCAGTTGGTGGATCATAGATGATTGCTGGCTTACCGTCTCGCCCGCAACCGTCATGGGTGTAGACAACGACTTTGTTGCTACCGCCACTGGCTCGGATAGATCGTCTAATGTTGGTATCCATTGCTTCGTCTCCGTTTGGTTACTGAATGAGCTTCCGGAACTTTTCCGTAGGCCATTTATACTTCAAATTTGCTAGGAATACAAGCTAGAAGTTTGGGCTGTTGGTTAGGGTGTTTTTGTCAGTATCAAAGATAGATTTTGCGATAGTTGGTGGGGTTTTTGTCTCTGGTCTTATGAGAAAGGTGGTCGACCAGACATCAGCTAGTGTAGCAGTCGGGGCTTTGACATAGACACCCAATTTTTTGTTGTTAGCGATTGTTGTCCCTTCTATCCTGGAAGCGGTGCTGTGAGCGGTCTTGGTCTCGACTATATGGGTGTAGGTCCTTTGATCACTCTTCCAGCGACGCTTAAAGGTACTTGATGACGCGAAGCCTTGGTTAAATAAAGTAGTCTCTTTTATATAAGTATCTGGCTGTACAGGGTGCTCGAGGTAGATAGTGACTGGTTGACCGCGGTCACTGGTAGCATAGATATCCCCGCCCCCATTGATGAGAAAGAACTCAAGACCATGTTTTGCATGTAGGCGCTTGGCTACTAGATCAATCGCGTAACCTTTGCCATAACCACCTAGATCTATCTGTCCGGCACTTAGGGTAACCTTCTCGGGGGAAATCAGTAGAGCTTCAAGTGGGGATGGTACTTCTGGCTCAAGAGATAGTTTGGGTTTGAATGAGTACTCAGGATCATAACCGCGATGGAGCATCACTTCTCCTACCAGTAGATTAAAAACGCCATTGGTTTCGCTAAACATATTCCGGCCGAACTCTAAAAGTTCGATGGTTTCTGGATCAGGGTCATTCAAAGTTTTAGTACGATTAATCGTACTAATTATTGAGTCAGGTTTAAACCGGGAGTATTTGGCTTCGAAGTCGGCTAAAAACAAACTGATGTCCTCTCTGAGGACATCAGTTTGTGGTTCGTCTATAGAACTGAAAATTTCAATAAACCAGACAGTACCAAGCGCGTCGATAACTGGTAGGTTAGTCGACATCCTATGACGCTTCAGCTGAGATTTTAGCTACTGCTTCGTTAAAGGCTTTTGAAGTAAGAGAAGCGCCCCCAACACGCGAAAGTGAAATGTTGGCTAGAGACTTCCCGACCACTTCTGGTTTATAGGTACCGTCGAAGCGTTGTTGGAAACCATTTTGACCTTTACCGTCCTCATAAACAACGTTCGCATCAGCTACTACACCATCTTTCAGGGTCAGAGTGACAGCAATCTTTTGTTCAGTTCTTTGCGGAGTTAGGTAGGTAACGGTTTCAGTGTAATCCGCTTCACTTTTAGACTGCTCCCCAGGGGACTTGATAGAGGTGTTTAAATCGATTTTAGTGTCTAGAGTACTATCGTCAATCGTCGATCCATTTGCATTTTGCTCACTTGAAGCTTCATCAAGGCTGGGATTCGATTCATTTGGTACCAGCTCTGTGTTGGCTGCGGTCGTATCAGTCTCTGGACTAGATATCATAAAAAAAGCAACAGCCAAACCGACCATAATAATTCCTAATACTGCAACAACTATAGGCATAAAAATTTATAGATTAAATATAACTTTTATATTATACTTAACACGCATAGATACTCAACCCAACTCGATTTCGATATTTATTATATAGGATAAGCTTTGGTAAGTATGAAACTAACACCCAAAAGCACCTGGTACAAGCTTAGAAACATCCTCGATGGTGTTGCTATGTACCGGACAGTCATTTTTTCCCTGCTATTTTTAGTTTTTTGTAGTCTTTCTTTAGGTGTCTTAGGAGTTATCCCTTTTACTTTTTGGGAACAGACACTTTCACTTGTGGTGGCACTGGTGGTAGCTAGTACCACCAACCACTTTGCAGGCAAATTTTTTGGTATTTCTGTCAATCAAGAGTCAGCTTATATTACGGCCCTGATTTTATTTTTTGTAGTGTCTCCGATTCAACTATCTAGTGTTTTAGATCTCTGGCAGATTGCTCTGGTGACTTTCTTCGCCATAGCCTCTAAGTTCATAATTGTCTGGCGTCGGCAACATATCTTTAACCCTGTGGCGATAGGGATAGTACTTTTTACTTTTATTTCCTACGTATTCAATTTGCCGGGTTACCTAGCGTCTGGTTGGTGGGTTGGTTTGCCAGAGATGTTTATACCACTCCTAATTGCAGGGTTCCTCGTAGTTAACAAAGTAAGAAAATGGACACCCGTCTTGACTTTCTTAGCAGTCGCTTTTGTCGTCTTTATAATAGAAGAAATTAATTTTGACGGAGTAACAG
>JACCDV010526384.1_pt1 | contig 10339 bp, 12 predicted proteins | sample 7446131 | NCBI WGS metagenome assembly JACCDV01 (sample SAMN15323448, study PRJNA562643) | freshwater metagenome | isolation source: river surface water | place: USA:Blue River Watershed | collected 2017-08-17
AGCGGTGGCGGCCAGGGCAGCCAGAGCAATCAGAGACTTTTTCATTGCGAGTTTCTCCAAGGTTTTAACAAGGGCCCGAATCAGAGAGGCGGGATTGCCTTTCGAGACCCTGAGCCAACCTCCATTTGCGGAAGCTGGGTGTATTCCACCAGACGAACGTGCGATTTCCAAGAAATCGGCAGAACAAAATGGCTTTTCGTTGCACGGGCGCAACAAATCCATCGCCTGCTGGCTGGCCGATCCAGCTGATGCACATTTTTTATGAATTTAATCAACAACTTCCGGATCGATGCGTAGAAATTACCTGGGCATACAGCGGGGGCGGCCATTCGGCGAGTGGCCAGACCGCCGGGGCCACCCGCTTACACTCGGCGCCCATGAACCCCGATGCCCTGATCCTGGCGGCCGACAGCGCCCTGCGCACCTTGCTGGCCGAACCCCGCGCCAGCCGCCCGACCCCGCTGGGCGCGCCTGCGGCCCAGGCCCTGACCGAGGCCGAGCGCCGCGAATCGGCGGCGCTGATGCGGGTCAACCATGTGGGGGAGGTGTGCGCCCAGGCCCTCTACACCGGTCAGATGCTGGCCTGCCGAAATGCGGCGCTGCGCCAGCAGCTGGCCGAGGCCAGCCACGAGGAGACCGACCACCTGGCCTGGACGCTGCAGCGCCTGCGGGAGCTCAATGACCGGCCCTCGCTGCTCAACCCGCTCTGGTATGCAGGGGCTTTTGCCATTGGTTATGCCGCCGGCAAGCTGGGGGGCGACCCCCTGAGTCTGGGCTTTGTGGTGGAAACCGAACGACAGGTGGAAGCCCATCTGGAGGAGCACATGGCGCGTCTGCCAGCCCAGGACAGCGCCTCGCGGGCCATCGTGGCGCAAATGAAGTCAGACGAGGTGCAGCATGCGCGCATGGCCGAACGCGCCGGGGCGGCGCCGCTGCCCGCAGCGCTCAAGGGCCTGATGCAGGCGGCCGCCAAGGTCATGACAACGGTGGCGCACCGGGTCTGAGGCGCGGGGGCGGTGTCCCCCCTGAGAACAGCGGCTGGAACCGGGGCTCAGGCGAGCTCGACCAGCTCGAAGCTGGTGCTGATGTCGGCGGTCTTGCCCAGCATGATGCTGGCCGAGCAGTATTTCTCGTGGCTCATGGCAATCGCCCGTTCCACGGCAGCAGCCGGTACGCCCTTGCCGCTGACCGTGAAATGCATGTGGATCCTGGTGAAGACCTTGGGGTCGGCGTCCGCACGTTCGCTGCTGAGCTTGACCGAACAGCCGCGCACATCGTGGCGGCCGCGCTTGAGGATCAGGACCACGTCGTAAGCGGTGCAGCCTCCGGTGCCGGCCAACACGGTCTCCATGGGCCGGGGGGCCAGGTTCTGTCCGCCGTTTTCGGGCTTGGCGGCATCGGGCGCGCCGTCCATGGCCAGCACATGGCCGCTGCCGGTTTCGGCCAGAAATCCCATGCCGGAGCGGGTGCCGGCCGCGCCGGTCCAGGTGACTGTGCATTCCATCGTGTGGTCCTTGTCTGAAGAGGCCGGATGTTAAGGCATCGGGGAACGGCCCGGGGGGCGAGCGTGGCCCTTGGGCTGGCGCCCCGGGGTGTGCCAGCGCACCCCGCCGGGCCGGGGCGCGCGCACTTTTTGCGGCACTGCAACATGAATCGGGCTATAATTCGCACAACCGTGCTTTTTTAGGCACGCCCCCTTGTCTCCTCCACCCTCCGAAAAGGTGGATTTGCCCCGATCCGCAAGGTTCGGGGCATTTTTTTGCCCTGCGATCCCCCCGGTATCATCGGGGCCATGCCCGCCTCCCTCCAGCCCGCCGACTACCTCAAGAAGATCCTGAATGCCCGCGTCTACGATGTGGCCCAGGAAAGCCCCCTCGAACTGGCCCGCAACCTCAGCCGCCGCCTGCACAACAAGGTGCTACTCAAGCGCGAGGACCAGCAGCCGGTGTTCAGCTTCAAGCTGCGCGGGGCCTACAACAAGATGGCGCACCTCTCGCCCGAGCAGCTCAGGAAGGGGGTGATCTGCGCCTCGGCGGGCAACCATGCCCAGGGCGTGGCCCTGGGGGCCAGCAAGCTCGGCACACGGGCGGTGATCGTCATGCCGACCACCACCCCGCAGGTCAAGATCGAGGCGGTCAAGGCCCTGGGCGGCGAGGTGGTGCTGCACGGCGAGAGTTACTCCGACGCCTACCAGCACTCGCTGACCTTGCAGAAACAACAGGGGCTGACCTTTGTCCACCCCTTTGACGACCCCGAGGTGATTGCCGGGCAGGGCACGATCGCCATGGAAATGCTGCGCCAGCACCAGGGACCCCTCGATGCGGTGTTCGTGGCCATCGGCGGCGGCGGCCTGATCAGTGGCGTGGCCAACTACATCAAGGCGGTGCGGCCCGAGGTCAAGGTCATCGGCGTGCAGATGAACGACTCGCAGGCCATGATCCGGTCGGTGCAGGCCAAGAAGCGGGTCACGCTCGACGATGTCGGCCTGTTCTCGGATGGGACCGCCGTCAAGCTGGTGGGCGAAGAAACCTTCCGCGTGGCCCGGGGTCTGGTGGACGACTGGGTGACGGTCGATACCGACTCGGTGTGCGCCGCCATCAAGGACATTTTTGTCGACACCCGCTCCATCGTCGAGCCGGCCGGGGCGCTGGCGGTGGCCGCCATCAAGCAGTATGTGGCGCAGCACAAGACCCGGGGCCAGACCTACGCGGCCATCCTGTGCGGTGCCAACATGAACTTCGACCGCCTGCGCTTTGTGGCCGAACGGGCCGAGGTGGGCGAGGAGCGCGAAGCCCTGTTTGCGGTGACCATTCCCGAAGAGCGGGGCAGCTTCAAGCGCTTTCTGGAGCTGATCGGCAGCCTGCCTGGCGGCCCGCGCAGTGTGACCGAGTTCAACTACCGCATGAGCGACGAGCGCAAGGCCCACATCTTCCTGGGTCTGACCACCCACGGCAAGGGCGAGAGTGGCAAGATCGCAGCGCGCTTCATCAAGCAGGGCTTCGGCACGCTGGACCTCACCCACGACGACCTGGCGCAGGAACACATCCGCCACATGGTCGGCGGGCACTCGGCACTGTCACAGGACGAGCGCTTGTTGCGCTTCGTGTTTCCGGAACGCCCGGGGGCGCTGATGAAATTCCTGAGCCTGATGCGACCGGGCTGGAACATCAGCCTCTTCCATTACCGCAACCAGGGCGCCGACTATGGCCGCATCCTGGTGGGCATCCAGGTCCCGCCGCAGGACGGCAAAGCCTTCGACAAATTCCTCGACACGCTGGGCTACCCGCATGTCGACGAGACCCAGAACCCGGTCTACCGGATGTTTTTGCGCAGCTGAAGCGGCGCTCAAGCGAAAGCGCGGGCGGTGGCTGCGGGCTCAGGGCCTGAGCGGCAGCTGCAGCGCCAACGCCTGGCCTCCAGACTCCGGTGACAGGCGCACCTCGCCGGCCGCGACCGCTTGCAGGCGCCAGCCTGGCGCCACCGTCTGCCCGAGCAGGAAGACCTGGGGCGGCTGCCCATCGACCGCCAGCAGCGCACTGCCCCGACCGGAACCGGCGGCAACCACGCCCAGCACTGCAAAACGCTGCGCCTCATCGGGGCGGGCGGCAGCCGGGCTGGCGTGTCCCAGCGCTCGTGCCACGCCCTGGCGGTCCGCCTGGGTGCCGCTGGTCGCGGCGACCTCGGCAGGCGCGGCGGCCTGCCCCTGGCCGCGCGGCAGGTGCAGCCACCACAGGACGGCCAGCAGCGCCGCCAGGCACCACAGCAGTGCCGCCGAGACGGCCGGCGACCAACGGCCAATGGCATCGGACACACGGATTTGCAACATGCGGCCATTATGATCGAGAGCATGAAGATACCCCCACTGCCCCGCAAGCGCCGCCCGCATGGCTTTACCCTGATCGAATTGATGGTGGTGCTGGCCATCATCGGTGTGCTGGCCGCCCTCATCGTGCCCAATGTGATCGGCCGCGCTGACGACGCTCGCGTGACCGCGGCGCGCACCGATGTCGGCAACCTGACGCAGGCCCTCAAGCTCTACAGGCTCGACAACCTGCGCTACCCCAGCCCCGAACAGGGGCTGCAGGCGCTGGTGGCAAGGCCGACCACCGAACCCGTGCCCGCCAACTGGAAACCCTACCTCGACAAGCTGCCCAACGACCCCTGGGGGCGACCATACCAGTACATGAACCCGGGCATCAAGGGCGAGGTGGATGTGCTGTCCTTTGGCGCCGACGGCAAATCCGGCGGCGAAGGCAACAATGCCGACATCGGCAGCTGGCAATAAGTTCTCCGGCCACACGCAGCGCGGCTTCACCCTGATGGAGCTGATGGTGGTGGTGGCGCTGATCGCCATGGCCACTGCCGGCGTGGCGCTGTCCCTGCGCGATGGCGCCAGCACGGCCCTCGAACGCGATGCGCAACGACTGGCCGCCGTGCTTGAAGCGGCTCGTGCCCAGGCCCGCGCCAGCGATACGGCCGTCTGGTGGCAACCCGAACCCGATGCGCGCGGCCATGTGCTGCGCGGCCTGCCTGGCCCGGCACAACCGCAGGCCTGGCTGTCGGAACACACCCGCGTGCGCCACCCTGTCCGGGTGCAGCTCGGTCCGGAGCCCCTGATCGGCGCGCAGCGCATCGAACTGTTTTCCAAGCTGGCCCCGCAACACAGCCTGTGGGTCGTCACCGATGGCCTGCGGCCGTTCGCGGTCCAGCCCACAGCCGCACGGCAGACGCCATGAACCCGCGCATGCGCCAGCCCGGCTTCACCCTGATCGAGGTGCTGGTGGCACTGGCCATCGTGGCCGTGGCTCTGCTGGCTGGCCTGCAGGCCACCGGGGCACTGGGCCGCAATGCCGAGCGCCAGACGCTGGCCATGCTGGGCCAGATCTGCGCCGAAAACGAGCTGGCACGGCTGCGTCTGCTGCGCCTGCTGCCGGCCACGGGCACGACGCAGAGCGACTGCCCGCAGGCCGGCTTGCCCCTGCAGGTCACGCTGGAGGTGCAGACCACGCCCAACCCCAATTTCCGACGCGTGGACGCGCGCGTCACGCACCAGGGCGTGGCCGTGCTGCAGCTGTCGACCGTGATGGGGCGCAACTGATGCGGGCCGCCAAAGGCTTCACCCTGGTCGAGGTGCTGGTGGCCATCGGCGTGATGGCCTTGCTGGCCCTGATGTCCTGGCGCGGCCTCGATGCCATGCTGCGTACACAAACACAGTTGCAACAGCGTGCCGACCGCATCCGCACCCTGCAGGCCGGTCTGGCGCAATGGCAGACCGACCTCAACCAGGTGACCGCGGTGCCGGGCACCACCGACTGGAGCTGGGACGGCAGGGTGCTGCGGCTGACCCGGGTGAACGCCAGCCCGGGCGAAGGCCTGCAGGTGGTGGCCTGGACCTGGCGCGCGGACACGGCCGCGGGCGGCCAGTGGTGGCGCTGGCAGTCGGCGGTACTGCGCACGCGCAGCGCCTGGCAGGAGGCCTGGCAAAACGCCCTGGTCTGGAGCCAGACACCGACCGAGGACCTGCGCGCGGGGGAGATTGGCATCCACCCCCTGGCCGGCTGGCAACTGCTGGTGCACCGCGGCGGCAGCTGGACCAACCCCCTCTCGAGCGAAGCCATCAGCGGCAATGCCAACACCGCCGGCACACCCAGCACGCCAACGGCAGGCGCCACGGCCATGCGGCTGCCCGACGGTGTGCGGATGGTGCTGGATTTGCCGGCGCAGTCCCCGCTGGCTGGGCGCATCAGCCTCGATTGGGTGCGGCCCACACTGACAGGAGCGGGTTCATGACGCCGTCGACACGCCAGCAGGGGGCGGCGCTGCTGAGCGCCATGCTGGTGGTCACGCTGGTGGCCTCGCTGGCCTCTGCCGCGTTGTGGCTGCAATGGCGGCAGGTGGAAATTGAAACTGCTGAACGTGGCCGCTCGCAGAGCCAGTGGCTGATGACCGGCGCCATGGACTGGACCCGGCTGGTGCTCGCCGAAGACGCCCGCTCGGCGCAGAACGCCGACCATCTGGGCGAGCCCTGGGCACTGCCGGTGCAGGAGTCCAGACTCTCGACCTTTTTGTCGCAGGACCGGCAGTGGCGCGAGGGCGATCCGGAAGTGTTTCTGTCGGGGCAGATCTTCGACGCACAATCGCGCCTGAACCTGGCCGCGCTGCTGGAAGACGGCAAGCCGGTGCCCGCTGCGGTGGCGGCATGGACCCGCCTGTTTGCCCAGCTGGAGCTGCCCCAGGCCGAGCTGCAGCGGCTGCTGCAGGGCTGGACACAGGCGGTGGCTGCCAGCCGGTCTGGCGCTGCGATGCAGGCCACGGCCCAGGCCATGCCCGATGGCCCGCTGCTGCCCCAGCGACTCGATCAGCTCGCCTGGCTCGGGCTCGATGCCGCCACCCTGGCGCGGCTTGCGCCCCATGCCACCGTACTGCCGGTGGCCACCCCGGTCAACCTCAATACCGCCTCCGAACTGGTGCTGCAAGTGGTGGTGCCGGGCCTGGACGCTGCCAGCGCCCGCCAGGCGGTGCAGCGGCGCAACGCCAAGCCCTGGATGTCGCTGCAGGAGGCGGCCGAGGCCCTGGGCGCGTCAGCAGGCAGCCTCGATGAACGCCAGCACAGCGTGCGCAGCCGCTACTTCGAGATCCATGGCCGCCTGCGCATTGCGCAGAACGTGCAACAGGAAGTGGCTCTGGTCGAGCGCGAGGGCACGCTCACGCGCATGCTCTGGCGCGCCCGGACCGGCAGCGGCAACCGCCACATGGCGTCTCTACAATGATCCGCATGCGCACCTTGCTGATCCAGTTGCCGAGCACGCCCCCCGGTCCCCAGGCAGTCTATGGCCAGGCCTGGCTGGACACGGCTGCACCGGCGCCGCTGCAGGCCAGCTTTGCGCCCCTGGCCCTGCTGCCGTCGGCACGAGGTCGCAGCGCGGTGGCCGTGATCGTGCCGGCCGACGCCCTCTCCTGGCACCGCCTGAGCCTGCCCCCCGGCCTGGCACGCCAGCCCGCGCGGCTGCAGGCGGCGCTGCAGGGTCTGCTCGAAGAGCGGCTGCTGCAGGACCCGGCCCAGGTCCACATGGCATTGCCCCAGCCTTGGGCAGCCGGCCAGCCCATGTGGGTGGCGGTGTGCGACAAGGGCTGGCTGCTGCAGCACCTGCAGGCCCTGGAGGACGCCGGGTTTGCGGTGCAACGCATCGTGCCGGAGTTCTCACCACCGCAAGGGGGGGAGTTCTGGCATGCGGTGGGCAGTCCGGACCAGGGCTGGCTCTGGCATGGCAGTGCCGCCGAGGGCATCTCGCGCTGGCCCATCGCCGCCATCGGCCACGGGGCCATCGACCTGGGGGCGTCGCGGGTCATGGCAGAGCCGGCGCTGGCCGCCTGGGCCGAGAAACTGTGGCCCGAACGGGTGCAGCTGGTCGACTCGGCCAGCCACTGGCCAGCCGCACTGGAGAGCCGCTGGGACCTGGCCCAATTTGAACTGGCCAGCCGCTTGCGCCATCGCCATTGGCTGCGCTGGCGCCAGCGGCTCGATGGTCTGTGGCGACAGCCGCAATGGCGCCCGGCCCGCTGGGGCCTGCTGGCGGCCTTGCTGGTCCAGCTGATCGGCCTCAATGCCTGGGCCTGGATGACGCGCCAGCACTGGCAGGCGCAGCAGGACGCCTGGACCACCGTGCTGCAGCAAAGCTTCCCGCAGGTGCGCCTGGTGATCGATGCCCCGGCCCAGATGGCTCGCGAGGTCGACCGGCTACGCCAGAGCTCGGGCCAGCTCAATGCGGCCGATCTCGAATCGCAGCTGCATGCCCTGGGTTCGGCGCTGCCGGCCGGTGTGGCTGCGCCGGCGAGCCTGGCCTACCAGGACGGCGCCCTGCAATGGCCCGCCCTCTCCATGACGGCGGCCGAACAGGCAAGCTTCGAGCAATCGCTGCTCCAACAGGGCTACCGCCTGACCCGCCGGGCAGACACATGGCAAATGACCGTACAGGCCTCTCGACCATGAAGCAGCACGCCCTTTTCTCCACGCTTGGCCACGCCTGGCTGCAGCGCCCCGTGCGCGAACGCCGCCTGCTGGTGCTGGCCGCGACGCTCTTGACAGCGCTGCTGGTCTGGCGCCTGGGCGTGGCTCCGGCGCTGTCCACCTGGCAGGTCGCCGCGCAGCGCCAGGCGGAACTGGACCTGCAGACCCGGCAGATGCTGCAGCTGCAGCTCCAGGCGCAGCAGCTGCAGACGTCCGTGCGCCTGCCACGCCAGCAAGCCCTGACCTTGCTCGAGCGCAGCGCCGCGCAGCTGCTGGGCCCGGGAGCGCGCCTGACAGTGCAGGCCGATGTGTTGCGGCTGAGCCTGAGCGCAGCGCCGGCCGAAGGCCTGGCCCTTTGGCTGGCACAAGCTCGGGAACAAGCACTCGCCCTGCCCCAATCGGCACGGCTCGAACGACTGAGCGCCCCGCCAGCCGCTGGCGGTGAACGTGCGCCGACCGAGGTCAGCTGGCGCGGTGAGCTGGCCCTTCGCCTCCAATGAACATGGCCATGACCCGCAGCCCCTCACCTGCCCGCCTGCCGCGCCCGCCATGGCGCTGGGCCGTGGCGGGCACCCTGCTGGGGCTGCTGCTGGCGCTGCTGGGTGGCGCCCCCGCCCACTGGCTGGGCAGCGCGGTGCGCTGGGCCACGCTGGAAAGGGTGCAGCTGCAGTCCACGCGCGGAACGGTCTGGTCCGGCTCGGCCAGTCTGGTGCTCAGCGGTGGTGCGGACACGCAGGACCGCCGCAGCCTGCCCGGCCGCATCCAGTGGCACTGGGGCCTGGCCTGGCCGGGTCTGTCGCTGCAGCTGTCGGCCGACTGTTGCACTCCGCAGCCGCTGCAATGGCGCCTGCTGGCCAGCGCGCAGGGCTGGCAGTTGCAATTGCAGGACCAGCGCTCGCAATGGCCCGTCGCGGTGCTGGCCGGTCTGGGGGCGCCCTGGAACACGCTGCAGGCCGAAGGCCTGCTGCAGTGGCACAGCGAAGGCCTCCAATGGCGCTGGCAGGCCGGTCGCCTGCTCTGGCACGGGGACAGCCAGTGGCAGGTCCAGCAGCTGGGCTCGCGTCTCTCGACCCTGCGACCGATGGGCAGCTACCGCATTGCGCTGCAAGGCAGTGCCGACGGCACGACGACGCCGGCATTGACACTGGCCACGTTGCAAGGCCCACTGCAGCTGCAGGGCCAGGGCCAGTGGCTGGGCCAGCGCCTGCGTTTCACAGGCGAAGCCTGGGCCGACGAGGGCGCCGAAACCGCCCTCTCCAACCTGCTCAACATCATCGGCCGGCGCGACGGTTCGCGCAGCCGGCTTTCACTGGGATGAACCCGATGCGAACACCCTCCGTCCTCTCCAAGCGCCGCAGCACACTGCTCTGCGTTGCCCTGGCCAGCCTGCTGGCGGCGGGCAGCGGCTGGGCCCAGACCGGCAAACCTGCTGTCCGGCCCGGCGAACCGGTCATGCTCAACTTCGTGAACGCCGACATCGAGGCGGTCGCCCGCACCGTGGCCACACTGTCGGGGGCCAATGTGGTGGTCGACCCGCGCGTCAAGGGCACCATGAACCTCACGAGCACGGTGGCGGTGCCGCCGGCACAGGCGCTGCGGCTGTTTGCCGCACAGCTGCGCACCCAGGGCTTTGCGCTGGTCGAGAACAGTGGCATCCACACCGTCGTGCTGGAGGCCGATGCCAAACTGCAAAGCGGACCGGTCCATGCGGGCCAGGCGCCGGGGGCGGGCGGGCAGGTGGTGACCCAGGTCTTTCGCCTCAACCACGAAAGCGCCAGCAGCCTGGTGCCGGTGCTGCGCCCGCTGATCAGCCCCAACAACACGATCAATGTGACGCCGGGCAGCAATGCCCTGGTGATCACGGATTACGCCGACAACCTGCAGCGGCTGGGCCGGATCATCGCCGCCCTGGACGTGGCCAACGCCACCGGGGTCGACGTGGTCCGGCTGCGACATGGCATCGCCAGCGACATGGCGGCGCTGGTGCAGCGGCTGCTCGATGCCGGCAGCACCGGCACTGCCGGCGCGGCACCGACGACCCCCGATGCCACGTTCCGCACCACCGTGCTGGCCGATGTGCGCGCCAACGCGCTGATCGTGCGGGCCGCCAATGCCGCCCGCCTGGGCCTGGTGCGGACGCTGGTCGAGCAGCTGGACCTGCCTGCGGCCAGCGGGTCGGGCGCGGCCAGCGGCAACATCCATGTGGTCTACCTCAAAAACGCCGACGCCGCCCGGCTCGCCGTGACGCTGCGCGCGGCCCTGGCGGCCGAGCGCAGCAGCACGGCCGCCGCCGGCACACCGGGCGCAGCTGCAAGCGCCGGCCTGACCAGC
>JACCDV011204598.1_pt1 | contig 10338 bp, 8 predicted proteins | sample 7446131 | NCBI WGS metagenome assembly JACCDV01 (sample SAMN15323448, study PRJNA562643) | freshwater metagenome | isolation source: river surface water | place: USA:Blue River Watershed | collected 2017-08-17
AGCGATGGAATTTGGATCCGTACAGCAGCTTCGCGAAAATCCGAGGAATCTGTTGGCGAACGATGCCCGGTCCGTTGTCGGTGACCGTGACACGGAACCGGTTCGCTTGGCTCGCTGCGACCGGTTGCCCGTTCGATACGATCTCAAGTCGGACCGTCACATCAGGTAGAATCCCCGCCTCTTCGCAGGCATCAAGCGCGTTATCAACCGCTTCTTTCACACAGGTCAGCAACGCCTTGCGCGGGTTGTCAAAGCCGAGCAGGTGCCGATTCTTTGTGAAAAACTCCGAAACCGAATTTTCCCGCTGACGCGCGCCCATCTCCACTGCAGTGACCCGCTCCGCAGGTTTGGCTGCAGGTTTCTTGGTTGCGACTGGTTCGGGAGTGGATCGAGAAGCGGACGATATCGATTCAGTCTTTGATGCGGATGCTCTCTTAGTGGCCATTCACCCTCTTTTGAAGACAAGCGTTGATTGTGTGGTACCACAAAACCTATTCGGAAACAATGGGACCGGATGGTGAACGACCGAAACAGAAATAGACCTGTGCAAGAAACGAATTGCCCTATCGGGTAATGGAAGAGTCGCGCAGATAATGTGCCGGGGCCATAGTCTCCAGAGACCAGACCAGAATTTTTCGGTTGAGAGTCGACACGATCAAGTGCTTCCCATCACTCGTCCAATGCAGATGAGACGGTGTCCTGACATGAAAGGTCTTTCGTTTGGCTTTGGCTGACAGGTCCCAGACGGAGATAGATTCTCCCACGCGAGTCGCAGCCCATCGCTGTTGTGGATCGACGGCCATGGCTGTCCCCAACCCTACGGGCGGTCCGTGGTCAACCTCCGTATCCCGATTGGTGAAGGTATCCAGGTCTGCCCGCAGCTTGTTGTGTTTGGGATCCCAAATCGCAAGCGTCATGGATTTTTGGTCACGGGTGCGCGTGGTCGTCCAGATAAAGGGTTGGTTCCATCCCAGACCGGACCAGACTTCCGGTAAGCTGGCCGGCTTCTCTACCTCGCGCCAGGTCGCACTGTCCCACACAACTCGACCAGCTCGCGAGATCGTCATGAGCCACGCCGTACCGTCCAAGAAACTCAATCCTTCGACGATCTCCGCCCACACGGCTCCCTTTTTTGCACAGGCCTTTCCAACACAAGCCCGTGATCGGCTGATATGGGTCAGCTCTTTCACGACTGTTCTGGTAACGAGATCCACGACTGACACGTGTGGCAGTTCCCCTGCGATGACCAGAACACGGTTGCCTGGAAGAAATTGCAACGCATTAATCTGTCTTTGTCCGCTTGCATAAGGAGGAAACTCTCGCCAACTATGCGTTTCCCACAAACGAATCTCTCCTTGGGTGGTTCCAACCGCCAGGATGGCGCCGTCGGAACTAAACGCGAGGGCGCTGGCTGGCACAAGCAGCTTCAGCTGACGCAACAACATGCCCTGCCCCGGATCCCAGATTTTCAGAAACCCGTCATCACTGACCGTCACAAGCTGGTTTGCACTAGGAGAGGTTGCCACTGCCCGTACCGCCATTCCATGAACCAACGCCGGCGCAGCAGTCGGCGTAGGAGACGCCACCGGCACCGGGTCTTGTGGTACCGTTCGTCTTGCTAAAACTTTGGCCTGTGGCTGGCCTGGGTCCAGTACCAGCTCCGGAGAATGTGACGAGACGTCCCAAATGGAGGCCTTCCCATCCACTTCTGGATTCAGGCCTCCCTGCAACACCACAAGCACCTTGGCTGCGGTTGGCGACCATTTCAGCAATGTCACGCGGGTGCCCATTTGACGGCAATCATGTCCACACAAATCAGGCAACATCGTTCCCGTCGACAAGTCCCAGATCTGGAGTGTGGAGAGATGATCGGACTGTCCGACTAAATAGTCCCCATCGTCCGAAATATCGACCGTATGCAGATGACTCGGTACCCGCACTCCCCTCTCATGATCCTCATAGAGAAACTCCGTCAAGGCGACCTGCTTGCCTGTGCTGGCATCGATCCAGACATAACTCGATTCACCGCTCGCGGCAACCAGCCGCTGGCTGTCACGCGAGAAGAGTTGGAGTGTCGCCGGTGCCCCCGTTCCCTCTGCACTCGGCAACGCGGCACGAGCCGCAACCGTCGCTCCGCCCGTCTCAATGAAGAGCACGGCACGACTCACGTTCACCGCAAGAGTGACGTTGTCCGGGGCGAAGAGAAGCTCTCGGACGATGCCCTCCAAAACCACACCTCGGATTATTCCCCCTCATAGATCGTACAGATGGATTGTATGGCCTTGCGCAATCGCTAATTGCTTGGCATCGGGAGAGGCCGCGACGGATGACACATCTTTCTTCTGATCCAGCGCGATATGCTTCAGCGGTACGAGCTTCTTGCCCAGCTGCCAAACAGAGACCGCCTCGTCCCCATGACGGAGAACCAGCTGATCGGTCTCATTCGAGTAGGCAAGCAACTGATAGGGTTCGCGCGATTCTGACGGGATCGTAGCCACGACGGCACGATTCTTCCAGTCATAGATGGTGGCGCTCTGTCCCACGCAGAGTACCCACCCCTCTTGCTTCATCAAGGCGATCTGCTGACAGGGAAGGTCCGGGATCTTCGCCAGAAGCGTCTTGGTCTCCAGATCCCACACCGCTAACTCCTCCATCTGGACCAGCAGGAGCCGGCCATCATACGAAAAGGCAGCAACCGGTTTGGAAACAGCCCCCATCGCATCCGGCCGGGATAACGCAATGAAGAACAAGAAGGCCGTGAATGCAACGTTCACGATTTTCTGTCCCGTCCACCCATCCATCATCATGGCTTCATTCTGTTGCTTGGCGACCCAAACGCAAGACGTCCGCAGCTTGCTCCTTACCCTTGCGTGGGGGGCCTGAGAGAGACAGGTCTTTCGTCTTGTTCCCCGCCTCTGCGCCGCCCTTCGCGACCGGCAACACGTCGACGACGTGTTCAAGACCCTGTTTATCCTTCCACGATTGGACTGGCGCTCTGGCGTCCCTCTCACTGTCGTCGAAAACTTGCCAAGGACTGGTCAACATGGCTTCAAAGGGGTTGAGCCCTTCGATGGTCGGCAACCTAGGGGATTCTTCATTGGCCGGAGACGTCACGCTTGGGACCGGAAGCGGATGAACCTCCGCACGAGGAGTCTCAGGTGCGACTGGACGAACGCTCGCCTTCTTCGACAATGCAGATTGTGGAACCGGCACAGCCGTCAAATTGGATTTCTTGTGCGTACCGGCAGGCGGTGCATCGGTAATATGGAGATGCCCCTGTTCATCGGTCCATTTATAGAGCTCTGCGCTGCAGACGATCGGAGAGAAAATCAGCCCGGCCACTATGCTCAGGATAAGCGTGTTCATGATGGGAGAGGACCGCATAACCCACCTCGTGCAGCAATGGAACAAAGTATAGCAGCTGCTTCCAGTTGTGCACGTACCTTCGCGTAACCGGATGGAGGCCGATCAAGCAACCAATGGTTTGGTAAGGAGGAAAACTCAGCAGAGTGCGTAGGGTGGGAGGAGCACGCACCTAACCGAGGACGATCAGGTACGGCGGAGATCTTGGGAGGACTTTAGGCTTCCCAGTCAAAGCTGGGCATGCACACCATCCTCTTTCACTCGACCTCCTTATGAACCATATTCCCTCGGGGCGTTAACTCCTCCCACTCTGGTACCATAGGCCTCACACCGGAGTGAGTCAAGAGGCGGATAGAATTCGCCTGAACGTCCCTCCCACCGTGGTGATTCCCTCTGGCCGGTGGTATGTTGCTGAATGCATAGTTGTATGACAAGCCTTACACTTTTCAGAACCGGGAGGGCTATGGCCCATGGCAACCGCGTTGACCAGTGAGAACGTTCACGACGCATGGTCTGCACTGGTGAGAGATGTGCGCACTGCCGTGCTGCTCACGATGCGAAAAGAACGGCCGTTTGGATCGCATGTGCCGTACGTGTTTGGATCGGATTGGACTCGCGCCTATCTCCCCCTCATCCGCCTCGCGCTCCACACACAGCAGCTACTGGCTGATCCACGACTGTCCCTGTTCATCGCCGAACCGGATGGGCTTGAGAATAATCCACTGGCATTACGCCGGATAAATCTCCAGGGCGAGGCAGTAGTATTGTCGCCTGATACACCATCCTATCGTGCAATCAAGGAACGATACCTCGAACGTTTTCCTCAAGCTGAGATGATGTTCGGATTTGGTGATTTTGCCCTGTGGGAATTGCGCCTCGAGGCGGCTCACTTCGTACTCGGCTTCGGCCAAGCCTTCCTGTCAACTGCTACGACGCCGTCCAAATGGGCCCATCAGAAAATGGACCGGCTGTCCCCCGATAAAGGGTGATCATCGAAAGATCTGTACCACGCCTTCATAGTCCGGCTTACCTGACTTAAAAAACTCACAAGACTCAGAAAGGCATGTACCTTATTATCAAATAAATCGGCCATATCACTTACATATCTTTCCTAGCAATACGTTGGCACTAGACCAAAGGAAACCGCTTCACCAGATGAGACATTCTCGCCACGTGTATCAGTCGGATATGGGTATACAAATGACTCAGGAGTCGTTAATTTTCAGCGCATGGCATCGAAATAGCCTGCCAACTCCACTCCCCCTACCATTTATCTTAGTTGATAGCTTCTGAGTAATAGCGATTTTGCTACTTGTACTCGCCTGATCACATTGGTCATTATTACAAGTCCTGTTGTATGGAGAAATGAAATGAGCTATTTGCATACTCAATCTACCTGGATAAGCCAACCAGTCACAATCTTCATATGTCTGTCGGCGGCCTGGTTGCCCGCATCCTGTACCGCAACAGAACAAGACATCCTAAAGCCCCCTCTAAAGTCTCCCGCATCGCGATTCGCCCCCCAAGAACTCTTGATCAAATTCAAGAACGGAGCATCACAAGAACGTATTGCGTTCATCCTAAAGAATACCCAATTCGAAGTGATTGCGGAAATCCAAAGAGGCTCCCTCTACCACATCAGAGTCTTAGACAATCGATCAATCGAATCCGCAATCACTCAAATCACTTCGTATCAGGAGATCGAGTATGCAGAGCCAAACTATCGGTACGAAACAAAGAAATAACATCTTAACAATTGCGCTCTGGTGGAGCTGCACCATCCTTGGGCTGACGGCGTTCGGAGTTGCATTGTCGGAGCTTATGCCCGGAGATCGCTTGGTGTACGCAAAACAGAAACAGACAGCCGGCCGAATGACTCCGCTATCATCGAATCTGCACCATCCAAACAAGTATGTACCCGGAGAAATACTTGTTAAGTTCAAGGACGAGGCATCCTCGCCAGGAATCACGTCCATCAATGGAGACGGCAAGAATCATGAAATTAAAGCATTCTCTGTGAATGGTAGAGTCATCCACCAGTATAAGTTGGATGGGACCCTCTCGGTCGATGAAGCAGTCGCGAAGTATCGAAGTAACCCGGCCGTTGAGTATGCCGAGCCGAACTATCTTTACTGGACAAAAGCCATTCCCAACGATGCAAAGTTTGAGACACTATGGGGCCTCCATAATACCGGCCAAACTGTCAATGGAACAGCAGGAACCCCAGATGCCGACATCGATGCACCGGAGGCCTGGGACATCAGCACGGGAAGCTCCGACGTCGTTATCGCCGTTATTGACTCGGGTATCGCTTACGATCATCCTGATCTTGCACCCAACATCTGGACGAATCCGAGGGAGATTGCCGGAAATGGTGTTGATGACGACGGAAATGGATTTGTAGACGATGTACATGGGTGGGATTTTCTTATGAATGACAGCGATCCGATGGATCCCATCGATCTCAATCCTGGTGGCAACCCAGGACATGGCACTCATGTCGCAGGAATCATCGCCGGAGCGGGAAACAATAGAACTGGAGTAACCGGTGTGATGTGGACCGCAAGATTGATGGCGCTTAAAGCCGGAGGAGTCAATGGAGCCTTATCTACAGCCGCCATCGTCAATGCAATTCACTATGGCATCGCTAACGGCGCACGTGTCATCAACGCCAGCTTTTCGGCACCTGATTGTAGTCAAGCACTCTATGATGCGGTGAACGCTGCGAATGCAGCCGGCGTGATTCTTGTCGCCGCCGCAGGGAATGAAGCATCGGACAATGACAACTTACCTAGCTTTCCCGCAAATTTTGCTTCCCCCTCCGCGTGTGACGGACAACAGAAGGCAGCGCTACCAAACGTGATTGCTGTGGCAGCCACAGACGAGAGTGACCAATTGATAAGCCTCTCTAATTTCGGATCCACGACAGTCCATGTAGCCGCACCGGGGATCAGGATCAACAGCACAAAGCCTACTTCGAGTGTTACGAACGTGCTCCTGCACAAATTCGATTCGAACCCAACCACACTCGGATATACATTCGGGGGAATCAATAACACCTGGGGATTCACCAGTTCTGCATCATTCAGCCAATCAAACAGTCTAACCGACAGCCCAAGCGGAAACTATCAGAACGGCACGGATTCCTTTGCGACAGGACCAGTGTTCACTACCGAAGGGCAGCGGGGATGCCGCCTTGATAGCCGCATTCGCCTGCAAACCGAGCAAGACATTGATGGCGTTCTTACAGAAGCATCAAGGGACAGCGGAACCAGCTGGGAGCCCATACGTGTCATTACGGGCAATACCAACGACCAATTTGAGCCTTTCACCTTGGGAGAAATCGCGGATGGCATGGCCAATTCACAGTTTCGATTTCGATTCGAATCGGATGAGCGTGAGGCCTTCGACGGTGTCTACTTAGATGATGTCCGTGTCGCGTGTGTTGCAGGTCAGCCGTCGGGAGCGACGGACTATCAGTTTCTTCTGGGCACTTCGATGGCCACTCCCCATGTGACAGGACTCGTTGGCTTGTTGCTTTCAGTTAACCCTAACCTGACTGTATCCGAACTCAGAAATGCAATCTTCAACACGGTGGATCGGAAAGCGTCTTTGACTGGAAAAGTTTCGACCGGTGGGCGAATCAATGCCCGAGCCGCGTTGGCCAGCGTTGTGACGACATTTTCCGTTACCGTCAACAAGTCAGGTGTCGGCGGCGGTACAATCATGTCCACCGCTGCCGGGATCGACTGCGGAGCGTCCTGCACAGGCCAGTTCCCCCAAGGTAGCACTGTCAATCTTACCGCAGCACCCAATCCTCAATCTGTTTTCGCCGGATGGAGTGGAGATTGTACGGGAACCGGTCCCTGCTCGCTTACCAGCAATGCAACTGTGACCGCTACCTTCAACATTGGATCACCCCCTCCAGCCGCTCTTGAAAGCGGAGGAGGAGGCTGCACTCTGGCGCCTGGTGGAACTGGAGACATACTGCTGCCCGCCTTACTACTCATGTCTCTGGCAGCTTTGTTGTGGAGGGAAAGACACCGATGAGGGGGACTGTGGGCACGGGAGGCATGTCGTCACAATGGCAGTTGCGCGCCGATTATACGGCTGAGATGAAGGCTGTCTCATCTACTGTACCCCTTACCCCAAGCTACTCGACTCAAGTCCTGGCATCACTGAGACTTCAAGACCATCGTCCCTTTCATCGGGATTCTGTATTTCTCTTCTTATTAGCTCTTGGCCCGATGGTGTGGCTTGGGATCATGGGATTCTCGGCAATTCAACCGCTATCTTGGCAGACCATATGGTCACCAGTTTTCCTATCGGTTGCCCTCTGGCAACCTCTGTTTGAAGAATTACTGTTCCGCGGCGTCATCCAGGGGCAGTTACGGCAAACCATGTGGGGACAGAAGACATGGCTTGGCTTATCCATGGCCAACCTCATGGTGTCTCTGCTTTTCGTATTGGCCCATCTGGCCAGCCACTCTATCCCATGGTCTTTGCTCGTGTTTGCCCCATCCCTCTGTTTCGGCTTCACACGAGATCGCTTTGGATCCGTGTATCCGGCCATCGCTCTACATGTCTTCTATAACACCGGGTATTTCTCTCTCATCGGAAATGCCGTTCTTCAAAACTCCCGGTAGGACTCCGCACCGTTTGACCTCAAAGGAAAATAGACCAGCTGCGTATATGCGGAAAGATCCTATCACTGCACCAACTAGAATTCATGGAAACCGGCGTTAGACAGCCTCACAAATGATTCTTGCCGAAGTGGATAATGGTGTGCTGCTCGCCGCAGAACGCCCTTGCAACCTCAAGATGAAAGCCCACGCATCGATTCGGCATCTCTGTCAGCCCTCCAACTGAAGTACGACCCACGAGATAAAGGGAAAGTTGGGGCTGTGAGAGAAGTGGAAGGCCGTGCACACAGTGGACGCGCTACTTGCCCTTGTGTCGACAGAGCAAGCCCAGCGAGCTCCCCAAGGCTAAGCCACCGAAGAAGGTCAGGCCAAGGATCACACCGAGCAATGACGTAGATGGACCTGCCTGACGACGGATATAGCGACCGGCTTGGGAACCAACCGTCGCTTCTCCGCCGATCCAGCTGCGAGGATCGTCATGCTGTGTTTCGTTCAGATGGTTCAGGGACTTCATGACTACCTTTCTTCATCCAACGCGATATAGTCGTTGATGAGCTGTTCCAATTCATCCAACTCCTGAGGTTGGAGATCTACAAATCGTAACCCAAACGTTCGATCGACATTCCATTGCACCCGGGCTTGTTCAATCAGGATCGGGGTATCGTCTCCCGGGACAATCAATTTGACGGCGATCTGCCTGCCTGGTTCGACCACGAGAGAACTCTCGATCTGAGCGCCGCTCAGTGACACATCGCGCGTCTCGCCTTCCACCTCGTGCGAGTTCACCCGGACCAGACTTTTCACATGGGCGGGAACCCGACGATGCTGACGACGCTCCATGCAAATGAGCATACCCCATCCAGACCGGGAAAAGCATCCGACATCCTCTCAAGTCGCTGATTGTTCGGGCATTCCCTTGCAACTCATCGAAGCTTTTCGTTAAGGTACAGCACGATGGAGAGGGCTCGTTCGCGCCAACTTATCTTTGCCTGCGCGAGTGGGTTATTCCTACCCCTCTGCTTCCCCAAGTTCGACCTGGGTTTGCTGGCCTGGATTGTCCTCATTCCTCTTCACCTCGCGATCGATCAATGTTCCAAGCTGCGGGCGTTTTGGATCGGCTGGCTGAGCGGATTGATCGGGTTCACCGGCATCATGGCCTGGGTTGTCACCGCCATGACCACGTACGGCAAGGTTCCAGAACCGGTGAGTTATGCCATTCTCCTCTTGCTGACCGCGTACCTAGGACTGTACACCGGTCTCTACAGTCTTGCCGTCGTCTGGTTGCGCGATCTCATCCCACGCTACGGAATTTTCTTCGCACCATGCTTCTGGGTCGCCCTTGAGTTGTTCCGTACCTACCTCCTCTCAGGCCTTCCCTGGTGCCTTCTGGGGTATTCACAATACCAAGAATTGGAATTGATTCAGGTCGCAGACCATACTGGCGTATATGGCATTTCATTCCTCATTGTCCTGGTGAATCTTGCGCTGGCAGAACTGATCTTGTGGATCATGCCCTTCTTCCGTGGATTTCACCCGGTCAAGCTTCCCTGGGAGCTCCTCACAACTGCAGCCGCCTGCATGGTGCTCTCGTGGGTCTACAGTTCGGCGGTCTTGAGCGATCGCCACACAAGAGATCCGAGCACCTCCATTACAGTCGGAGTCGTCCAGCCGAACATCGATCAAGCCGTGAAGTGGGACAAGGCCTTCCGTGATGAAACGATGCAGCGCTTCGATCGGCTGACGGCCGAGCTGGGAACCGCTGCTGACTTGGTCGTGTGGCCGGAAGCCGCGACACCGTTCATCTTGGAGCGTGAAAAGGAGTATCAGGTACAACTGATCGCATGGGCGGAACGGGCCCAGGCGCCGATTCTTCTCGGGAGTCCGGCCTTGCGGTTTTATCCGGATCGCCGCCCATATCTCTTGAACAGCGCCTACCTGCTGGGGAGAGACGGTACGTTGCTCGGCCGATACGATAAACACCATCTCGTCCCGTTTGGGGAATACATCCCTCTCAAATCCTCGTTGTTATTCTTCCGCGATAAGCTGGTAGCGGGAATCGGTGAATTCGAGGCAGGTCCGGGGCCAACCGCGCTCTCCTTCACACCAAAGTCATGGGGAGCAGAAGGTTCCCATGGTTCACGACCCGTCAAGTTCGGTGTGGCCATCTGTTATGAAGTCATTTTCCCGGATTTAGTCCGTCAGTTTGCCGCAAACGGAGCGGAGTTTTTGGTGACGATCACAAATGATGGATGGTTCGGGCCATCCTCAGCCCCTGCCCAGCACTTTGCCATGGTCGTCTTTCGCTCCGTGGAGAATCATGTCGCCTTCGCGC
>JACCDV011091244.1_pt1 | contig 10337 bp, 9 predicted proteins | sample 7446131 | NCBI WGS metagenome assembly JACCDV01 (sample SAMN15323448, study PRJNA562643) | freshwater metagenome | isolation source: river surface water | place: USA:Blue River Watershed | collected 2017-08-17
CACTTGAAGACGTCTTCCTTCAGATAGCTCGAAAAGATACCGTATGATCAATCTCCGACGACTCAAAGGAATACTGCTGCAAGAGATATTTATTCTCCGCCGCTCCGGCGAAGTGATCGCGGACATAATCATCTTCCCGTTCACGAACGTCGTTGTATTTGGTTTTCTCTCACTCTATTTGAGTGCAGAAAATCCGCTCGCGGGACACACCGTCATTTTTGGCATGCTCCTGTGGAATGTGATCTGGATTATTGAATACTCGATCACACTGGGCAGCCTCTGGAACATTTGGACGCGCAATCTCACCAACCTCTTCATCGCCCCGCTCGCGCTGCGTGAATATATTCTGGCACACACCATTTCCGGAATTTTGAAATCCATCGTGGTGCTGGGACTCAGTGCCGTACTCTCTGTTTGGGTTTTCAATTTCAATATTTTCTCGGTCGGTTTTCTTGCCCTCCTCCTCATCATGATCAACTTCTCGCTTTTCGCTTACGCGCTCGGCGTCTTCATCCTTGGAATGATTTTTCGATTCGGCCTTCGTATTCAGGCTGCGGCATGGAGTGCTGTTGGACTGTTTCAACCTCTGTGCGCGGCACTCTACCCACTCGATGTCTTACCGACAGCGCTCCAGTACCTAGCGCTGGCCTTCCCCGCCACATACACATTTGAAGCTGCACGCTTTGCACTCGCGACTGGTGGTGAGATTGCATGGGCGCAGTTTGGCATCGCGTTTCTTCAGAATCTGGTGTACTGCGTCGTGTGCACCTGGGCGCTCGTAAAGATGTACAATCACTCGCGCAATTCGGGGCAATTTGCACGGAATGAAGTCTAAATGAATCAATTGCTTTGGTGTATACAATCACAGCATCATACGATTAGTATTTCACCCACTATGAAAGACGTCTCAAACTCGAAGAGAGATAGGCGGGCAGCCTCACCACTGCACCAGTCGATGAAGAAAGAGTCTGTACTGCTCGGACCACTACTGCAGCGCATCGCCCCTCTCATCGGAGCTTCCGTGATCTTGGAACCTCAATGGGGCCTCGTTGGTCAAATCACTTTCAAAAACGGCCAACGAAGTTACTTTCGATACAATACGCTGGACATCAATCCTGTTGGCGCTTCAGATATCGCGAAGGACAAAGGCTATGCAAACTATTTTATGGAACATATGGGATATCCAACCATACCTGGCCAGACCTTCTACTCCGAAGAATGGAGTGAGAGAATTGGTGAGTCAGAGCGCGGAATAGATGCGGCGTATGCGTATGCTAAAAACATGGGGTTTCCCGTTATCGTCAAGCCAAACAGTGGAAGCCAAGGTAGCGGCGTGGCATTAGTGCACGCGAAAGAAGAATTTTATCGAGCAATGAATTTCATCTTTGAAAAAGACAAGATTGCAATCGTTCAGCAACGTGTCTTCGGGAAAGATTATCGATTAGTTGTTCTCGATGACAGAGTGATTTCTGCGTATGAGCGCATCCCTCTTTCCGTGACCGGTGATGGACATTCGTCCATACAGCAGTTACTGCAGAGTAAGCAGCGAGATTTCTTTCGCGAGAAGCGGGATACGCGTCTTAATTTTGATGATCCGAGAATACGCGAGAAACTCGAGCGAGAGGGCTTGAGTTTTGAATCCGTGCCTCCCCTAAACACGCAAGTCTTTCTCCTCGATAATGCCAATCTTTCATCGGGGGGAGAATCCATCGATGTGACAAATTCGATTCACTCTGATTTTGCGTCGGTCGCAGTAGCGCTGACAAAAGACATGGGCCTGCGTCTCTGCGGAGTAGATCTCATGATCGAGGGAGACATCGCGAATGCACCCGGAACATACTACGTACTGGAAATCAACGCGGCGCCCGGGCTGGATCATTACGCTCGTAGTGGCGAGCATCAAGAAAAACTGGTTGACCATCTGTATCTCCAAGTTCTGAAAAGCATTGAAAAACTGAAATCTGCGGAATAGGCATATAGTAATGAGCGTCCAATCCGCGCACTACAGTTAGTTTCCTCCACCGTCAATTCCTCCCGTATCAAACGAGCCATCGTCGTCAACGAGCTCGTTCATTGCGGCGATAAGTCGCGCCGTTCTGTTCTCATGGGGAAGGACGTATTTTGTCCAACGCTCGAGCGGCACTCCTCCGATTTTCTCGAAATAGGCGTTGAGCTGTTTTCTCAGGACTGGCCAATCAATTCGACCGTCGCGCAAAAGCGCCGCGTTAATTGCGCGTAGCACGGGGTCGTTGACGAGCATTGTCCCCACACTGGTAGTACCCATAATGTGCGCGCCAGGAGCTAGCCGGAGCGCAGGGGCTATTTCATTCACACCTCCACATGAACCGAAGTTCACCAAAGATACGTCGGACTTTAGAATACTGACAGTTTTGTGTGCATGAAAACTGTGCCCTCGATGGACAACAACATGCGGCGACTGCTCCTTTGTCAGATCCTGAAAGGTGTTATGCACTACGCTTTCGACTCTGTCTGGCTTATTTGCATACATGATAATTTGCCTGCCGCGCACCGAGCTTTGCTGGGTTATAACAACATAGTCGCCTTTATCGACAATATTCTTTCCGGTGACTGATGATATTTTTCCTGCCTTGTCCCACCGCACTCTGCCTCCAACGCTGTGTATAAAGTTTCTGAACGAGTGATGGCCGTCCCATGTAGATTCACCTCCCTTCTCTTTTCGGTCATCATAAAAAACATGGTGTTGGATGTTCGATGCCACCCCCTGTATGTCGCGGAAAACCGCTGCCGATTCGAGCGTCGTAATATTTGGGAAGTATTGTTTGTAGGCATCCACAGAACCTTGCGCCCATTCAGGCATATCGACGTTCGTGGCGAAATGCTGCGCAAGAAAAAGCCCTGCGAGAACGCGCCGATCCACATTGACTTGATTGACAGGAGGTGTGTCCTCGAGAATCGCGCGCACATTCTGGAGAATGAATGTACGTAAGGACTCGTTCTTTGATTCTCCGAGCAGATTATCCCATGAGACCACCTGCGCCTGCGTGAATTGCTTTTTCATATCGAACAGGTATTCAGAAAAGACCTGCGTCTGTTGCTCTGGGGTGCCGACATCCGTGAGAAACTCATCCAAGTACCCATGACGAGAAAGCGCGAGAAGAAATTTGCTGAAATCCTCTCGGCTGGGCTTCATCGATTGCACGAAATCGTACATCGACTTCTTTTCACGTAGAGAAGTCGCACGAAACGAATTGTATATTTCTTTACCCGTATAACCGTTTCCGTTGTAAATCAGGCGAAATGTCGAGAGATACGCATCCGCGCCACCTCGGACCATAACTTCAAAAAGTGTTTTTGCATCCAGCCCCTCGAGAACTTTAAGTCGCGCCCCGGGAGTAGCATTATGCAATAGGTTCATCTGCAATACCGGTTCGGTAAATCTCTCCACACTATCGACGTTCAGGATATGGAAAAGTGTTCGATCTGTTTTTTCTGCCTGCCGTATGGTATCGACATAACCACGAAGCGTACGGCGAATCTGCTCAAGCGTCTTTCCCGTCTTTGCTTTTACGAACACTTCGTCTGACGGCAAGTCCCCTCCTCCCCCGCCATCCCCCGCACTCTCTCCTCTCACATATGTTTGCATTTCTTGAATCCAACTCTCGTAGACCTTCATATATTCCGGATCACGTAGACGAACGCCATCGAGCTGGTAGATGAGCCTCGCCTGTACACCGCTCCCTTCGTATTTTTTCTGAAAGGACGCGAGTGCAAAAAGCGCGTCGCGGTCGTGCTTTTCTAAGGCCCGCTGAACAAATCCCAGAACTGAGCCCTTCTCTTCTTCAGGAGCCGCAGCGTACAGACTCTCGAGTTCTGGCTCTACAAGTGCCCTTTGGTATCGCGCAAGAAGCATCGAGCCTTCCGAGCGAAAAAGAGGTCGTACGAGCTTCGCGTTTTTGAGAAACAAAGGGTTGGAATAATTCTCGGGCTCGAGCTTAAGAAGGAGGTATCGCAACCCATCCGATATCATGCCCTCGTCTTTCAATTCTTCCATGACAAAGCGGAGCCTGGGGTCTGCTACGCGTTCTGCAAAGAGTTTGCGTAGACGTTTGCTGTACTGCCCCGGGGGGAGAATATCAAGAAGTGCGTATCCCATACCGGTTAATTCTTCCAGTCCCGTGGTAAAGGCCGTATTGCGGAGCGATGCCACATCCACTATTGTCGCCGAACTTAATTTCGCTATGACCGTACCTGCGCTCACCTTTCCTGCACTCCGCACATCGAGATCAATGATTATCTGCGAAATCCCCGGCGACCTACGTTCACTATCGAGTGCATCGTTTAAAATCTTAAATTCTAATCGTATGCCGGCAGCCCCATACAGACTCGCGATCTCGGCAAGGCCTTCTCGTTGAAATTGCTCGGCGCGCGCGTCCTCCAGATCCTCAGGCTGCAAATCTATATTCCCTCGAATCCCTTTCGGTATACGTGAGAGACGTGCTTCAAGGTTCTTCTCATCGAGAAGAACCGAGGGGGAAACTATTGCGATAAAGTTTTGAAGATCTGCACCCTCCTTTTCGAGCATCCGCAATGCAGATTGATATCTCGGGTCTGCAATATGTTGCGCAGTCTCATCGAGTATTTTTTTCCTTTCGCGCATCTGCGGCGTATCCCCGACGATTGCACGTGTTGTCTCGTGTGTCATGACCTCCCTCTGGAGCCAACGCCGCGACCGCTGCAGCAGGTCCTCAGCATGATTCTCAATGCGTGGTATAGGTGATTGGGCTATCCCAGGGTTGGGAGTCGTTGCAAGCATAGCTGCAGCCAGCGCCTCTTTGAGGCCGAAGTTTGGCCTTTTCGCTCGCACCTGTCGCCTCTCTGCCGAGTCTCTACTGCCTTCTTTCATTGCGGAATTGTAACATCGCCCAACAGAACCGTAGAAATGTGTCTTGGCGCGATTTCATGTTTGAAATATGATCGTGTGGTAATCTGACGGCATGGCAGTGCGGAGCCTACTTTCTCACGACGAATTCGACACTCATCTCAAAAACGGCACATGCCGGCTTTCATTCGTCGGCATGTCGAATGGCGGCAAAAGCTATCGCGCACGCGTACTGCGCGACCAGTGTGATTTTCTTCTCTATTCCGTCGACGACGAAATCATCAAAGAATTAGGCTTTAGAGATATGGACGAAATTTCTGCGTGGATGGGCTACCCTTCTTCGCCCGGGTACGCGGAGCGTGAAGCACAGTATCTTGAGCTTGAAGGAAAATTCACCAAACAAGCCGCTATGAAAACTCATGGCCGCAATTTGGTATTCGATACCACCGGCAGCGTCGCACAGCTCGACACAAAAGTGCTCGACGCACTCGATGAGCACACACTCATCGTGCACATTGATGTTGGCGAAAGCGCCCTCCCCCGACTTATGGAGCGATTTTTCAAAGAACCAAAACCGGTCGCGTGGGGTGAATTCTTTACCATGCAACCTGGCGAGAGCGAGGAGACAGCGCTACGTCGCTCGTATCCAACTCTCCTCAATGAGCGCTTGAAGAGGTATCGGTCGCTTGCTCACGTCAATATTCCGGCGCAAAAATTGTATGATAGATCAGGCGAGGAAACGCTTGCCACCATTCGTTCATGTCTATGAGAATGATAAGCACACGCGACACAGGACGCACCGGCCGTTCATACACCGATGTCCTCCTTGAAGGGCTTGCGCCGGATGGCGGTTTATATGTGCCGGATGAATACCCCCAATTTTCGCACGATGAACTCGTCGCCCTCCAATCGGCGCCGTACACCCGCATTGCATTTGAAGTGAAGAGAAAATTGATCAGCGGCGCAATTCCCGACGACGTACTAAAGACAATGGCGAGCGAGGCATATTCAGAAAAAAACTTTGATCTCGTAAACGGACAGGTCGTGCCGGTAACATTGAATGGAGATGGACTCTACGTGCAAAACCTGTCGCTCGGCCCAACTGCTGCGTTTAAAGATATGGCAATGCAGTTTTTGGGACGCGAGATGGCGTATGAATTGTCGCAGCGCAAGGAATCTCTCGTGATACTTGGCGCGACTTCGGGTGATACTGGTTCGGCCGCTGAAGCAGCATTCAAAGGACTCTCAAACGTCACGCTCGCAATGCTCAGCCCACTCGAAGGCATGAGTGATTTTCAACGTGCGCAAATGGGTTCATTTTCGGGTGGCAATATCATCAACATCAGCATCCGTGGGCGCTTCGACGACTGTCAGGACTTAGTGAAGGCGGTAAAACAAGACCCTGAATTTGCAAAACTTGGCGCGGTTAACTCAATCAACTGGGCCCGCATCGCTGCTCAGGTTCCCTACTATTTCTCGGGCTATTTCCAGGTTGCGAAAAACATTGGGGATCTTGTTGATTTCACGGTGCCGAGCGGAAACTTTGGCAACGTACTCTCGGGCTACATCGCCAAGCAAATGGGGCTCCCTATTAGGCGCCTTGTTGTCGCAACGAACGAAAATAGTGTTCTTCACAAACTCTTTACAAATGGCGTGTACGAAAACACACCGGCTCAGATTACGTCGAGTCCATCAATGGATATTTCAAAAGCGTCAAACTATGAACGCCTCGTGTTCGACGTCCTGGACAAAGACGCTGACGAAACCAGAGAGTACATGCGCATCTTCAACTCGACCGGAAAAGTCTCTCTTGAGGATTTCGGTGTTTCCGTGCGTGCTTTTGAGAAACTAGGATTCGACAGTGGTAGCTCAACTCACGCGAATCGCCTGGAAACAATTCGCTCGACATACAAAGACAGCAGCATTGTGATAGACCCACACACTGCTGACGGCGTGTTTATTGGCCGCGCCAAAAAGACCGATGTACCGATGATCTGCCTCGCCACTGCCCTACCCGTCAAATTTGAAAACACAATTAGAGAAGCGCTTGGTTTTGTTCCAGAGCGCCCACAGCGCTTTCGAGGACTTGAAGACGTCATTACGACTGACGCATTCACCATTCTTGACGCGCAGGCGGTTGCTGTTAAAGAGTTGCTGCGGAAGTGTACAATGTCACTATGAACGAAGACCCGAGGCCACAGCGCGATTCTGGTGCAGAGAAAGAGCAAGAGTGGGCCGATCGATTGTGGGATATCAATAGAGCCCTCGGCGAAAGCTCACAACAACTGACGGAAGAAGATCGGCGAAGACACGTCGAGAATGCAAACTCAATTGCGGAGGAGATTATGGCCCATACGCACGCAGTCGCCCCGAGCCTCAAATACGATATTCTCCAGGCGTACGAATTTGCAAAGAAACTTCCTGGCTACGAACAGTATTCAGCTCTCAAAAGACTGGCAGAAAACGACTGACGCCTCTCCTATGAAAGAGTCTCTTGCGAGATTGCGCCGCGAACCGCAGTTCGCGCACTTGATACAAAAATACGGTGCACCGAAACTGCGCCGTGGTCGCTCACCCTTTCAGTCCCTCGCCCGTGCAATTATCTATCAGCAAATTAGCGGCAAAGCTGCGGCGTCAATTTACCAGCGTCTGGTCGCTTCGTTCGGAATATCGCTCGACACACCGATAGATTGGGAATCAAAGCAGGCCGAGCTATTTCCGACACCGGAGCAAATGCTCGCGGCATCTGATGAATCACTGCGTACCGCGGGACTCTCCCCACAAAAAACAAAGTATCTCAAGGATCTGGCACAAAAGTTCTCCGATGGGACTGTCGCTCACGCAACACTCCACACACTGACAAACGGGGAAATTGTCGACTCACTGACGCGCGTCAAAGGGATAGGCGTCTGGACAGTGCATATGTTCCTCATATTTACCCTGAACAGACTCGACGTCCTTCCAACAGGCGACCTTGGAATTCAAAAGGGATTTCAAATTGTCTATAAACTACGCTCTCTTCCCTCCCCACGCACGATGGAACGCCTCGCAAAACCATGGCGCAAAGATGCGTCAGTCGCCTCGTGGTACCTGTGGCGCGTTGCGGACGAAGCAAAAAAGTAACCCCTAGGCACTCGGTGAAGTTCTGTACTTTTCAAAGAGTTTGAGATAGTCATCTTTTGCCTCCGTGAGCAGTCTCTCGAATTGCTGTAGTGAATTTTCGAGTGACATACTACCCGAGGAATCAGACAGCGCCTCTGTGGCCACGCGGACCTTATCTCCAATGACACTCATGCTTTTTACATCCTCAGCACTCATCTGCACTTGATCGAACATCATATCTGCGAGACCACCCGATATTGCCGCCTCAATCTTTTCGTGAGCGCGGACAATCTTCGTTATGAAATGGTCTAGAATATTTAGATGACGAAGCGCTACTCCGAGCGTCTTTGTTATCTCGCCCGGAGCCTGCATTGCGGCGATGTGTCGGTTTAGATAGGTAATGGCCCCTTTCTTGTCCACTTTCTGCTGTGCTTGCACCCCATGAAAAATTAACACTAATGTATCTGCGATAGTTTCGAGATGGTCTTGAAATACAAGGCTTCGTACATACGCATCTCCGACAGACTGCCGCTCGGTCAAAGTTTCTTTTGCAGAAACGATGGCGTTACCAATCTCGGCCACTTTTGTACGCACAATATCCTGAAGAGCGGGATCCTGCTCCGCGAGACACAGTGACACCTTCAGACTCTCATCAAGTTCTCGTATCGCCGCCTCAAAGGCGACGGTCATTTCACTTATAGACTGAAAGGGTTCGATAAAAACCTGCTGTTGTTCGGTGAGCGCTGCACGCTCGGCTTTGTGCTGTCGTTGCAACCGTTCTGAAGCGAGGTCAACGATCTTATTTTTCCCTTCTCCACTTTCGTCCATGGATTACAGCATAACATTAAAAATCTCTGCGCTCGAAATGGCGCCTTCGCGCAAGATAACCGGCGCACCGGTAATTAGGTTGACGACTGTTGTCGGCGGACGCATGGGAAAAACAGGAGCTTCAATCGCGAGGTCCACCAACTCACCGCTTTCTCCTAGCTGTTTCTGAATTTTCTCCATTGATATTTCCGGAACCTGACCAGATCTGTTTGCGCTTGTTGCCGTATATGGCCTGCCGTAGGTGCGCGCAAGTTCAAGACAAAAGTCGTTGTCAGGAATACGAATACCAATGGTTTCAATACCCTTCACGATACCAGAGTTGAGCCCCGGCCTCTTTTTGAGGACGAGCGTCAACGGTCCTGGCAAGAATTCGTCGGCGAGTCGCCGCGCCGCCTCATTCACAACCGCATACTCTTCAACCGCCCTCATATCAGAAAACACCGCATGCATCGGCTTCCCTTCGTCACGACCCTTAATTTCATAGACTCTTGCAACAGCCTCGTCGGACAGTGCATCCGCTCCAAGGCCGTAGAGCGTATCCGTTGGATAGATAAGGACGCCGCCGCGCCGCAAGACCCCCGATGCTTTCAGCACGCACTCGCCGAGCCCTTTATCGAGATGCGCTATTTCCATACTTTTTTGTGCGCGGTGAGGGGATTGAACCCCCGACCCTCTTCACGTCAAGAAGATGCTCTACCACTGAGCTAACCGCGCATTAATGAACTCTCCCACCCTGATGGTTTCTCCTTCTGAACGATCTGCCCGCATCATCCACCGGAGCTAACCCCGCATTATCTAACAGCCCACTCGGCGTTTACGCTCTCTGTATGTGATGTGCCCGCATCACCCACCGGAGCTAACCGCGCGTTTCGGTAATATAGCAGAAATAGAAATCTTTTTCACCCCTCGTCCTGCAAAAAGCCGCCCGCTTGGTGGGCCCACAGATCGGCATACACTCCGCCTTTCGTAAGAAGCTCGTCGTGACTACCGTCCTCAAGTATCTGCCCTTGGTCAATAACCACGATTCGGTCCATTTCGCGCAAGGTCGAGAGACGGTGTGCAATCGCAATTACAGTCTTCCCCTGCATGAGTTCATGGAGCGCTTTCTGAATCTCGAGTTCACTTTCGCTGTCGAGCGCCGATGTGGCTTCATCGAGGAGAAGAATCGGCGCATCCTTGAGAATCGCGCGTGCAATCGCCACACGCTGCCTCTCTCCACCGGATAATTTAATGCCACGTTCACCAACAAACGAATTGTATCCCTCCGTTAGTTTCATTATAAATCCGTGCGCATGCGCGAGTCGTGCCGCTTCTTCTATTTCACTCTGCGATGCGCCGAGTTTTCCGTATGCAATGTTCTCGCTTATCGCACGATGGAACAAGAGTGGCTCTTGCGGAATAACGCCGATCGCAGCACGGAGGCTCTCTTGCGTCACATCGGCAATATTCTGGCCATCGATGAGAATGCGACCATGCGACACATCGTAGTGACGCAACAAGAGTTTAATAATGGTCGACTTCCCCGCGCCACTTCGCCCAACAAGTC
>JACCDV011271018.1_pt1 | contig 10337 bp, 2 predicted proteins | sample 7446131 | NCBI WGS metagenome assembly JACCDV01 (sample SAMN15323448, study PRJNA562643) | freshwater metagenome | isolation source: river surface water | place: USA:Blue River Watershed | collected 2017-08-17
ACAAATTATTAATAGAATATTTAGATTAAATGAAAAATATAAACATAAACATAGATACATTATAGATATTATAGATAATGCAACCGTTTTAAAAAATCAATTACGTGAAAGAAAAAAAGCATATATTGAACGAGGTTGTATTTTTGAAAAATCAATTATATAAAATAGTTATTTAATTCGTTAAATACATATTAAAAAAAATGTTAATTTGTTATTATTCTTTATTATTTTTTATTATTCTTTATTATTCTTTATTATTCTTTATATTTTAATATTCATTAATAATATATTTGTTTATTAAAAAAGCAATATAAGAATTTATTATTATTATTATTAAATAAATATAATATGTTATATCTTTATAATAAAAATATAATGAGATGATTAACGAATTAAAACCATTAAAATTAAAAATAAAATAAAATAAACCATATATAAATGATAATAAAAATGCATTTTTATTAGATGTTTCATATGTATTGTTATAATATATTTTTTTTATTAATATTATATAATATAACAATGAACCAATTGCAATATTGAAATATTTATTAATGTTGGTGTTATAGTTATTGATATTATCAGTATTATTAGTATTATCAGTATTATATTTGAAAAAATAATAAGTCTCAATATCTTTATTAAATATTAATGATATTATATATAAGCTTATTATTGTTGATGTAAAATTTATAAATATAAATAAAAAATAATAAATTATTTTTTTTTTAAAAATTATTATATAAACAATAGATAATAAACATTCATTATGAATTATATTTATATTGTCAACATATGTATTCAATAATATATATTTAATAATACTATATGAAACAAATATTAACATATCAATATTTGTTTTTAATAGTTGACCAATATTATTTTGTTCATTTATTTTTATAGAATTAAAAATATAATTTATATAAAATATTAAAATATTTAAAAATATATTATTAAAAAATTCAATTATAAATATTTTATAATTGATTTTATCATCATTTTTTATAATACTATAACTTTGTTCTGTTGTATCTGATGATGAAATATTATTTAGTATTGGAATATTTAAATGTGGTGTTAATGGGATATTATTTAAAACATAATTATCAGTTATATTATCATTTATTTGTATATTTATATTATCATATTTATTTGTATTATTATACATATTTTTATTTTTAGTATTTGATTTATTGATATTATTTGAATTATTTGAATTATTTGAATTATTTGAAATAAATGATATTTTATCGTTATATTTTAGTTTAGAACCTTTAGAATATTTAGAAGATCTAGAAAAATTTGAAGATTTATAACTTGATGCTGAATTAAAAGAATCATAATCAATATCAAATCTATTATGATTGTATTTTTTTTTCATTTTTTTCGTATTTTATTTTTATTACAATTTAAATAATAAAAAATAAAATTAAATATTATATAAAATATATTTTTTTCAGAATAAAAATAAAAAATATAATAATTTATTTTTATTCTAAAGATTTTTATAAATAAATTTTTATATGAAGTATAATATAATAAAATAATGAGCGCTATTATTGGTACAGGAATTATTGAAGGTGGTGAATTGCCATATCCTAATGTTCATGATATGAATGAAGCCCATAATAAAGGTTTTAAACATGATGAAAAAACAAGAAATCATGTAACACACAGTTTACATAAATTGTTACGCGGTCATGGTGTATCTTATGCTCAAGGTTATGGTGTTGATGGTGGTTCAATTGATGGCGGATCAATCTCTGCAAGTTCTGTAATCAATGGTGGTGTTAGTGTAGCTAAAAAATTATTATCATCGTATGATAAAGAATTAAAAAATGAATCTACAAAAATTAATAAAATTATTAATGATTTAATTAACTTAAAAGCTATTGTTACTAAAATTATTAATATTAGTGATATTAAAAACGATAGAGTTGTAGAATCTATTTTAGATCAATTTACTAATGCTATTACTAAATTAGGTTCATTAATTCATACCGATGAAGATGAATTAGCTAAAAAAATTAAAGAAGCTGATAATTTATCTCATTTAATTGATTCTATTACAATTAAAAATGAACGTGATGAAGCTGCTAAATTATCATTATTAGTTAAAAATCTACATGATATTGATAAAATTAAACCAGAAGTTGAACATGCTTTAAATAGAATTAACGTTAAAGTTAATGAACTTCAACATATGAAACCAATTGATTTATTTAATAAATTAGTTAGTAATATAAATAATGTAAGTGATGAATTTGTAAATAATATTAATTCAATTTCAAATAGATTAAAAAAAGGTGAAGGTCTTGGTGAAGGTGGTAGATTAGTTGATGTTGCAGATGACAGTGCAACTGCAACAAAACATTATACTTTAAATGATTATATTACAACTATCAAAACCATGTACATTAAAATTGTTGAAAATTTTTTACATGAAATTTTTAAAGAATTTAATAATTTAACTCAAGTAATTTTTGAAATTTCAAAAATGTTAAATAAAAATATTGTATATGATAAAAATTTTGAAAAATTAATTGAATATATTAAAACATTTAATAATATCTTTGATATTTCTGGAGGATTTGATGTTTGGTTTAATATTATTGGCTTGAAGAAAACTCCAGAAGCTATTGATAACAGAGAACAATTTGTTAGTAAAATTGAATCTTTAATTCATTTAAATAATACAGCCGCTTCTTCACAAAACGATAAAACTATGTTTAATTCCATTGATGTTATTTTAAAAAATATTTTAGCTGTTATTGGAAATTATTCAAAAGTTATTGAATTAACTAATGAAAAAATGCAAAATTTAAGTTTACAATCTGTAAAAGAATTAAACAAATATGGTAAAGGTGATGACGATGATAATGATGATGAAATTGCTGCAGAATTGTATGCTGAAGCTACTGGTTCTGGTATTATTGGTGGTGTTGAAGGTGGTATTTCTAATTTGGAATTAGACTTAGTAGATTTATCTAATAATTTATTTATTGAAAATAAATCTAAAAATATTGTAAAACATTTAGATTCTATTTCATTATTTAGTAATGTTGTTAATATTCAACAAAATTTAAAATATGTTTCAGAAGATATTAAAAAATACGCTAAAGATTATGATAATTTATTAGGTGAAACTATGGGATTTAAAATATCTGAAACATTAAAATACCAAAATGCTGTATTGAATAGTATAGATGATACTGTAAATGGTATTGGTAAATTATTAAATAAATATAATCAAAAACAAATGGATGTAGCTAATAGACCAGCTGGTCTTCCTGAAAATATAACACCTAGATCTGCTATGAACTATCAAAGTGTTGATAAAGCTATTTTAATTAAACTTTGTAAATGGCAATGTGAAGCAAAACTTGAATTTTATAAAGTTTTAGAATGTATCGATTTATTTTTATTAAATTTTACAATTAGTTTAGATGCCAATATTAAAGATATTGAAAATTTATCTGATTTATTACAAAATGTAAAACTTAATAAAGAATGGATTAATGAAAATATGATTGATAGTATTATTCAAGATTGTTGCGATTCATATATAAAACATGAATATACATCAATAACAAAAGATAAAGATGTTATTAATTATGTCGATTTTTTACCAAAATTATATAAAAATAATGAAATTATTCAAAAAATTAAACAAGTTGATAAAATATTACATACAGTAACACCATTAAAAAATATCATTTCTTTATTTTCATACATGAATAATATGTCAACATATAAATTAGCTTGTTCACCAAAAGATATTTATAAATATTTAAAAAAATATATTTGTGCATCTAATTTTATTTGTGGATTCAATCATCGAGATTTTATCAAGTATATTGAAGGGAGAGATGACAAATTATTAAATGATTTAAACCCAGAAGATATTATTACATCATTTTATGTTAAACAACAACAACCTGAAATGGATTTAAATGATTTAAATAAAAAAGAAGTATCTAACTTAGTTGAAATTATTAATGATAAGACTAGTATTCTAAAATATAAATATCAAGTTACAATGGTAAAACAAAATGAAAGAGAAACTCCAGAATTATTAAAAGTTAGATATGCATCTAATTTTTTGAGAAAAATAATGTGTATTACACCACAATTAGATGTATTTAAAGATGATGATATATATTTATCATTATTATTACGTTCACTAGTAAGTAAAATAGTTACTTCTATTGATGTATACAAATCATTTAAAGATCCACAAAAAAATTCAGTAATGCTTAAAAAATCATCTCGTTTAATTTTAGGTGGTTCAAATTTAACAGTTAATGATGAAATCGTTGAATTATATGTAAGAGTTCCATTACTTATTGAATATTATAAAATGTTATTTGATGATGGTAATGATGTTTACAAAAATGGTAATGTTGATCAAACTGAAAAATTAAAAGAAACTATTGCATATGTACCTGATTTAACAGGTATATGGTCTGGTCTTTTTGCAATTATTTTTGATAATCAAAATAATAATAATGTTGGATTTTATAGCGAATCTGCAGCACAACAAATTATTGCAGAAATTAATAAAATTTATGCAAATTATAAATCAAATGGTTCTAATAGTATTAAAGAATTTATCATGGGTTTAGTTTATGAAGTAAATAGACGATATGGTATTATTAAAAAAGGTGATATTGAAAGCTATTATAATACAATTAAAAATTTCAATGTTGATAATTATGGTAATAATAATTTAGATAGATTAAAAAATACATATTTAAATAGTGATAATCCTATTGATGCAGATATTTTAGATGATACATCATCCAACTCTAAATTACCTTCTGATAAATTTGTAAAAAATGATAATTTAAGAATAAATGTTTTTACAAAAGATAAAAAGAATTTAATAAATGATATTCCAGTAATTCGTGAATTACGTGAAAAAATATTTAAAAATTTTACAAATATTAACGAAATTATTGATAATGGTAGTGTACATACATTTAAAAATTACATTAATATTTATAAAAAAGATGTTAAAAGTGAAACTGACCAAAATAAAAAAATATCTATTGTTGTTAATGCCATTAAAAATTTAGATCAAACTAAATCTTCAAATTCATTAGTTGATATTATGTTTTATGAATTCGTTGTAAATCCATATTTATTATTAAATGATTTATATAAATATTATAATTCATTATTATTTAGTATAAAAGGTGAATTAAGCATTAATAATGTTCAAAAAATCAATATTAGTGAAGTTAATACTAGATTATCTGAAAATCCAGATTTAGTTATTGCATTAATAGAATTATTACAAATAAATAATTCTGATTTAGTATCATTAAAATATGATAATTATAAATCTTTATTCTTAGATTGGAAACAATTAGAAAATGTTGTAAATTCTTTAATTACTCAAATTAAATCTAATATTTTAAAATTTAGAACTATTATACCGAATTCTAAAATGGAATTTATTTATAAATTATCTAACATTGCTGATGGTGCTGTAATGAGATATAGTATTAACGAATTAGAACAAAGATTCTTAAATCATATTATTAGATCCCAATTTAAAACGGAAGAAAAAGCATTAAAAGAAAGTACTTTAACTTTTAAAATTTTAAATGAATTATTAGAATTTATTTTAAATAATTCTAAAAAATTACCAAATAGTATAATTTACAAAATAATTATGTTTAGTAATGAAGGATTTGTTCCAATAAGTTCAAAAACAGTATCAAGTGATTTGTTAGATGATTTATTTAATAAAAATTACAATTCAAAAGATAAAACTTGGAGTTATACCAATAATATCATTCTTAATGCCAATTTTATTAATGAAATTAATATTACTAAAAAAATGAATGATGGTACAAGATATTTATTACTAGAAAAATTAAATGGAAATATGCAAAGCAATCCAAGATCTATTTTAGAAAATTTTAATATTACATTATATAAATATTTAAACGATTTTTATGATTCACCTGTTAAAAAATTCTATAATAAACTATTAGATAATTTCTATAATAATGTATCATTGCAAAAAACTAGAGGGTTTTATAGTATTTTTACACCTACACCACCATCTGGTATTGGAAGATTTGATGGTGATAATATTAATTTTAATAATGGAACACCAGTTGATATTCCAGCTACGTTTAATGGTATGAATGGTATTTATGGAAATGTTAACAATAAAAATATGGTAATATCAGATATTAATATTAAATTAATTTATATGTTATATAATAGAGTTTTAAAAAGTAGCACATCAGAAGTAAAAGAATATTTAAATGTTGATAAAAATACAATCCCAATATATATGATAAATAAATTTAAAGTTCTTTTACCAAAATATAAACAAATATTTAAAAATATTATAGAAAAATGCTTATTTTATAAAAATTTAATTTACAATATGGATATTACAAATCAAAATAATAATAATAATCAAATTAATAGATTTGCAAACTATGTATCAAATAATATATTTAATAGTGTTGAAAGATCTGTACAAGATAATAAAAATTCTTTTAATATGACACCTATTGCAAATGCATCCGAGAATAAACAAGTATTACAATCTACATTAAGTGATATCATTGAATCTTGTGAATATATTCTTAAAGATATTAACATTGTTTTAGATGAATTTGTTGATCAATCTATCCCATTATATTTAGAATTAAAAGCAGATGGTATTAAACAATATAAACAACACAATAATAATGAATTACCTTTTATGCCAGCTTCGTTAGCATTGAGTTATGCATTAAATAATGATATGAATAATCATAGTGATATGAAATATTATTATGGTTTAAGATCTATTGTTAATGTTGATTATAAAAATATTAACTCATTAGTAAATATGCCATATGTTGAATCATTGATTAAATTTTATACATCTTATACTGATGAAAATAATAAAATAGATATTAACCATGGGTTATCATTAATTAAAAATGTTATGTTTATTACAAAATCGTTATATGATATAAAATTAAAGACAAATACAACTTTTTATAATTTAAAAAATGATTCTCGAGTTCCTGCCAAACAATTAGAAGATGGTAACCAATTTAAAAAATTAGTTGGTTATATCTTAATGTCATCATTTAAATTATTAAATTCAGTATCATTTAATAATATGGATATTAATTCATTTGTTGAAAACGATTCTTCTGATATGAATATTAATAGATATATTGAAAAAATGTCAACAAAAGTTCAAAATGATCCAACCGATGTACGATATGACCAAAATAATAATATTGTAAATGCAGTAGCTCGACGTAATAATTCTATTATTATTAATATAATTGATTTAAATATTGTACCTATTAATGTACATGCTATGTTACGTGAAATTCCATTAATTAATATTTATAATTATGCATTTACATATGATGATATTATTAGAAATTCTGTTGATTTAGATAATATTAAATCAGATTCTAATCCAAAAAATACAATTAATAAATTAAAAAAATTATTATATAATGAAACTTCGATATATAATTTAGTAACATTAAGAGGTAAACTTAGTAATATTGAAATTAATAATAAAGATATTATAAATAATATCTTTAGTTATAAATTAAAATTCAATTCTAAAAAAATTGGCAATGATGGAAATACTCAAAATTTTGAAAATGTTGAAATGACAATACCACCATTTTTCAATATGTTAGAAAAATCTAAAACTTCTACTAAAATTATAGATGCTCCCGATAATTATTATAACATAAATGTTGATGTTGATAAAAGTAGATATAGTTTGGTAAAAAATTTAAATTTAATTCAAAAACGTCTTGTTGTTGTATCTTCTGATGGTACTACAATAAAAAATAATATTAATACTATATTAGACACACCAGTATTAAATACATTAATGTTTGGTGCTAATAGTCAACGTATTATTAGTTTAATGTTAAATGAAACTAAGAATGTTGATAATAAAATTACAAATGTATTAAATGGTGTAGATATTTTAACAAATTCATTTGCTTAAGTAAAAAATAATAAATAAAAAAAAATAATAAAATAAATAAAATAAAAAAAATAATAAAAAATAACAAATTTTTTTTTATTTTTCATATAATATAATACTAAAATAAAAAAAATAATAAAAAATAATAGAATATTTTTTTTATTATTTTATTTTTATACAAATTATACAAATTATATAATTTGTATAATATAAAAAATGGTTGTATTAAGAAATATTAACGGTACAAACTCTACATCATTAACTCGTGGTGAAATCGTATATGATACTATATCGTCTCAAATTATTTATAGTACAAACGGTATCAATAAAAAAGTTTTAATGAGTAGTTCTTTAACTGGACCTATTGGTATTAATACTACAAATGAAAATGCACAATTAGAAATCAATGCTACAGATGGTAAACAATTACGATTAACATATAATGATGATGATGGTAATGCTCTTTATTATGCAGACTTAAATGTTAATAGTTCAGGTGATTTATCTATTAATGCATCTGGTGGTGATATTATACTTGATAGTAGTAATAATGTTAATGTAGCTTCATATGATGGTTCTACTAAAGGTTTGCAATTTGCTGGCGTTTTAATTACAAGTAGTGCTGCAGAAATTAATACATTACATGGTGTTACAGCTGGGACTGTTTCAGCATCAAAAGCTTTAGTTGTTGATGCTGATTCATCTTTAACTGGACTAAATCAATTAAGTGTTACTAATATTACATTAGGTGGTACAGCGATCACATCATCAGCTAGTGAAATTAATTATTTACATGGATTAACACCAGGAACTGCATTAGCGAGTCATGCTTTAGTAACTGATTCAAATAATAGTATTAGTGGTTTAAATGTTGTTTCAGCATCATCTATTGTTGGTACTATTTCAACAAATGCACAACCTAATATTACATCTGTTGGTACATTATCTAACTTAACTGTAGGAACTAATGTTGCACCTGGTGTATTTACATTAAATGGCACTGCTTTAACAGCTACAGCAGCTGAATTAAACGAATTAGCTGGACTTACACCAGGTACTGTAACTGCATCTAAAGCAGTTGTTGTTGATGAAAATAAAAATATAAGTTCATTTAATAGTTTAACTGCTGTTACTTTAAATGCAACCGATATTTATGGTGAATTGAAAACTGCAGATCAACCTTACATCACATCTGTCGGTACATTAGATAGTTTATCTTTAAATGGTAATGTTGATGGTGCTATTGATGGTGCTACTACTATTGAAGCAACTGTATCTATTACAACACCATCATTAGTATTAGGATCTACAGCTGTAACAGCAACTGCAGAAACATTAAATATTTTAGGAGGTTATACTGGTACAACTAATCAATTAAACACATTATCAGGTGTAACTCCAGGAACTGTAGCTGCAAGTTCTGCTGTTGTAGTTGATGCCAATAAAGATATTAGTTCTTTTAGAAATTTAACTGCAACTAATGTAACTGGTACTTTACAAACTGCTGCTCAACCAAATGTAACTTCTGTAGGTACTTTAACTCATTTAGACATTGATGGTACAACTGCATCAACTTCACCAACAACTGGTATTTTTAAATTAGCTGGTGGTATTGGTATTAGTAATACAACTGATGCATCTGGTTCAACTAATGGTGGTTCGTTTACAACTGCTGGTGGTATGGCTGTTGCAAAATCTGCATACATTGGTCAAAATTTAAATGTTGGTGGTAATTTATTTGTTGGTGGTGAAGTAACTACAATCAATTCTTCTGATGTTGAAATCAAAGATAATACATTATTATTAAATTCTGGCCCAACTGGAGCTGGTTTTGATAGTGGTTTATTAATTGGAAGATATCAAGTTGATAGTGATAGCGGTGCTGGTGATGTTGTGAGCGATGATGCACAAGTTTCATTTTCTCTAGATACTGCTACATCTAATACAATTATTTTACCAAATACAGCTGATTCAAATGATGGTTATTATGATTCTTGGTGGATTAAAATAACATCTGGTGAAGCAACCGGTGAAGTCCGTAAAATTAATTCTTATGTTGGTAGTACATTTACTGCAACATTAGAATCTGCATTTACAACAACACCAGCAACTGGTGATACGGTTGAACTATTTTCTAATTTATATGCTACAATTATGTGGCAATCTTCAAATAAACGATTTGTAACAGCTTATTCAAATGAGAATTTTTTACAAACTTCTTTAGATGTACTAGATTATGCTGATTTTGCAACTGATAAATTAACAGTATTAAATTCTACAAGTTCAACTTCTAATAGTACTGGTGCTTTATTAGTTGCTGGTGGTATTGGTATTAGTAAAACAACTGATGCAA
>JACCDV011200390.1_pt1 | contig 10332 bp, 2 predicted proteins | sample 7446131 | NCBI WGS metagenome assembly JACCDV01 (sample SAMN15323448, study PRJNA562643) | freshwater metagenome | isolation source: river surface water | place: USA:Blue River Watershed | collected 2017-08-17
CCCAAACCCCAAACCCCAAACCCCATATATAATTTATATATGAAAATTACAAAAATTTATATATTTAATACAACTAAGAGGATTTCTTATTTATAACATAACTTAATACAATTTTGATAGAAATTTTTAAAAATTTTCTTTTAAAAAGAATTAATTAAATTTGAGTAAATTTATTATATTTTTATTTTTCTTTCAATTTTCTCATTAATTTTATTCATTTGATTATCATATTCTTCTTTACTAATTTTTCCCTGTTTATACTTTTTAGTCAATCTTTCCTCTTTAGTAAAATCATCAAAATCAATATTTAAGTTTTTTTCCTTTGTTTTCTTTCAATCTTAATAACTTCAGTGTTTCTTTTATTAAGAAATTTTTTGTATTTTTTCCTTTTTGATTTTTCATTGTATTTTGTTAATTTCTATTTATTCTTTTTTCTTATTCTACAATATTTCATACTGTTTTTACTAGTTTTGATCTTGGAATTTACATTTAAAAAATTCCTAATAATAATCTTCATCAAATATCTTATTTTACATTGTAAGAAATCATAACTCTTTAATATAAGGAACTTTAAATAGAAAAAACGATTTCGCCAATCTTTCTCCATCAATCTATTAATTCTCCTTAATAAATAACCTATTTTCTTTTAATGATTAAATAAATGATACAAAGGCTTCATTTCCTTTAAGAAAATTCATTTTATCTTTTAGCATTTCTTTTTAAATAGATTTTGTTTCTTTTAATTGTTAAAACAACTCTTTATTTTCATATCTTTATAAAACCAACTCTTTAATTTTACAAAAATCTAAAAAATCCAATTCATTTTCTTCTAGAAATATAAAAGCTTCTCCTTAAAACTCTCCTCTAGCCGTTCTTCCTATTCTATGAATGAAGAATTCTGGTTCTTAAGGAATGTCTATTTAAACGATAAAGTTAACTCCAATGAAATCTATTCCTCTTGCTAAAACATCTGTGCAAAACATAAATCCTTTAACTTATTCGAAAAACTCATTAAATCAGCTTAATCTTGAAGATTATTTAAGTTTTCCATGAATTACATATATTTGCTATTTAATCATTTATTAAAATAAATTACCATAAAAATCTACTTCTTTACAAGTGTTAAAAAATATTATTCCTTTTTTATCATTATTTAACTTTAGGAATTTTATTAACAATTTTATCTTTTCCAACCTATCAATAGTTTTTATATAAAAATTGCTTAATTTCTATGGAATCATTCAATGCTATTAATTTAAAGAAATTTCAACGGGATTTCTTAATCCATATTTTACTAAGTCTTTTAATTCAACAGAATTTAGAGTTGCTGAGAAAAGACCTGTTCTTCATTATTTAGGTAATTTGCTTAAAATATTTTTAACTTTTAAATGTTAACCAGTATTAATCAACCTGTCTGCTTCATCTAAAATTAAAAATTCTAAATATTAAAAAAGTTACTAAAATTGCTAATCTTCTTATAAAATCTCATTTAATCATCCAACTGTTGAAATTAATATAATTCTTTTATGATCATTATCAAATTATGTCTTTTCATGTTAAACACCTCCTATAAAGAGAACACATTTAACACTCTATAATTCTTATATGTTTTTTATCAGATTTTAAGTTATGTTGAATATTTGTTAAGCAAGTTCTCTGGTTGGAATAAGAATTAATGAATGTATTTTCGAATGATAAATTTCATTATTGTTATTCATCAATTTTTATAAAATCGGAAGTAAAAATGATAATGTTTTACCAGAGCCGGTACAACTCTCTACTGCAACATCATAATTCTTAATAAACAAAGGAATAACAATTTTCTATATTGGCATTGGGTTTTGAAATTTATATTAAGTTTTCATAGAATTAATTAAAGTTTAATCTAATTCGGTTTCTTTCCAATCTGAAGAGCTTTAATCCATATTTATAAAATATTAAAATTTATAAATGAAAAATACCAAAAAACAAACAAAGGATTTTGTACGTGTTTTAATATAATTTATGGTTGATAAAAAATTCAAATTTAAAAGCTCCATTTTGGTGGATGAGAAGAAATAAAGAATATCAATATTTTGATCTGAAGATTTTATCAATTTTTACAATAATCATTTGAATGATAAAAGATTCTAAGAAATTCTAAAAAGCTTCTTTTAAGATGAATAGACAGATATTAATGAATTAATTAATAAACTTTTTTAAACTTGAGAATTAAGAAAGTACATATGATATGTTGATTAGATAGATAACAGGAAATTGAAGTATCCAACCTAAGTGGTTCTATTAGATTAATTTCAGGATCCAAATGAAACAGTTTTTTACGGTTTTACTTAAGAAATCAGCAAAAGTCTAAAAACGCCTTTAATTATTCTATCCATTGGGTTAGTACTTGCATTGTTTCCAAAATGGCCATTTTTGTTAAGAGTAATTGTTTTTCTGACATTTTATTATCTTTCTACAGCTTTATTAGTAATTTTATTACTATTAAGACCTTTGACTACTTTAATAGCAAGATTATTTGGGATTTCTTTTTATATTCTACCTGATATTTATTAAGATAAAATATTCCCTTTATATTCTTGCTAATGAATGAAATGAAGTTTTATTGAGAAAATAGGATCTTTAATATTAATAGTTAGTATTATTTTATTGATAAAGCAAACATAAAATAAGTAAGAAATATACTAAGATCTTTCATCAAAGATAATATAAAGTCATAAAGAGCTTATTTAGTATGGAAAAGAATTTATAAAGTTTGACAACTCAAAAAGGTTAAAAAGAAAAGGTCTTAATTACGATACAATTTTGAAGTTGATTGATGAGAATGATGAAAATAGTAAATAAATATAATCTTTTATAATGTTTAAAAATAACTTATTTTTATATTTATTATTTGGTTATTTTTATTCTTAGTTTTGTAATGTTGATTTATTATGATCATTTGGCTTCTAGGGAATAAAATGACCAAAATCCTTAAAAAATACAATTTGTGGAAATTGATATTAGTTTTGTTGCTCTTTTAGAGATTAGTTTAAAATTAAGAATATTATTAATTAAATGAATAACTGAAATATTGATAGAAGAATTAACAGGTTTTTGTATGCTTTTAAAGAAATTAAAAATGAAATAAAAAAACACTAAATTTCAGATATAAAAAACATGAGTAAAGTTTTTGCTAAGAAAAAATATTTTGACATAAACTAGACCTTTGTTACTTATAAATAGCAAGATTATAAATAAGAGAATATTATGAATAAAGTTTAAATTATTGATGATCCTATTAGGTTTTTCACCTAAAAAGATGATCCTTTTGTATTTAAAAGTCTAATAGATAACGTTGAGCTAATAAAACAAACATATGAAGAATATTAGGAAAGATTTTAAGATTATTAGATTGATTAAGTAAAGGAATAAATGACTAATGATTATGAATGGGCTCGATTCGGTAAAAAACCTAAAAGAAATCTATAAGGATGAAAAATGAAAAGAATTATACAAAAAGTTTAAAAGCTATAAAAACTTAAGAGTGATTTTATTAAGAATAAAAAACAGCAAATTTAATGAAAGATTAATTAAATATGAATTGTCAAGTAATGAAAACAAAGAAAAATTAACTAAAGAATTCTATTTGGATTTTTCTCTGCAGTTGCAAGCTTTTTTAAACCACCTCCAACAGAAGAGGAACTTTAATAAGAAAGATATGAAGCTGCGGTCAATTCAATAAATAAAATGAAACCTTATTATTAGAATAATAAAATAGTTGGTTATAAGCCTATTTGGAATTAACAGCTTTTATAGTTTTTCTAAGGTATATAAATTCCCGAATAATCTTTTCTTTACTAAGCTATTAATATTCAAGTAAATAAAAAACTAAGTTTTCATATCGTAAATCAAAGGTCAGTTGCTTTTCTTAAAATTAAGGAAAAAAATGAAAAATGTTTTTATTACGATAAAATCCTATGAGAAATTGACTTAGAACAATATGAGTTTTAATATAGAAAGTTTTTAAATGAAATTTGAGATTTTTAGATATATTGAACCAGCTCGTTATGTTATCTATGTGATTTAGAATATTAATGAAATTTTATGATTTAAAATAATATTTTAGTTGTTTCTTAGGATTTTTGTATTGATGTATTAAAAAAGCATAAATAATTGATTTATTTTAATAATATTTAACTAATAGAATTATTATAGACATTATTAGATGTTAATAAATGTTATAAAAGAGTAAAAATACCCCAAAGACTATAGAGTCGAATAGAAAAAACTTTATCAATAAGAAATACACTAGATTAATGCTATTAAAGTTTAATTAATAATTAGTTGGATAGAAATTGCTTATTTTTATGTTCGAAATTTAAAGTAAATAATTTTAGCTCAATTTTTGATGGATAATTAAGTTTAATATTTTCAATATTAAATATTCTTCATAATAAAAATATAAAAATTAATAAGAAAATTTAATAAAAAATAACAAAATAAGTTTTAACATCAAAAGTTATGAATAATTTAAATTTTCATTTTAGTTAAATATGATGAGATATTAATCCTTTCTATGATCATAGTAGAATTAATTTAGATTTTTTTATTAAGGATAATTATTAAAAAGAGTGAATAGAAACCATTAATAACATATTTATTGATTTTAGTTAATTATAGAGTTTGGCTAATGAATTTTCATGAGTATTTAAAATAATAAGGTTAAATTAACCAATAAATCAAAATAATAAAGAAATTTTATTATAACTAATAATTGCCTTATAATATTTCGGGTAAAAAAGTTTAGCTATTTTTATGCGTTTTTACTAAATTCATCTCTTTATCAACTAACTCTCATATTTCTCTAGGTAATTCTTAATAAAATTAATCTAAATATTAAGTAATTCAACATTTTTCTATATTTTATCATTAATTTTGGTTTTTTTATTTAGAATTAAAGATATCTAGTTTGTTTTCCTTATATTATTTCTGTTAAAAAAATTCTTTTTATTAAAATTTCTCCTTTTTTTGCGACTTTAATTTTTCTATCAGACTTTACTAAATCTCAATTTCAATATTTTAATCTAAATCTTTTTATACTAATCAATTGTATTATTTTTCTAATTCTTTTAATTCTTTTGATAGTTTTTATATTTACAAACTAAGTTTAATCTTATTCAACTAAGAAAGCTTTTTAGTTTGAAAATTCTACTTTTTGCTGATTTCTTCTAATTTTTAAGAAATTTCTTATTTTTTATTTTTCATTTCTTAGTCATAATTTACTTATTAAAAAATCTAGTTTTTTATTGTTTCAGATTCTTAATATTAATTTTCTTATTCTAACTTTTTATATTTTTCTTATAACTCCTCTAATTCTTCATTTATTATTCATTTTTCTTCTTAGGCTTCTTTGTATGTGTTTTAATATAGATTTTTCATATTCAATTCCTCATTGATTAACAGCTATTTATTTTAGCTATTTTAAATTGTTATTTTTTGATAGTCTTCTTATAGTTGTTAAAATTACATAGCTTTTTTCTTATATTAATCAGAAAGCATATTTTAGTTAATTTGAATTTCAACATCTAACTCGCTGTTAATGTATTATTTAAATTATAAGGACTCTTAAAGAGATTTTATTTACTATGAGTTTTCTATTTATAATTATTGATACTTTTCTATTAGCTTTCATAATTCTTCTTAAACAGATTAATTTCTTTAATCCAAATTTGGTATATTTTATTCTCCTAAGAGTTTTCTTATTTTTTCTTAATTTTGAAATTCTGAATTTTTATTATCCGTTTTTTTCATTTGTTTTATATAATGAAAAAATCAGATAAAATAATCGACCCTGTAAAAGATAATATAATTTGGTGAGAAAGAGTTGCAAGAGAATTAAAGGAGCTAAAAATCAATGAAAACTTTAGATATAAAAACCAGAAAACAAATCATACGAATTTTTAAGAAAAAAACCTTTATCTATAAAATACGAATTCTTTATATGGAAAATACATAGATTATTAGCTAGATAAAAATATCTTTAATTTTCCTATCAAAAATTCTTTAATGACAAAATATAATGAATAATGTCTTATACACAATATTAAAGATTATAAGAGAGTAATAAATACAAAGAAATAATAAAAAAACTAATATTTTAACCTGCGAATTTTTTATACATAATCAGACCCACTTCTATTAAACTTCCTATGAACAAAAATATCTGCGTATAAACAATATATTTCTTCTTTTACACAACTTTAGAGAAAAAGTCTAATGTTTTATTAAACTGTTTCAATGGATTTTTTGACTCTGAAATATCTTTAGCTAATCTTTATAGTCAGTAGTTTTATTAAACGATTTCATCTGAAATACGATCCAACATTTCCCTCTTTTCTGCCAATTGGCTTTTAATATCTTTTAATTTTTAGAATGCTTATCTATATAGTTCATCTCCTTCTTTAATAGCCTCTTAATTAAACTAGTTTTCAACCTAAACATCCCCTAGCAGTTCTTCCTATTAAACCAATTAGCTAATTTATTAATCATTTTGTTCAATGGCATTTATTATAAGCTAATTTTCCTCTTTTTCTAAACTTTTCTAAAATAAAAAACCCTCCAATTCATTCAAATACAATTCGTATTATTTTAAATGCCTTTCAACATCTTGTTTTGCATTTTCGTTTTTTTAATTCCTTAATTCTCCTTTGATAAAACCCATTCCTTATTTAATTTATTCAATAGCTTATTATAACCTATCTAATCTGCTCTGTTTCTCTTACTCGGATTGATCATCAAATTTCTAAATAACTGAATTTATGTTTGTCAAATATAGCTTTTCAATGATTTAATAATTATTTTTTAAACTCATTATAAATGTCCTCAGAAAATAGAATAATAATAAAGAATCATATCAGATTAATTAACTTAGTAATATAGCAAAGTACGTTATCTGATGAGCTTAAATAGATATTTACAAAGCTGTTTAATCAAGGTAAAAAATACATATTAGAAAAAGACGTAATTTATTTAAAAAGAATTTCATAGGAAATTTTTGATTAAGAAAAAACGAATGAATTTTTTCAAATTTTGGATTTGGTTAATTTTGACAGGTTTTATACTTTAATATAAGTTAAGGATATTCTATCATTTACAATATTGAGCTTATAAGAGAAATAATATATAAACTAAATATTTCTTTAGTCAATAAAGAATGATTAAATGAAATAAGAGTTTCTCTAATATCAATTGAAAAAAGAATAAAGTAATTTTCAATTGATTAAAAGCAAGGAATAAGAAGATATTAAGATAAAGCAAATTGTAATGGAAAATGTTAAAATTGAAGATAACATAGAAAAAGTCACATAAAAACTAAATTAAATGTTTTTCAGGAATTAAAAATTAAGATAAAAAATTAGCCTTTTTAGAAAGGAAAAAACGGTTTTAAAAAATCTCTATGATTAATTAAAGAAGATTTTTATTGAATAAAAAGAGTAAATTAAAGAAGGGCTTATATGAGGGAAATTGGCTAATAAGAATAAAGAGTCTGCTATTGAGCACTTTAATTAGACTAAATATGAGTTTGATAAAAACAATATTGATTTTTAGAGAGAATATTAGGCTTTAAACGATGAGATTTAAAAAGATAAAAAGTTTCATTAATTTTTAATAGAAAAAAACAAAGAAAATGAAAGTTTGTAAAAGATATAACTTGAAATATAGAATTTATAAGATGAGATCAATTAGATTGAGTAGAAAAAGATTGATAATCAGCAACAACTAGAAATATAATAGATTAAAAGTAGAGAAAATTAAGCTTTAATATAACCATTTTTTAACTAGGTTGGTTTTTAGGATTTTAATGAAATTTATCTTTTTTTTTAGAATATTTTCTCTTAAAATGAAACCTTAGAAATAATAATAGAAGATTTAAAGAATAAAATAAATGATTTGGATAAATAAATATAAGAAAATCATAAAATTGATTATTAATATGAACCAAAGTAAGAAATTGAATATATGCGAAAATCTATACAAATGTAATAATATTTGATCTCTTAATAGGAAATAGAGGAAAGATTAGGTTTTTTAAGAGAGATTTTTATTGAAATTTTTTAAGTTTTGAAAATCAATACAGACTCATTCAATAATACAGAATTTCTTAATATTTATTAATATTGTTAGTTTTTATAAGAAATCGAGTTGAACTCTTAAAAACTTGTTGAAAATTTTAAAAATTTCATCTTTAAACAAATTGAGAATTTTTCTAAGATAAAAACAGATAAAATTTAAGAATTTTTACAAGAGCTTTTAATATAAGAGAATTAATAGAATTCACAGCATTAATAAAGCTTAGAGATTAATATAAACAAAGAAAGAAAAAGTGAGTTTTATAATAAAGAAACTTTATAAAAAATTGCATTAAAACAAATCCAATAATTATAATTTCACTAAAAAATTAAAAAAAGTAAACCAATTTTATAATGTTCAACATCCCAGAAATTCTGAATAGAAAAATGCTTTTTAATCAAAATAAACCACTTTTTCAGGAAAGTTTTGAGTTTTTAGATCAAATCGGATCTGGGTCTTTTGGATAGGTTTTCAAAGTAAAATATTTGGAGAACGGAAATTCCTATGCTTTGAAAATCATTTCGAAATAAAAGATTCGGCAATAAGGACTTTTTGGTTAGTTTTAAAATGAGATTATAATATTTTCCTCTTTGGATCATCCTAACATTATTCAGTTTCTAACAATTTTTGAAGATAATGAGAAAATCTATATTGTGATGGAGTTAGCCAATGAAGGGTCTTTATATTAATGAATAAAATAAAAAGGATTTTTAGCAGAAAATGAAGGTAAAAAGTATTTTAAATAAATTATTAGTGCGATTCAGTATTTACACTCAAAAACACCTTCAATTATTCATTGAGATTTAAAACCTGAAAATGTCTTGATTTTAGATGAATAGATGAAATTATGTGATTTTGGTTGGTCAAACTTGAATAATGAAATTGATAGAAGAAACACCTATTGCGGAACTCCTGATTATTTGGCCCCTGAAATGATCAAGGGAGACACACATGATGAAAGCTTAGATTTATGGGCTTTAGGGGTTTTATTATATGAAATGCTTATAGGAAAAGCACCATTTGCATCCCCAGAATATATCAATGACTCCAGACTAGCTAAAAGGATTATAGAAAGCAATATTCTCAATCATAAGATAAACTTTCCTTCCACCTTAAATGCAGACGCAAAAGATTTGATAAAAAAACTACTCAATCCGAATCCTTCTCTTTGACCAACAATAAAAGATATCCAAAATCATCCTTTTATGAAAGAGGAAAAACCTGTATCAAAAACATAATGAAATTTAAACTTTGGAAAACTTTCCTTTTTAAACTCGACATAATAAGACACCCAATCAATAACAGTTTTATAATAGAAAATTACGAACTAAAATTAAGAACTGTAAAGATTAAGAAGCCAAATAAATACATTGGAATAATCAGTAACATAGTTCCAAAGCGAATATTCGGAAATTAAGAAGCAAAAAGGACAATATGACATTTTAAGAAAAAATCTTCAATAATCAGAAAAAGAGAAAAAAGAATTGGAAACAGAAAAGTTTTAAATATAAGAAATTGTTGACTTGGAATTTTATCACATCTTTCCTCATCTAAAAGGAACCAAGATTAATTTAATCTAAAAGCTTAAGTTAATACTTCATAATGAAGGAGATAAAAAAACTCTAAATCATTCTTAAAGAATCGAACCTATCTTTATACCTAAAAATCATTTTTTAACTTAAAGCTAAGTTTCATTTGGAGAAACAAAGAAGATCTCTAATAAAAACATATAAGATAATCACCAACCAATTAGATCATTCTTAAGTAGAGAAAAAGACCTGAAAACAATTTCTTTTAAAAAATAATAATTTTTATAAATTATCTTTTAAATTCGTATTTTATAAAATCAAATCAAAGTTCTAAAATATTATCCTTATATTAGCATAGGAAATATTTACGATTTTTCATATCCCATTCTTTGTTAATTATTTAAAAAGATAATGGAAGGTATGGATAGTCTGCTATAAAGTTAATCTATATAAATTAAGGGTTTTCTAATTAAGTTAAATTATAATCTGGCGTTTTGGAAATTAATAAAGGATAATGAATTTGAAACCAATATCCTTCAATTCGATCATTTTGTAATTAAAACTTTTGATTTTTATTCTCTAAATAAGGATTGAAATGTTTGCTTTATTTTATTAGTATTTTATATTATGGATATTATATGGGTTCTTGTTATAGTTAAATTAATAATAAAGATTTCTCTTAGGCTTTTAA
>JACCDV010186973.1_pt1 | contig 10331 bp, 10 predicted proteins | sample 7446131 | NCBI WGS metagenome assembly JACCDV01 (sample SAMN15323448, study PRJNA562643) | freshwater metagenome | isolation source: river surface water | place: USA:Blue River Watershed | collected 2017-08-17
ACAACCATCAAGCTCAATCTGCGCGGAGAGAGTGTGAGTGTGAGGGTGCCGGCAGGAATCAAAGATGGGCAAAAGCTAAAGCTCCGTGGCAAGGGCCAAGTATCACCGAACGGTGGTCCCAATGGAGACCTGGTTGTCACGATCAAGGTGAAACCCCACCCTGTCTTCACTCGCGATGGCGATGATGTTCGGGTGACGGTACCAGTTACATTCACCGAAGCAGCACTCGGTGCAACCATCCAGGTGCCGGTGCTTGGTGGCAATCCAGTGAAGCTGAAGGTTGCGCCTGGAACTCCGAGCGGCCGAACACTAAGAGTTAAGGGCAAGGGCGTCCAACTTGGAAACAAGCAGGGAGATTTGCTTGCAACTATCGAGGTGGTAGTGCCAGCTCATTTGCCAGCAAAGGCAAAGCAGCTGCTTGAAAAGTTTGAAGAAGAACTACCTGAGGAAGATCCAAGAGCAGATCTGCTCAGCAGAGCAGGGCTGCTTTAGGGTGTGAGAGCGGATGGATGAAAACACACCACTGTTTGTGATTTCGGTTGCTGCTGAACTCAGCGGCATGCATCCGCAAACACTGCGTCAGTACGACCGAATGGGACTGGTTTCGCCAACCAGAACTGAGGGTCGCTCGCGCCGCTACACCATGCAGGATGTTGCAAAGCTGCGCGAGGTCGCAAGACTCAGTGCCGAGGGAGTATCGCTCGAGGGCATTCGAAGAATGCTGGAGCTGGTGACAGAGAACTCACTGCTAAGGCAAAGAGTAAGAGATTTAGAAACAGAGCTCGCCAATCAGGTGATGAATCAACCGGGCAACCGAGTATTCGCCGCCGGTGAGCAAGGAGTAGTCAGACTGGCTCCTGGTCAAAGACCAGCAGGGAGCAAAGCAGTCGTGCTCTGGAGGAGAAGATAATGAATCAACAACCACAGCAAGAACAGGTAAAAGCACTCGAAGCATTTGGAATTGACCTAACCGAGATGGCAAGAGCGGGAAAGTTAGATCCAGTTATTGGAAGAGATGCTGAGATCCGAAGAGTTAGCCAGGTGCTATCTCGCAGAACCAAGAACAACCCAGTGTTGATTGGTGAGCCAGGTGTAGGAAAGACGGCTGTAGTGGAGGGCCTTGCGCAAAGAATTGTCGCGGGTGATGTGCCAGAGAGCCTAAAGGGAAAGACTCTGATTTCACTTGACCTAGGTGCCATGGTTGCGGGAAGTAAGTTCCGAGGAGAGTTTGAAGAAAGACTCAAGGCTGTTCTGAAAGAGATTCAGGAGGCTGAAGGAAAAGTAATTACCTTCATCGATGAGCTCCACACACTAGTTGGTGCGGGAGCTGCGGATGGTTCTATGGATGCATCCAACATGCTCAAGCCAATGCTTGCGCGTGGTGAGCTTAGATTGATTGGTGCAACAACACTTGATGAGTATCGCGAGCGAATTGAAAAAGACAGTGCACTAGAGCGCAGATTCCAGCAGGTATTTGTTGGGGAGCCATCGGTCGAAGACACAGTTGCAATCCTGCGCGGACTAAAGGAGCGCTACGAGGCACACCACAAAGTAACCATTGCAGACAGCGCACTGGTGGCAGCCGCGCAGCTTTCTAACCGCTACATCACCGGCCGACAGTTGCCAGATAAGGCCATTGACCTAGTCGATGAAGCAGCATCCAGACTTCGCATGGAGATTGACTCAGCGCCAGTTGAGATTGATGAGCTAAGACGCTCGGTTGATCGCCTGAAGCTCGAAGAGCTTGCACTGAAGAAAGAAAAAGACGATGCATCAAAGCAGCGTCTTGAGAAACTTCAAGAAGACCTAGTGGAAAAGCAGCAAAAGCTGGATGCGCTACAAACCCGCTGGGAAGCAGAGCGCAGTGAGCTAAACAAGATTGGTGAGCTCAAGACAAAGCTTGATGCGGCAAGAGTTGAAGCAGATAAAGCCCAGCGTGAAGCGAACCTAGAACTGGCTTCCAGACTTTTATATGGCGAGATTCCACAACTTGAAAAGCAACTCAAAGAAGCTGAGAGTCAAGATGGTGAAAAGCGTGACCGCATGGTTGGCGAAATGGTTTCAGAAGATGAGATTGCAGCAGTGGTCTCAGCTTGGACTGGAATTCCAACTGGCAGGCTTTTGGCAGGGGAGAGTCAGAAACTTCTTCACCTTGAGAGCGAACTAGGCAAGCGTCTGATTGGCCAGAAGAAAGCCGTGAAGGCTGTCAGTGATGCTGTTCGCAGATCAAAGGCTGGTATTTCCGATCCCTCCAGACCAACGGGATCATTTATGTTCCTTGGCCCAACTGGGGTTGGAAAGACTGAGCTTGCTAAGTCACTTGCACATTTCTTGTTTGATGATGAAAAGTCGATGGTTCGCATTGACATGAGCGAGTATGGAGAAAAGCACAGCGTTAGCCGATTGATTGGTGCCCCTCCGGGATACGTGGGTTATGACGAGGGTGGTCAGCTAACAGAAGCTATTCGCAGACGCCCCTACTCTGTTGTTTTGCTCGACGAAATCGAGAAAGCACATCCAGAAGTCTTTGACATTTTGCTGCAGGTGCTGGATGACGGAAGACTGACCGACGGCCAGGGAAGAACCATTGACTTCAGAAACGTCATTCTGATTATGACTTCTAACCTTGGATCGCAGTTCTTGATTGACTCTGAGCTCAGCGAAGAGCAGAAGAAGCAAGCAGTGATGGAAATGGTTAGAGCATCTTTCAAGCCGGAATTCCTAAACCGTCTTGACGACATTGTTCTGTTTGATGCGCTGAGCATGGAAGAACTAGGTTCGATTGTTGATCTGCAGGTCGATCGCTTGACTGAGCGCCTCGAGCAGCGCCGCCTAACTCTGGGTGTAACGCCAAGAGCGAGACTGTGGTTGGCCGAGCACGGCTATGACCCTGTCTATGGAGCAAGACCACTGCGACGACTGATGCAAAAGGAAATCGATGACAAACTCGCAAACCTTTTGTTGGCCGGAGAAGTTGAGGACGGTTCTTTCGTCCGCGTGGATGTTCTAGAAGATGCAACTGGACTGAATGTGAGTGCGAATGAGTCAGCCAACAGCCAAGCAGGTTAGTGCTGAACTAAGAACACTTGCGAATCCTAAGCAAGCTGCGAATCTGAGTGGGTTTTTCAAAACCGGCAAGGGTGAGTATGGCGAGGGAGATGTCTTTCTTGGAATCAAGGTTCCACAGTCTCGGACAGTGGCAAAGAAGTTTGCATCATTGTCACTGTCTGAGATTGAAAAGCTTTCTAAGAGTAAGTATCACGAGGAGCGCTTCACCGCGATTGTGATCTTGGTCAATCAATTCAAAAAGGCAAAAACAGAAGCAGAGCAAAAGTCACTGTTTGATTTTTATGTGAAATTGGTAGATCAAGGATCAGTAAACAACTGGGATTTAGTGGATGTTTCAGCGCCGTATTTTGGCGAATACCTATTTACCAAATCCAACCCGACTAAGTACCTGCTGCAATTTGGCAAGCGAGGGCATTTGTGGCGAGAGCGGGTAGCAATCATGTTTACTTTTCCCTTTATTCGAGTTGGCAACACAGAAGTTGCGTTCGAGGTGGTGGAAAAGTATCTGCGCCATGAGCACGATTTGATTCACAAAGCAGCCGGCTGGATGCTCAGGGAAGCTGGAAAACGAAGCGTCAGCGAGCTAAGAAGTTTTCTTTCCGCCCACGCAGCTGATATGCCTAGAACAATGCTGCGCTATGCCATTGAGAAGCTTCCCGAGAAGGAGAGAAAGCACTGGCTGAGCGTCTCCTAGGAATCCAGACCGTAGTTCGGTAACTACGACAAACCTGATTTAGCCTTGAAATGGCCAGCTTCACTGAGACCAAGCAATTCCAGTGTTTAGGCGGAAACAGGAGGATTCGTGGCTTCCGAATTCCAACGTCGAATTGTCGTAGTAGACGACGAGGCAATCATTCGCACGCTTGTGGCCGAGCGACTTGAGAAGTTTGATTTCCAATGCTTCATAGCGGGCGATGCCCTAACTGCCAAAAAACTAGTTCTGAAGCATGATCCTGATGCATTGATTGTCGATCTTGACTTGGGTGATGGCCCCTCTGGCACAGAGCTCATAAGCGCACTGGCTGAGATAAATCCCTCGCTTGGCTTTGTTCTTTTGACAAATTACATCCCAGCTCAAAACGAAATGAAGGTTGCTAAGAATCTTCGCTATGTGAGTAAGAAAGAAGTTACGAACATCGAGATTCTGGTCGAAGCGCTAGAAAGTGTTTTGCGCTATGGCCAACGAGATTTAGAAGCTCTAACTCCAGGCGCTCTTTCCAAGCTCACCAAGGGGCAGCTAGAAATACTTGGACTTCTTTCTAAGGGTTTGTCAAACGCAGAAATTTCCGCGCAAAGAAAAGTTGGCTTGAGGGCGGTTGAGCAATCAATCAGAAGAATTTATCAAGCACTTGGACTTACAAACAAAAAGGGACACTCGAACCGTGTTTCTGCAGCGCGAATTTATTCGAGCGAAATGGGCCTTCGTCGCAGTGGAGGCCAGAGTTGAAGTACTGGCTTCGAATGGGTGGACCAAACGGAATAACTTTTCGAGCTTGGCTAATTCTTTCTCCAGTAAGCATCATCTTCACCTGGGTCGTTCTGCCAGAAGGATACGCTCCGACTGCAAACATGTGGAACGGATTTCTGGTTGGCTTCTTGGCGCACGCCGTCACTGGTTTGGTTCTATTTGTCGGTAAGTACACCGTGCTTAGAAACACTGCCAAGAAACCAAGACCGGTTCTTTCGCTTGCAGTTATTGCTTTAGCAGGTGCTGCACGCGGATGGTCAGTTGCCTACTTTTTAGAGCTGTTTTTGGTTACCGAACAAGCCGACTACGCCGATCGCATGTTGGCGGGGTCGATTCTTGTTTTGATTTGGTTTGCGGTTTCGGCGGTAATGGTAGATGGCGAGCGTCAATACAAGGCCAGCTATGAGGCTTTGATGGGCGAGCTAGATCTCCAAACAAAAATCAGAAATGAGCAAGCCGAACAGCTGAAAGAAAATCAGGCAGGGCTTCTTAGGGAAATCAGAGAGACTTTGTCAGATGCACTTCGCTCGGGTAAGAGTGCCAGTGACATCCACAATGCGGTCGAGAGTCTGATTCGGCCACTCGCTCACCGGCTAAGCAGCACCTCAACCTTCTCCCAAAAGACTCAGAAAATTCCTGCCAGGCGAATCAAAATTGGGCCAGTTATCAAAACGGCGCTTATCCAAACGCCTTACTCACCGCTTTGGACAATCTTGATGTCGGTTCTGGCAACTGTTTACTCCAAGCTCTGGCAGTTCGGGCTCCCAGCGCTGCTGGACTCGGTCCTCAGCGCTTTAGTGATTTGGCTCTTTTTTACCATTGCCAAGCGGCTAAATCTCTATGGCGTTTGGGTTCTACCGGTTTGGTTTTTAACTGGGTTGACCGCATCACTCGTAACGGCAGTGCTGAGTGGAAATTTCTCGCCAGAGGGGCTGCCGGGAATTCTTTATTTGTCAATCAACGTGGTAGTTCCAGCTGCCATTGTTTCCGCAATTGGCGCCTTTGATCGCAACACTGACAAAAACCTAAATGAACTGAGAGAAATCGCTGCGCAGTTGAGCTGGGAAGCTGCTTCCCTCGAACAGCGAGCATGGGTTGAACAGCAGAGGCTCGCAAGATTTGTCCACTCTGAATTGCAAGCGAGGTTGAGATCTTTCGCCCTCCGGCTTGATATTTCCGGCAGACCCCCCACTGACTTAGAAATCGAAACGCTGCGCCTGGAGTGCGAAGCGGCATTCCCAATTGAGAGCCAGCAGCGAAACTTCGAGGAGTTTCTCCAAAAGAATTCTGAGTTGTGGGACGGTGTTGCAAACATCACATCCGATATTCCTGCAGAAGTATTTACTGCTCTGGCCGCAGATTCTTATGCCGCTACTGCTGCGGAGGAGATTTGCAAAGAGGCGGTTGTGAATGCGGTTCGCCATGGAAAAGCAAAAAACATTATGATTCGCTGCACAATTGAAGGCGATGCCAATCAAAAATCGGTGATCACACTTGAAATATCTGATGATGGCGTTGGGTTTGAATCAGTCACCAAAAATATGGGAATTTCGCAGATTGAGCAGTTATCCATCAGCTACTCTCTGCAAAGGCAGGGTGACAAGACTGTTCTGACTGCCGGTATTACTTGCGCACCAAACTTAGTCAGTCAGCTTTGAAATCACGGGAACGTGATCACTTGGCGTCTCGCCTTTGCGCTCATCTCTTTCAATGCTGCCTGTTTCAATTCGGTCAGTTAGCTGAGGTGAGCTGAGAACAAAGTCGATTCGCATTCCTTCATTTCTTGGAAAGCGAAGATCTTGGTAGTCCCAGTAGGTGTAGCCAACCGGAACAAACTGTCTATGAAGATCGGAAAAACCAATTTGCTCAAATGCGCTGAAAGCTTGGCGCTCTGGTTCTGAAATGTGCGTTTCGAAATACGCAACATCAAACACATCACTATCCAGCGGAGCAATGTTGAAATCTCCCATAAGTGCAACCTGACCACCGGGGTGTTCGCTCACTAGCTCGTCAGCATGTGAGGCAAGGCGATCAAGAAACTCAAGTTTGTATTGCATGTGAGGATCATCTAGTGCTCGGCCGTGTGGAACATAGAGGCTCCATAACCTCACCCCATTGAATGTCGCACCCAACGCTCTAGCCTCAACAACGTCTTTGAATTCGGGTTGATAGGGGAATGCAGTTTCGACATCTTCCGGCTCAAGCTCTGCTTTATAAGCAAAAGCAACCCCATTCCACTGATTTAGTCCATGGGCGATGACTTTGTAGCCAATCTCTTCTAGCCGCGCTACCGGGAACTGTTCAGGCTTGCACTTGATTTCCTGCATCGCCAAAACATCAACCTGCGTGCGCTCAAGGAACTGTACTATGCGCTCAGTTCTAGCTCTTGCCGAGTTGACGTTCCAGGTTGCAATTTGCACTTCTAAACTCTAACTATGACTTTTAGCTCCCCAGACAAGCCACGACTAGTAGAGCTCATCAAGGAGCTGGCAGTGGTTCACGGCAAGGTGACTTTGTCGTCTGGGATTGAAGCGGACTACTACGTCGACCTCAGAAGAGCTACGCTGCATCACGAAGCCGCTCCACTAATTGGCAAGGTAATGCTGGATCTAATTGATTCAGCAAACCTAGGTCACATCGATGCGGTTGGTGGCCTAACCATGGGGGCAGATCCAGTTGCAACCGCAATCCTTCACCAAGCGTCAGCTCGAGGCAGAGTGCTGAATGCTTTTGTGGTGCGTAAGCAAGCTAAGCAGCACGGTATGGGAAGACAGGTTGAAGGGCCTGATGTGAAGGGTAAGAACGTAGTTGTTTTGGAAGATACTTCAACAACTGGTGCATCACCACTTACAGCAGCAGAAGCACTCGTGAATGCAGGTGCAAATGTCTTGGCTGTTGCAACGGTCGTTGACAGAAATACTGGTGCTAAGGAAGCGATAGAATCTAAGGGTTTCAGGTATTACTCCGCTATATCACTGAGTGACCTGGGTCTTTAATGAACGAGGTGGTTGTGCAGCGCAAGCTCGCGCCTTTTGTATTCATGCAACTAGCTTCAATAGCTTCGGTTGTCTCAGGCTCAATGACTTTCATCGCAATCCCTTGGATTGCACTTGAACTAACAGGTAGTGCTACGAGCGCCGGTCTCGTTGTTGCACTTACCGCTATTCCAACATTGCTGTTTGCGCCTTTCCTTGGCTCTTTCATAGATAAGTTCGGAAGAAAAAGAACAGCAGTGCTCGCTGAAATCTTGGCGGGAACTGTTGCACTTCTAATTCCAATAGTCAGTGGTCTTTGGGTGCTTACAATCCCAGCCTTGATCACTATTGGAATTCTCAAAGCGATGTTTACACCCGGTGGCAGCACAGCAAGAAAATCCTTGATTCCAGACGTTGCAAAGCCAGCCAATATGACTCTGGATCGCGCTAACTCAATTCACGAGGGTCTTTTTGCATCTGGTTTTGCGGTCGGCCCTGCGCTAGCAACCTTCTTGATTGCGAACATAGGCTCTTCCAACACCTTCTTTATCGTTGCTGGCTTCGCAGTTCTAAGCGGAATTTTCGCTGCGTTTATCAAGGCTGAAGAGCAGCATGAGGATGAAAAAGAAGAAGAGGGCAATCTGTTTGTCTTTGCCATGCAGGGCTTCAAGGTTCTTTTCTCAAACCCCGCAATCTTCATCATGATGACTGCCATCATGGCGCTAGCAGTTATTTATCTGCCGACTGAGATGGTGGTTCTCCCCGCTTACTACAACTCACTTGGTGACCCGGAGGGACTAGGCACTGCAATCTCTGCCGCAGCATTTGCATCTGTTTTTGGAGCACTTGGATTTGAATGGATTCACAAGCGATTTAGCTACGCAAATATTCTGAGAATCGGAATCTTAGGCATTGGTCTTTCGATGTTGCCGATGAGTCAGTTGCCAGCGCAGTGGGCGATGGTTACTTTCTTCTTCACCCTCGGTCTTGCCTGGGGGCCACTGCTTCCACTTCTAAACACTGTTATTCAGGAGCGAATCCCGGCTGATAAACGAGGCCGCGTGTTCGCACTTGAAATGACGGTTTGGAATGCAGGCCCACTGATTTCAATGGTTGCGGTTGGAAGCGCTGTTGATGCCTATGGTGTTGGTCTCGTCTACACAATCCTGGCAATTGGCGTGCTAATTGCAGGGCTATTTGTTTCTTTCAACAAATACATCAAGCAGCTGGATAACTAAACCAGATCTGCAACTGAGTTGATAATCTCGGTTGGTCTAAACGGATACTTCAAAACCTCAGCATCGTTAGAGATTCCAGTTCTTACCAAGATGGTGTGAAGACCAGCCTCAATACCAGCGACAACATCGGTGTCCATGCGATCACCAATCATGGCGGTGGTTTCAGAGTGAGCTTTGATCTTTCTCATCGCACTTCTAAACATCATCGGGTTTGGCTTGCCAACCACGTAGGGCTGACGTCCGGTTGCCTTGGTAATTAGTGCAGCGACTGATCCAGCCGCCGGAATTGGGCCTTCCAGCGATGGCCCAGTCACATCTGGATTGGTGACAATAAATCTCGAGCCCTTGCCAATCAGTCGAACTGCTTTGGTGAGAGCATCAAAACTTAGATTTCTGGTTTCTCCCAGCACAACAAAGTCTGGATTAACTTCTGTCATCACATAGCCAATCTCATGCATGGCAGTGAGAATGCCAGCTTCACCAATCACAAACGCTGTTCCCTTTGGTTTTTGGCTATCTAAAAAGTCAGCTGTTGCCATGGCTGATGTGTAAATGCGATCTTCTGAAACATTGAGCCCGCCAGCTTGCAACCTGGCAGCTAGGTCGCGCTGGGTGAAGCTGGAGTTGTTGGTCAGTACCAAAAACGGAGTTTCGTTCTTCAGCCACTTGTCAATTAGGTCTTGTGCTCCAGGAATTGGCTTGCCTTCGTGCCATAGGACACCATCCATGTCTGTTAGCCAAGAGACAACATGAGAACGATTAGTCATGAGCAAATCCTAGCTCTACGCTGTAGTGGTGAATAGCGAGACACCCAAGCCAATCTCCCAACCAACCTGGGGAGTGGGGCCATATCAAGGTGACGCTTCCTCACATCCAGATTTTTCAAAGTTTGATCCGCAGCTGCTTGCCGAGGGCGACACCAGAAACGTTGTTGATAAATATCGCTACTGGAAAATGGAAGAGATTGTCAAAGATCTTGATTTGCATCGTCACCCGTTTCATGTCGCAATTGAGAACTGGCAGCACGATCTAAACATTGGCTCAATCGTTCGAAATGCAAATGCATTTCTGGCGTCGTCTGTGCACATTGTCGGTAACAAAAGATGGAACAAAAGAGGAGCGATGGTGACTGACCGCTACCAGCATGTTCTTCACCACCCAACCATTGAAGACTTTGTGGAGTGGTCGCAAACAGCTGGGAAAGATCGTGGACGAATTCCGATCATCGCCATCGATAACGTTCCAGGCTGCAAACAACTGGAGACAACCACTCTCCCAAAAGAGTGCATATTGCTTTTTGGCCAAGAAGGCCCAGGTCTGTCGCAAGCCGCTTTGGATGCCTCTGATACCGTGCTTGAAATAACTCAGTTTGGTTCAACTCGCTCAATCAATGCCTCTGCGGCAGCTGCAATCGCCATGCACACCTGGGTAATGCAGCACGTTTTTGGCTAGACTTAGTCGGGAAGAAAGCCGTTTCCCCCAATTCTGAAAGGGGTCTGTCATGCCGGCAATCGTGCTAGTCGGAGCCCAATGGGGAGACGAAGGTAAAGGTAAAGCCACTGACCTTCTAGGCGACAAGGT
>JACCDV010446546.1_pt1 | contig 10331 bp, 10 predicted proteins | sample 7446131 | NCBI WGS metagenome assembly JACCDV01 (sample SAMN15323448, study PRJNA562643) | freshwater metagenome | isolation source: river surface water | place: USA:Blue River Watershed | collected 2017-08-17
CGATCAATTGTACAAAGGTCGCGCCAACTGGGAATATATTAAACGTGCTAACGAACTGGTAAACCTTCCGATTATTGGAAATGGTGATGTCTGGACTGCTGAAGATATTGAACAAATTTTTGCCGAAACTGATTGCTACGCCATTATGTTTGGTCGACCTGCGATGAAAACGCCATGGCTTGCAAAAATTTACAAAGAATACCTGGAAGATGGTGCTAGTATCGATGAGACTTTTCTTCTCTATGAAAGAAAGGGTTATTTGCAATTATACTTTGAAACTTTAGAAAAAGAATTTCGTGCCATTGGCTTTCATGACGACTTATTGTTAAAGAAGTTTAAATCGTTTTCGCTAAATTTGTTTGAAGATTATGAAGCAGGTGAAGCTATTCGTTCGAAATTTTTACGTTCAATGAGCTTTGAAGAATTTAAAAACCATCTTTGGAATTTAAAATAGGAATTTTTAAACTCATCCAATTCAATAATTCAAAAAAAATAGAACCTAAAACGACAAAAGTTAAATCTCCACGCCCACCAAAAAAAAGTAAAATCGAGCAAAATAAAAATGGCGACAGTGCTCTGAGTATTGAAGCTTTGATCATCACAATTTTATTGGGAAACTTATGCTGAATAGAAACAAAAGCAATTTGCAAATAATGATTCATTTTAAAAATAATAAAGATAAATGAATATTTGCGATTATATTTTAACATCATTTCTCTCGCTCCCGGTGTGAGCAAAGTAAAATGCCAGACATAGGCCATGATAAAAAAGATTTGATTTTCAAATAGTAAATTCAGGAGCTGAAATAAAATTAGGGTTAGGATCAGAACTGAAAAATGTATGGAATAATACTGCCATCTTTTCATGTTTTCCTTTTTGAAATTTACATTTCTAACTTAGGTGCTCTAGCCTTGACGGTTTTAACCACTAATCTTGGAAACTCAATATTTTCCGGTGAATTGATCACCATCATGATCACTTGATTCACATCTTCAATGGAAAGCATTTCATCACGTGGAACTTCAAGCTCTAATTGATCCCAGAGAGTAGAATTCACTGGATCGATAATGAGACTAGAGAAACGATAATTTAAATGTCCCCACTCTTCTTTAAGTGATTCAAATAAATGTAGCATGCCACTTTGTGAGGCACCATAAGTACCTAAGTTAGACAAACTACCCACACTTGCCGGATTGGTGATCACCACTAAGTGACTGATGTCTTCTATGAGATAATTAAAGACGTGTTTAAATAGATGAAACGATCCAATGACGTTAGTTTCAAGTAAGTCTTTACACTCGCGACTTGAAGTATCTAAAACCGAAGACATTTGAAAAAGACCAGCTAGATGAACAACTAACTGCAATTCAGCGGTTTTTTCTGAGACGATTTGAAAAAGTTCTTCGACTGCTTCTTCATCTCTTAAATCACATAAAACGTCAGTATAAGCTTCGTGATCAATCATTAAGCCATTTAAACTAACGCCAAAAACAAACCAACCGTCATTTAAAAGATTTTGAATGAGCTCTTGACCGATGCCAGAAGTGGCACCGGTAATAAGAGCATATTTTTCAACTAGATGTGTATTCATCAATTACTTTGCAATACCAATAGCTTTAGTTTCACGAACAACTGTTACTTTAATTGTTCCTGGGTATGACATTTCTTCTTCAATTTTCTTAGCGATATCGCGAGAAAGCATAACTGTTTGTTCATCATCAACTTGATTGTTTTCAACAAACACTCGTACTTCTCTACCACCAGAGATCGCGTATGATTTAGAAACACCTTCAAATGAATTAACGATTTGTTCGATGTCAGTTAAGCGCGATACGTATGATTCCATCATCGCTTTTCTAGCACCTGGACGAGCACCTGATAAAGCATCAGAAGCTGCTACTAAGTGAGCAAGTACTGATTCTGGTTTTTCATCATCGTGGTGAGCGCGAATCGCATGAACGATATCTGGTGATTCACCATATTTTTTCGCGTAGTCAGCACCAATTACCGCGTGTGAGCCTTCAGCTGAAGCATCGATAACTTTACCGATATCATGTAATAAAGCAGCACGACGAGCTTGTTTTACGTTCATTCCTAATTCAGCGGCCATCGCTCCACAAATAAACGCAGCTTCAATAGCATGCTGATATTGGTTTTGAGTATAAGAAGTTCTCCAGTTCAGAGCTCCAATAAGTTTTAGGATTTCAGGGTGGATACCATGAACACCAATTTCTAATTGAGCTTTTTCACCAAGATCTCTTAATTGTTTTTCTAATTCAGTTTTTGATTTGTCATGGAATTCTTCAATTTTTGCTGGGTGGATACGTCCATCGGCAATTAATTTTTGAATAACCATACGAGCGATTTCTTTTCTTACCACATTAAAAGAAGAGATAACGACAACTTCCGGAGTATCATCAATAATTAAATCTACCCCACAAATTTGTTCAAAAGCACGAATGTTACGTCCTTCACGACCAATTAAGCGACCTTTAACATCGTCACTTGGTAATTCAACCGTTCCAATCGTTTTTTCACCCACGTACTCACCGGCAAATCTTTGAATAGCGATTCCCACAATACGTTTTGCTTTGGCTTCAGCTTCTTCGCGAGTCTCTTCTTCAATTCTTCTTAATTCTTTAGCAAAGTCTACGCGAGCGGCTTCTTCCATGGCTTTTAGAAGTTCAGTTTTCGCTTCTTCTTTGGTCATTTGTGCTACTTGGCCTAAACGATCATTGAATTCATTTTGTTTGTTTTTTAATTTAACGATTTCTTCTTCATGTAATTTCTTAGAAACTTCAAATTCAATTTCTTTTTCTTTAAGAACTTTTACTTCTTTTTCATGATCTTCAATTTTTCTATCTAAAGTTGCTTCTTTTTTCGCAACTTCACGTTCTTGATTTTTAAGTTCGTTTTGTTTCTTTTCTACTTCGCGATCTAGTTTATCTTTTTCTTCTTTCGCGATTTCTTTTGCTTCTTTTCTAGCCTTGTACTTAATATCGTTAGCGTCGGCTTTTGCTTTTTCGATAATGTCAGAAGCTTTTCCTTCTTTGTCTTTTAAATCTTTTTGTACTTGAGCGTTTTTAATAAAGTAACCAACAGCTACTCCGATAATTAAAAACAGTACGGATGCGAGAATAACAATCAAATTCATGTGAACACCTTTTCAATATTTTGAAACTTACTTATTTACCCTTCTCATCAACTGATCCGTAATCACTACATCTAAATTGATGTCGTGTTCGTCTCTAGGAATAAAAGAACAAATCTGGGTTTCAAATGTTAGACCTATTTTTAAGCTAGATTTTCCGAAAAGATAGCGGTCGTAATATCCTTTCCCTCTTCCTAACCTAATCCCCTCTGCGGTAAATCCTAACCCTGGAATGATGAGGCAGTCGGGGATACACTCATCTTGATCAGAGACAGGCACTAGCATCTTTTTTTGAAAAACTTCAATTTCTTTAAGTTCCTCAATCGCGCATGATGCAGTCTTATAAAATTTCATGCCTGATTTTTCGTCCGCACTAAAATTTGGAAAACAAACAATCATCCCTTTTTTAATTTCTTGGTTAATCCAATTGACCAATTCCGGCGATAAGTTCCATTGTACTTCATCGCTCATTGGGGCATAGAGACCAAGAGTGCGAACCGGATGATTGTGAGACTTTAAGAAATCTGTGAGTTGGTGAGCAGCTTTCTGACTTCGTTCATTGATCTCATCGACACTTAAATTTGCCAACGAGAGCTTAAGCTCTTTACGTAATTTTTTTTTATCCCGTAGAGAACTAGTTTGATCCAAAGTTCACCTCTTCCCAAAAGAGATCTAAAGTAAACACAGTGATGGTGAACAATTTAATTTGAGGTGGGAATAACTTCTTCGATAAGTTGTAGTGCATCCGTTGCTGTTTGTTTTAAATAAGCAACATGATCTTGATATTGTTTTTCTAAAGCAATTTTTTCTTGGGCAATTTTTAGAGCAGCTAGTACAACTGCTTGATTCAGATTAATGTTCTGATTTTTATTTAGGATCGCCTGGGCTTCAGATTGAACGTAATCTACAACTTCTCGAGGTGTTACACCTGGTAACATTTCATCACGCTTAAGTCTTAGTCTAAGACCTAATACCTCAAAATTTTCTTGTTCATCTCTCACATTTTCCATTGTTAATAGATTAAACCAAAAGGGCAAAACGAACAACTAAAAATCAAGTAATGCCTTTAGGTAATCCTCTAGGACAAAATGGTCTAAATCCTCTGCACTTTCCCCTACTCCAATATAAACAATAGGAACTTGTAGAGCCTTTACGATTCCCACTGCAGAACCGGCCTTTGAAGACCCATCGCATTTAGTAAAAATGAGGCCCGAAAGGGTAAGCGTCTTATGAAATTCATCTGCTTGGCGTAAAGCATTTTGCCCAGTGATTGCGTCAATAACCAATAATGTTTCATGAGGGGCAACTGGATCAAGCTTTGTAAGTACCGACTTGGTTTTCTTTAACTCGTCCATTAAGTTTTCTTTAGTATGTAAACGCCCTGCTGTATCCAAAATACAATAGTCAGCTTTTTCATTAAGTGCGTGCTGTAAAGCATCATAGGCTACACCTGTTGGATTGGCCCCTTCTTTAGCGCGAATCATAGTCGCACCTGCGCGGTCACACCAAACTTGTAGTTGGTCAACGGCCGCTGCCCTAAAAGTATCACAAGCACCAACCACCACACTGGCTCCATCTTGGCGAAGTTTAGTGGCAAGTTTTCCGATGGTGGTCGTTTTTCCCGCTCCATTCACTCCAACAATCATGATCACTTTTGTGCCTTGATGAGTTGTCTTATTAAATTTTAATAATTCTGGACGAACAGTTTCTTGTACAGACTGCATTTTAGAATTCAAAAATTGAAAAAGAAATTCTTTAAATTTCTCCTCTGAGATTTCGCCTTTTTTTACTTCAGCTTCTAGGGCATCAATTAATTCTTGAGTCATCTGGGGGCCTAAGTCTGCACTGTAAAGCAGTTCTTCTACTTGCTCTAACGTGTCGGCATTGATTCCTGAACGAAACAATCCAGCCACTTTTCCCCAAATTTCATTTCTTGAACGAGAAAGGCCTTTTTTTAATCTATCCGCAAAACTAATCGTTGGTTCTTTAACTTCAACAGCACTAGGTTTTTTTTCTTCGGTTACTTTTGCGACTTCTGTTTCAGCTTTAGCTTCAGCTTCAACTTCAGCAGATTTTTTTTCTTCTGCTGCTAGTTTTTCTTGTCGTTCACTTTCTGGGGTTTTTCTTAAAAACCATAAAAGTACTGTTACAGTAAGTAACGAGACAACAATACTTAAAATCATGATATTTTCGCCCACAAAAGACTCCTCAAAAGTTCACAGTTTTCTATTTGAAATCCTAGACTTTATAAGCTAAACAATGCCGAATATCCACTAGAGAATATTAATTTTTACCAGCGAAATTGTATGGATCATCACTCAGATCGTTATCAAACACTTAAGACACAATTTAATTTGCTTAAAGCCATTCGCTTATTCTTTGAAAGCCGCCATTTTCTGGATGTTCTTACGCCACCCGTTGTGGAAAACCCGGGTATGGAAACTCATATTCACCCTTTTTCTGTGCATCATACTTTTAAAAATGGACACACTGGCAAATACCTACACACTTCGCCGGAATTTGCGATGAAAGAAATGATGAGCCTAGGTTTTGAAAATATTTTTTCTTTGAGTTACTGTTTTCGTGATGAACCAGAAGCTACTCATCATCGATTTCAATTTATCATGCTGGAATGGTATCGAAAAAATGCCCATTATACTGCAATCATGAAAGACGTTGAAGAACTCTTTCCCTTTTGTTTAGAGTATCTTCAAGGTCAAAAAATAGAAACCTCTAATAGTTTCAATCATTGCCAATTTCAAAGAGCAACTATTCAAGATTTGTTTTTAGAATATTTAAATTTTGATATTTTAAATTTTTTAAATGTTGATGATTTAAAAGACTATATTGCTAAAAATCATAAAGATGTTCCTCTACCAGTTATGGGAGAAAAACTTAGTTTTGATGATTACTTCTTTTTATTATTTTTAAATAAAATTGAACCGCAGTTGAAAAATATTCCTTTTCTCTTAGTATATGAGTTTCCTTATCAGTTAGCGGCACTTTCAACTCTTAAATCCACAGATCAAAGAGTCGCTGAAAGATTTGAAGTTTATTGTCATGGAATTGAGCTGTGCAATTCATTTAACGAACTCACTCATTTACCTACTCAGAAACAAAGATTTGCCGAACAGGCACTAGAGAAAAAACAATTATACGGTTATGAATTACCAGAGCCAAAAGAGTTTTATCAAACCATGGAAAGAGGATTACCAACAAGTGCTGGAATCGCTCTTGGGGTTGAGCGATTCCAGAAAATATTAACTGGGACAACTAATCCTTTTTGGAAATAAATTTACATCAAAGAATTAAAAGAAGTGTGAAGTTTAATTAAGACTTCTGACTTTAAATGCTGTACAGTATATTTCTGTGCCCATTTCTTATGTACAGATTTTTTGGTATTTTTTCTAAATTGATTCGAAAAGTTGGCACCATGTTTTGTCGCTAAATCATTTGAAAGCACGGCATACCAATTCTCTAAAGATTCACGGTCATCACCAAAAGAATCCATGACCTCAAGAGCTCTTTCGGCCACTAATCTCTTTATGCTGTAAAAATTAATTCCTTTTAGTTTTTCTTTTTGAATAGTTTTACCTAAATAAGTTCCATAAAGATGAACGGCGAGATCTGCCACTTTGCTATTCATGGGCATATCATAGTTTTCCATTTTGGCATAAACTTCATCTAAAACCATCGAACGGTAAATCCCTTCTCTAGCCCCACCTTGTAAAAGAATCCCCATATAACGATTCATCTCTTCATCGGTTGGATCTTGGCGACGAACAGATTTATAGATGTCGCGAATAAAAGATTTGAAAAACTTTTGTTCTTCATTTTCTGCTAATTTCACTTTGTCGGCTTTTTTATTATAAACGTCAGTTGATGTTTGCGCTTCTTTTACTTCTGGAATTGCTGGAAGCACAATCATATCTTCTATTTTATCCGCAGTAGTTTTACCTAAAATTTTAAGTTCCATTTCAGGACCTAAATATTGTCGGATATAAGGTCTTAAGCTCTCAAGAAAGGAAGTGGATTCTCCTGCCTCATTACCGCTAGCAGAAATTGTATGTAGAGAGAGCGCAAGAAGGAAAATAATCGTAATTCTCAATTGAAACATCCCCGTTGTTTTTGAATGCTTCAATTTTAAACGGGACTTCTGTTTTATTACAGAGGGAAAATATCACTCTTTCGTTTTTAAGAGTTCTTTGATTTTATGCAATTTCTCGATGGATAAATCAATTACCTTACTAACTGAATCAGGATTTTTATCCCAATCTTCCTTAATCATAGTCAAAGCTAAGCTCAACGTACTTAAATGCGAGTTTAAATCATGAGATTCTTTATCTTTCACATGTCACCTTTAATTCTATAGAACACACTTGGAGAAATTTTTAAAACTTCGATAGTTTTTCTTATTTTCCCCATATTTTTATCTAAATATTTATCAAGAATTTCTTTTTCTTTCTTTTCGATAAATTTCACTAATCCATAGGCTTCAATATAAGCATCATCATCGATTTCTTTTTCAAAAAGCGCCGACGTATTTTTAATATTTAATAAATCACGCACGCTATGTGCATCGATAAGTCTCGATTCCAACAAAAACAACTTATCTAAAACCTGACTTAACTCGCGCACATTCCCAGGCCATGAATAGTTCTTTAAAATTTCTAATGCCTCATCTTCTACAATGATGTTTCTTCTGTTTTTTACAATATATTCTTCGATGAATTTAGGAATTTCATGCACTCTTTCTCTGAGAGGTTTTAAATGGATTCTAAATCCAGATATTCTATGAAAAAAATCATCGCGCATCTGTCCATTTTTTACTTTTTCTTCTAACGACTCACAGGTGGCTGATACTAATTTAAAAGAAACATGCTTTGGTTTTTCAGAACCAACAGGATAAAAACATTGTTCTTCGATGGCTTTTAACAGCTTTTTTTGCATACTAAGTGACATGGTTCCAATCTCATCTAAGAATAAGATTCCGCCATCAGCAACTTCTAATAATCCTAACTTATCTTTCGTAGCCCCCGTAAACGATCCTTTTAAATGTCCAAAGAGTTCTGACTCTAATAATGTCTCTGAAAACTCACTACAATTCACATGAACAAAAGGTCTTTCAATTTGTTCGAATTGCACTTGCTTCCAAAGTTGAAAAAACTCATGAACTGACCTGGTTTTCCCTACTCCCGTTTCACCGGTAATAAGTAATGGCTGAGGAGAAATAACTGCTTGATGCATTTGTTGCAATAATTCTTCTTCATTATTAAAAACTTTAGAACTTTTAAGTTCCTGAGCAATTAATATTTGATTAAAGATTTTTTCTGAAAGAGGTTTTTGTAAAAATTCAATCGCTCCAATTTTAAAAGCTTCATGAATAATAGATTTATCATTACGGGCCGAAAGGATGACTGATTTAATATCTTTTCTTTTTAAAATTTTTAAGATGTCTAAACCTTCAAGTGCATACTCTAAATCTAAATCAACAAGACCTAGAAAAATTTTTTTATCATTTATTATTTTTTCTACTTCACTAATTTTTTTCGCACGAACAACTTCATATTTTTTAGGTATAAGTCGCGACACAAGCATAAATGTTAAATCATCATCTTCGATTAAAAGGATAGTCTTGTTACTCATAATTTATCTCTAAAAAATAGGTTTTCCCAAACCTATCAAAGCCTTAGATTCGGTTCAAGAGACCCTATAAAAAACCTATAATTAATACTCGACTGCCACCAATAATGAGCAATCCTAATAGTTGATTATTTTAGGCAAATTTCCTAAGTGGCTGAATACCCATAGGTGATAAGGATTTCTAAATTTTTGCTCAAATTTCACGATAATAGAGATATGAAGACGATAAAACTTAATACTTTTAGGCATTCTCTTTTCCTCTTAACCTTATTGGTGGCTTCGGCATGTATGCCGGACAGTTTGACTAAGCTCAAACAAGATCCACCAAAAAAGGATCCACCTCCAGTGATAAAACCTGGTGTTGTCGTTGGTGACGATGGATCTGAAGTTTTAGTTGAAGAGATTATTCCAACCACGAAATTCTATTACGGTTCAGAAGGCAGTACCTATGAAGGTATCTATGTCATCAACGAAGAATTTCCAACACTCACTCCTTTTATAGACGGGACATTGAGTGATGAAACACTTGGAAAAACTTTATTCGTTAGATGTGAAGTTATTACTTCTAATGATGGCTTAAACCGTTTTCCTTCTGGAATTACATTTGTTGATGGTGATTCAAAATATTCAACAAAAAGTTGCGCGGTCAATATTAAGCCGACCAACACTGCAAGTTACAACAACATTGCCGGCAAAGCATATGAACCTGTTACTTATACAGTACGTATGACTTTTAGAAATGCCGCAAGCCAATTAGTGACGTTGGATAATCAAGTTAAAATGGCCGTACTAAGAAGACCAACTGCTTTAACTGTATCACAAACAGAAAAGCTTGTTCTTGATTTAACCGGCGTAAATGATTTTGCACGTTTTGACATGAATCCAAAAATCGCAACGAACAAAAACTCAGTTGCGACAATTCGTTTTAAAGATTCTTCAAACAAAAAACTTATTGTCTCACGTGATAACAATACTCAGGTTAACATTAACGACAATATTGATAATGCCAATATTTTTTATAATACCGAAGCAACTATTTCTAACATTTTAAATGTTGTTGTGGTTAACGAAAGATTGGAATCTACTTATCCATCTTATCCAGCTTCGTGTCCGACAGCTCCTGGACCAACATCTAAGTTGTATATTAAAAATCCAACTCCAGATGTACTTGCATCTAACATGATTACCTATTCAATTAGTCCAGACTTACCTGCAACGGCAAAGCTATGTAACTATGCCGACACTTTAACAATTGATACTGATGCCGTTACTCCAGGGAACCAATACGATCCTTGTTATTGTCGTCAGCCAGGTGAAGTGGTGGGTTACTTCGATGCTGTAACTAATCAAACTGACTATGTCGTTAGAGCCTTTAACCCAATTGCAACTGAACCAAATTTCGTGGAATCAACATTCAGACTTGTTGTTTCAGAGTCACCAGAAGGATTTAACGTTGCTCAAAGACAACTTTTACGAGTTACTAACAGAGTTGACTTTGAAATGGGTGAAGCTATTTCAGAACAAGTTGCTCCACCAC
>JACCDV010524121.1_pt1 | contig 10329 bp, 3 predicted proteins | sample 7446131 | NCBI WGS metagenome assembly JACCDV01 (sample SAMN15323448, study PRJNA562643) | freshwater metagenome | isolation source: river surface water | place: USA:Blue River Watershed | collected 2017-08-17
ATAGAACTCAGCATTATTACCAATTTCAGGTTGTGATGAAGCCTTCTCCTAAAAATTTTCAGGAGCTTTATTTAGATTCTTTGAGAGAGTTGGGTATTGATCCGGCCATCAATGATATTCGCTTTGTGGAAGATAATTGGGAGTCTCCGACGCTCGGTGCGTGGGGATTAGGGTGGGAAGTCTGGTGTAATGGGATGGAAATCACTCAATTTACGTATTTTCAGCAAGTCGGTGGATTGGAATGCAAGCCAGTGATGGGGGAAATTACGTATGGACTCGAACGCCTCGCGATGTATCTACAAGATGTGAATTCGATGTTTGATATTGTGTGGGGGCATTTGGGAAATTCTGGAAGTGCAGGGGAATTGGGCCAGGCAGTCACGTATGGCGATGTGTTTCGTCATAATGAAGTGGAGATGTCAAAATATAATTTTGAAGAAGCGCCGGTTCAAAAATTATTTGAATTATTCGATGTCTATGAGGCAGAAGCCAATAGATTAATGGACTCTGGATTGCCATTGCCCTCTTATGAAATGATCCTGAAAGCTTCGCATATTTTTAATTTATTGGATGCGAGACGGGCGATTTCTGTGACGGAGCGTCAACGATTTATCTTGAGAATGCGAACCTTGGCTCAAGCGGTTGCCGAGCGTTATTACCAAGCGCGAGAAGCCTTGGGCTTCCCCATGCTGAAAACGTCCTAAAAAGTATTGAGGATATTAATCAAAATTTTAAGCAAAATTTAAAGCAAAATTTAAGAATCGATGAGAGAAGGCGCGTTATGAATAAAAATTTATTTAAAGATTTATTAATTGAAGTTGGAACTGAAGAGCTTCCACCCAAATCTTTAAAAAATCTAAGTGAAAGCTTTAAAGATCAAATCAATCAAGGGTTGGAGGCGCTTCAAATTTCTCATGGAGAGGTGATAGCTTACGCGTCTCCCCGAAGACTGGTGGTGTATATTAAAAACTTAGCTTCTCGCGGAGAAGATCGAAAAATAGAAAAAAAAGGTCCCCTGAAAGCTGCAGCTTTGAATGCGGCAGGAGAGCCGACTCCGGCGGCCTTAGGTTTTGCAAAAACTTGTGGGGTTTCGTTTTCTGAGTTGACATGGGTGCAGGGTGAAAAAGGCGAGTATTTGCAATATCAGGGAATAGAACCCGGGGCAAATATTCAATCAATATTGCCTGAATTAATTCAAAAAGCGTTGGGTGCTTTGCCGATTCCCAAAATGATGCGATGGGGCGATTATCCTTTTGGATTTGTACGGCCCGTTCAGTGGCTGGTGCTTTTATATGGCGAAGAGGTGATTGCGGCGAACTTAATGGGCGTGACTTCCGATCGAGTGACTCTCGGGCATCGGATTCATCATCCAGCACCGGTGAGTTTAAATAGGGCAGAAGACTATCTTGCAGCGCTCAAAAAAGCCTTTGTGTTGGTGGACCCGAAAGAAAGATCAGAAAAAATTTTATGGAATATGAATCAATTGGCTGAAAAACATCAGGCCACTATTATTTTTGATGCAGAGTTGTTGGAAGAAGTCTCAGCGATTGTTGAGTGGCCGGTAGCCTTGGTGTGTCATTTTGAGGAAAAATTTTTGAATGTCCCCAGAGAAGCCTTGATTTCTGCGATGCAAGGACACCAAAAATGCTTTGCCCTGGAAGATAAAAAATCAGGTCGATTGCTGCCCTTATTTATGGCGATTGCGAATCTAGAAAGCCAAAATCCGCAAGTCGTGATTGCAGGGAATGAACGAGTAATGCGTGCCCGGTTATCCGATGCAGCTTTTTTCTATGAAAAAGATTTAAAAAATAAATTCAGTGATTTATTGCCTCGATTAGAAACGCTCACGTTTCAGGCAAAATTGGGATCTGTCGGGGATAAAGTTCGCAGGTTAATCCAGCTTATTCAGCAGATTGGTGGGGATAAAAATGCCCTCCGAGCGGCAGAGCTGTCTAAAGCCGATTTGATGAGTGAAATGGTCAACGAATTTCCAGAATTACAAGGCATTATGGGCGAATATTATGCTCGTCATCAGGGAGAGTCTGAGTTCGTCGCTAAAGCTTTATTTGAGCAATATTTGCCCCGATTCTCAGGGGATAAGCTTCCAGGGAGTTCCTCAGGCAAAATCCTCGCGCTGGCAGATCGGCTGGATACGTTGTCGGGTATTTTTGCGATTGGATTAAAGCCAACGGGAAGTAAAGATCCTTTTGCGTTGCGTCGAGCCATGATTGGCGTGATTCGACTGCTTACAGAGGGCGAAATGGATTTTGATTTATGGGCTTTGTTGGACTTTGCCTTAAAGCCTTATGAAACCTTGCTACCAAAAGCTGATAAAAAAGCAATTCTCGGGGATTTAAAAAGTTTTGCCTTAGATCGCTTAAAAAGCTTTTGGCTGGATGAGAAAAAATATGATCTCGTCTGGGTGGATGCCATTATTGCCAAGATCATCGCTTTGGATGTGGCAAACCTAAAAGATGCAGAACAACGGCTTCAAGCTTTGATCGCTTTTGGAAAACTCAAAGAAGCAGAAAGTTTATTGGCAGCGAATAAACGCGTAGGAAATTTACTCAAGAAAAATCAAATTTCTGGCGACGCGGCGCTGATCCAGACTCACTTATTTCAAGAATCAGCAGAAAAAGATTTATTTGCTCAAATTCAAGAAATTAAGCCAGATTTAGCCAAGCTCTTAGCAAGTAATCACTACGAAAATTATCTTAAAAAATTAGCCGTCTTGCGGCCCGTTTTGGATGCCTTTTTTGAATCCGTGATGGTGATGGCTGATGATCTTGCGATTCGAAACAATCGTTTGGCTTTGCTTGCCACCGTGTATGAATTGTTTGGCGTGATTGCGGTGTTGAGTGGGTAGTAGAAGCCTGCGTGGGAGTTCTCTACTGTCGGGGAAAATTTTAGAAGTTTAAAAATCATTTAAGCAATTGATATTAAATTGATATTAAATTGATATTAAATTGATATGAAACAGTCTCTCCCTCGAGGGAGAGACAGATTTTTCAAGCGTAGCGCGGAAAAATCAGAGAGGGGGCTCCAAGAAAAAGGCTGTTCGTCTTGGAGTTTGGGATTAATTAGGCTTGCCCTCTCTCAAATTTTCTGTCGCTTCGCTTTGAAAATTTTGCTCTCTCCCGGCGGGAGAGAGTATTTAAATCAACAATTTAGATAACTTTTATACTGTTCTTCGAGCAATCACTCCCGGCTGGAGAGAGTATTTAAATCAATGACTTAGGTAACTTTTACTGTTCTTCGAGTAATCACTCCCGGCTGGAGAGAGTATTTAAATCAATGACTTAGGTCACTTTATTAAAATATTAAAATTTATTCATAACCCCGGTGTCCCGAAGAAAGTTCTAGTGCTGCTTCTACTTTTTTCAATAAAGCGATGAGTGTTGTCAAAGTTCGTCGCGTGTGAGGAATCGGGGTTGGTCCTGTTTTTTGATGAGCAATCCTAAAGAGCAAGCTTTTTTCTTCTTCCCTTTGACTTGCTCCCGGAGCGTCAAGAGTTTTTAAAGTCTGATAAAGCAGCTGTGCTGTGTCCCGATTTCCGTCCCGAGCGGCCGATCTTTCTATTTCTTCAAGTCGTTCAACCAGATGATTTTTTAATGTACTGAACGGCAGGATTCGCATGGAAAAGCCCGTCAACAGGGGGTGCAATGCGGCATGTATTTTGGCTTTGTCGCCCTCAAAAGGTTTCATGAGTTCGTGTAAAAGGGCTTCTGTTGGGCTCGGGGTTTCCCGTCTGGTGCCGCTCCGTTCTGCACTGAGAGTGCTTGAGAAAAAGGGCTGCATGGAGGAGGGGTGCGTGGAGTGGGTTTCTGGCGAAGATTCAACAGGCGCGATCGCTTCAGTTTTAAACTCTTCTTCAAATTCGGTAACAAGAGCCTCAAGAGTCCCTAAGAAATCTCTGAAAGTCGCTTTTTGATCTTTTTGGTCTTTTAAAAAGTCGTCGATTAACGCCTGAATAATATAAGTAGGCACTCCCTTAAATTGACACACTGAGAATAATTCTGAGCGGTCATATTCCTTCAAATGAAACTGCACAGTGTGTTCTAACAAAGATGAAGATAATTTTGCGCGGCCCGAGAAACTAATCGGATTTTGAGTGCCGATGATGCGCAGATTTGGTCTTGAGCGTACTAAGGCTTCGATGGCTTCAAGTTGGTCTGCTCTTAATGTGTTGAGCTCATCTATAAAAATGATTTTTCCGTTGCGATTCGCCTCTGCAATCTCGCGAATTAAATTTTCACTAGGAGCCAAAATAATGAGATCGCCTGATTCTTCTAACGGTTTCAGGTACATCCGTAATATGGCGCTTTTTCCAATACCCGAAGGGCCTTCGACTAAAAATAAGGGATGATTTGCCGTGAGCTCTCTTTCGCTCAGCCAATCGCTGACTGCAGCGATCAATTTTCGTCGGGATTCGGTTAAAACAATATCCGTTTCTGCAAATGCGAGATCTTGTGTCGCACGCCTTTCGTCAGAGAGGTGCAGGGTGCTTGGCTGGATGATTTGAGAAGCGCTGGCTGGACTGGGGGCGCTTTCATACGCATGAAAAGCTTTTGCATATTTTTGAATAGAAGAAGGGATGAAATTTCCACTGACCTCAATGGTTTGAAGGACTTCTCCTGAGTGAATCTCTCGAAGATTTTTGAGTTTTCCATGAATCATCACTTGACCTGCGAAAGCAGAGTTCACGAGATCTCTGCAAAGGCGACGAGAGTCCGGGTTCATGAGATCAAAAGCTGAAATTCTTAACGTTCTTTCTCGCCCGAATTCAAAAGCCTCGAGTCTTTCCTCAAAGGGTCTGAGATCTGCTGGTGTGGCGATATCCCCTTCACGAACCACGCAAAAAGGATTTCGAATAACAGCGTCTGGGCGAATAGTAGCTTTGTGGGGTGCATAACGTTCTTGAGCCAGAATAATCATGCGAGTGCCTTTTCCGAGGGGAGTCTCTTGCCCTGCGAGGAAGAGGACTCCTGTTCCGATCGACTCTAGGCTTGCCCTCAAGGTTTCACTGAGTTTTCCATGAAGTAGGATGGTTTGATTTTCTTGCATGAGTTTCAGTGCCAGTTCTGAATACTCTCCGCAGGTTTCGTACGCTGGAGCTTCCCCTGTCTGGGTGTAGTGCAGGAGAGGATTCCCAAGTTCAGGAAGCCCTAAAACTGTGAAATTTGTGGGGCGAACCCCAGAACGATATTGCTCAATGAGCATGGAAATCTCTTCCCGCATGACAGGTTCTATATGCAAAAAAGGAGATGTGGGAAACTCAGGACGTTCAAAAAGGACAGGGAAGCTTTCTGATTTTTCAATCGCTTCCGCTTGTGCTTTTGAAAGCTTTGCTAATTGCTCGGGCGAGAATCCCCCTGAAAGTAAAAAGGGCCGATCTTTTCGAATCTCTGCTGCCAAGAATCCGGGATGTTCAATCAGGCCATCGGGAGTTAACTCAGGGTGAGGGAATAACGTGTGAAAGTTGTAAGGGGTAATACGGATTGCCGAAGCAAGAACTGAGTCGTGTGGAAATCGTGCATAGCGTGGGGTCACTTTTGTGAGAGGCTCTGTTGAGCTTCCTGCCGTGGCCATGCTGGGTTCGGGGGTGGGGATGTGAACGTCTAATGGGCCATGAATTTGGAATCGCGATCGAAAATCCTCTCGAAATTGTTTCAGATTTCCCTCTTGTATCAAAACAATCAGCTGAATATCTGGGGGTAAGCATAAATCAGGGCTGATGCTTCGAATGCTGTCCAAGAGTGGATAGTAGGCAGAAACTCCCGTTGCTCTCAGTAATAAGTCTTCAGGGATAATCAACATTTTTGGTGTTGCTGTTGATTCTAAAAATTTTTTAAAAGGTGAATCGATCAAATAAAATTTTGGATCTTTAGAATCCGTGGGGTGTTTCGCAAACACTTTGAGTCTTAAGCTTTCTAACGACGGAGCGATAAATAAATGAGGCTGATCTGGATGTTGCAGGGCAGCTTGGGCTTGAAATATGCCTAACGCTACGGAAAGCGCCTCAGGGCTTTGGACTCTTAGACAGGCATTCTGAGGTTTATGTCTGCGGATAAAGGCCAGTTTCAAGAGCGGTGCATCAGGGGCGCTGGGGTCTTTGGTCCTGAGAGTGTAAGTTTTTTCGGTCGGATGAAGTTTTTCAAGAAAAGTTTGACGGACCCTTTGAGTGAGGTGAGTGAGAGATGTTCTCGAATTTTGCTGTGGTGGAGCGACTGAAAATGCGAGTGCCATCTCGACGCGAGGCTCTCTTCCAGGTCCGCCGGCCCCCGCCGGCCCCTCGCTTTCAAACGAGACTTTTTTAAGCGCTGCTTTAGGAGGAGAAACGCTGGTAGACAGGGGAGGAGTGGGGGTGCGAGTAGGAGTGGGTAAGGGAGCTGCTGTCGGCTCTACAAGGACTCGAGGTGCAATTTTTAATGTCGCCTCCACGCCTCCTAAATCAAAACAGAGGGCTTTCCTGTTATCAAATTGAATGAGCGAGAAGGCATGGAGCTCATTTTCAATGTAATAACTTCGAATTTTAGGAAACAGCATTCGGATCATCACTTCAAATAAAAAAGCCCGTTCACTGCATCGGCCTTTTTTCCCTTGAATGATGGCATTGAGATGATCAATGGGGTTTGCAAAATCAGAGGCAGAGGTTTTCGCATTTTTCGATGAAAATCCGGAAATCCAAGCCGCGACACTTTGAATTTTTTGAATCTCTGAGCTGAAACGTTGCCAGGTGATGGGGCGATTGAGCTGAATTTTTCCCTCACGGATGATAAAGCTGAGGTCGTCAAATATTCGTGAGCTTTTTGCGCTCAACGGTTTTGGTTGTTGAGGTTCTTCGGCTTGAATCAGCCATTCGAGCAGAGCGCTCTGAGCAATCGTGCTTTTAATTCCATATTGTCCCGTTCTTTCGTCTTGATACAGTGCGCAATGAGGGGGAAGCTTCATGGCAAGCATTCGGGCATGGGGTAAGTGAGGTAAATTATAAATCACGCCAGCGTTCAAAAAGGTTTCTAAACGACCTTGATATTGATTTTTGCGGGTGATTCGGGTGTTTTGATTCGTGATAACCATTGGAAAAGAGGCTTTAAATTCTATTTTTTTGAGACCCAATGTTTCTAAATTTTCTAAATTTTCGAGTTGATAAAAATGTTTCAAATAATGATGGGGTGGGATTTCTCTGCCTGCTCTGGCTACAAAAACGATTTGGCTTTGCAGAGGCCTGTCATCTTGAGGATTGAAATCGAGAGGATTCCTAATGAATTTATCAACGGAGGAAGTCCCCGGCATCTCTTCGGCATAACGGCAAAATTTCAAATCTGAAAAAGCCCTTCCGGAAACATTGATGCTACTGCGGACGCTCGACGCCATTTCGACTTTTTCCCGGTTCGTGCTTTCTATATGCGTTAAAAATGGAGAGAGGGGTATCATCGCTTTGAGTAACTCAGAGCTTTGAGGTCCGCCAACCCTGAACTCTCGAAGGCGAGTTGTTGTGAGAGAGATGTCACTGACGTCAAACCCTGAGAGTGAGACAGCTTCAGCCTGGCTTGGAAATTGACTGATTCGAGAATACTTGACCGGTCTTGAGGGAGGGCAGGTATCTGTGAGTCTTAACTCGATAAGTTGTGCGAGCACTTTCGGGGGGAGGTGGTGGAATATATCCGCGTCACAGGCTTGATCTGTTTTGAGCTCTAAAAATTCTAATGCAGGGAGATGCTCCAAAAACCCAAAAACTTTTTCCAATCTTGAACCCTTGACTACTTCGAAAGAAGCGCATCGTATTTCACTCAGCCTTTGAATGAAGGCGGGAGGAAGATAATCGCTATCACCCATGAAGGATAACATTGAGATACGGAATATTTTGTGATTGATCGGATGGTGAGAATCTGCTTCCAAGAGCATTGCTATCATTCTGGTGATGAATTCATCATCAATGATCAGGACTTCGTCAGCGGAAATATATTCAGTCGTTTCTTCGGGTCCGATATGTTTTTTGTGTGAGAGTTTTTCATAAATTTCGGCCTGCAGCGCAGCATCCCGAAGATCAATCGTTTGAAAGGGTGTTTCAAAAACAGAAGAGAGTTCCGTGAGATTGCCTTCCGAATCATAACCATAAGCTTGAAATCGTCGCAGATACTGTGTGAAAAAATCGAGGGCTATTTTTTGATCCTCTGTTAGGCCTTCAGCATGAAATAATCTGTCCGTTGCAAAAAATAAAACTTTAGGGTCTCCTCGTTTTTGTCGAAGATCCGTCAACTCATAGACCAAGGTTCCATCTGGTCTGAGCGTTGGAATTCCTCCCGAAGCAGGATCCGATGAGAAAGAAGAACCCGAGCTTTTCTTTCGGATGCAGTGAAAGAATCCAGTTTTATAAAGTAAGAAATTAGAAATCAGTGGTGTAATCATTTTTGTCATATTTATTCTTCTTTATTAATTATTAATATTTATTATGTGCTTTAAGGCTCATGCCCCCCAGAAAGCGTTATTGCTGCTTCTACTTTTCGGAGTAAAGCCATTAATTTTTTTAAATTTCCTCGATTTACTTGGGGTTGAAAGAGTAAATGGGTCCGTTGGTGGGCAATACTCCAGAGCAAGCTTTTCGGCTGATGCTCATCACTATCGCTATCACTCACTTCGAGCGTTTTTAAAGTCTGATAAAGCAAGTGTAATGCAGCGTGAGAGCCATGAGAGGCTGCAATGGCTTCAAATTTCTCCAGCCTTTGGGTCAGCTCTTCTTTTAATTTTTTTAAGGGGATGCTCCGCCCGCCCGTACCCGTGATGAGCTGCTCTAAATAATGATGTATCGCACTCTTATTGCCCTCAAAAGGGCGCTGTAAAGTTTCTAGAAGGGGAATGTCTGGCATATTTTCAGCCGGAATAATATTTGATGGATCCAAAGTGGTCCTAGAAGCCAATGCTTTGAATGAAGAATCAGGCAAAGCAAGGCTAAACGGTCTGAAAGCCAAAGACTCTGCAGGCCGATCCGTTTGTTCTCGTGTCATGAGGGTCTGGTATGCTTCTCTGGCGTTTTCGATGGCACTTAGAAAATCTCGAAAAGTCGAATGGTGTGTTTTTTGATGTTTTAAAAATGCTGTGACTAAGGCTTCAGAAATTTCGGTTGATATTCCTTTGGATTGACAGAGTAACATGAGCTCTTCAGGGGGATATTCAGACAAATGAAATTGCACGGCATGCTGTAACAACTCAGGAGATAACTTTGCCCGCCCTGAAAAACTAATCGGATTTTGAGTGCCGATGATTCTGAGCTGTGGCTCAGACCTGACGAGCGCCTCGATGGCTTCTAATTGATCTTTTCTCAAGGTATTTAATTCATCAATAAAGATGATTTTTCCGGTGCGGTTTGCCTCAGCAATTTCGCGAATTAAATTTTCGCTGGGCGATAAAATGATGAGGGCTCCAGAGTCTTCTAAAGGCTTTAAATATGATCGAAGCACCGCACTTTTCCCTATCCCGGACGGGCCCTCGACCAAAAATAACGGATGATCAGCCGTGTCTTCTTTTGCACTCAGCCATTGGCTGACGACGGCGATCAATTTTCGTCGGGATTCGGTTAAGAAAATATCTGTGCCTGTGAATGCGGCATCTTGAGCCAGACGAATTTCCTCTGAAATAAAGAGGATGGTAGGGTCGATCATGATAGTCGTGGTCGACGCAAGCGGTTCGAGTCTTTCATAGGCATTGAACGCTTGCGCATATTTTTTGATGACGGAGGGGATAAAACTTCCTGAAATTTTAATGGTTTGAAGCACCTCTCCTGATACGGGATCTCGAAGATTTTTTAATCTGCCGTGAATCAACACTTGGCCGGAAAAAGACGAAAGGACCAGATCTCGGAATATTCTTCGAGAGTCGGGATTCATTAAGTCAAAGGCAGAAATATGTAGGGTAGATTCGCGGCCTGAAGACCAAGATTCTAATCTTTCTTCCCAAGGTCTGAGATCGAGTGGCGTGAGTTTTTCGCCCTCACGAATCGAGCAGAAGGGATTAATTTCCAGAGGCTTTAGGCGAGAAACATGATAAGCCGGGGTTTGTGGAGGCGCATAACGGTCTTTTGCCAGAATAATCAGGCGAGAGCCTTCTCCAATAGGGATCTCTTGCCCGGCGAGGAAGAGGGTTCCTGTTCCAATTGAAGTGAGAATTGCCTTCAAGTTTTCGCTGAGCTTTCCATGTAGCAAAATGGTTTGATTTTTTTGACGCAGTTTGAAAACGAGTTCCGAATATTCTCCCAGGGTTTCATATTCTAGAGCTTCTCCCGAGGCTCGATCATCAAGGGGTCGTTGAGTAAATTGCATCAGCGGGTTGCCG
>JACCDV011298307.1_pt1 | contig 10327 bp, 10 predicted proteins | sample 7446131 | NCBI WGS metagenome assembly JACCDV01 (sample SAMN15323448, study PRJNA562643) | freshwater metagenome | isolation source: river surface water | place: USA:Blue River Watershed | collected 2017-08-17
GCCAGTTATTTAGATAATTTAAATTATTTGGCCCATAACACTTGGCGATATATATGGATGAATCCATGTAAATATTCGGATTATATGGCGTCCCCGTCGATTCTACATCACGATCACCCGTTTCGCACGAGACAGGAATTTCAATCATACAATAGCGGCATATTTTTAAAGTTGTATAACTATCCAAGTTTAAAATCGAATTGCAATTGGGGCATTTATTGGATTCCATATATATTTATATATTATCATATATAATTAAAATATTAATTGTGCGCGAATTAAATGCTCATTGCGATTTAACATTTGCACAAATTGATCTAGATTACTATCACCATTTTTAATTAGGCGTAAAAACATAATATGTAATTGTAAACGATCATTATCGACCCATGCTTGATAAAATTTTTTATTTAAAGACGTATCAGTGTTTTCACAATCAAGCGCATTCCAATTTTCAAGGATAAAAGTATAGCGATCCATTGTATGTCCCACCAATTTCAGGTGTTGGTATAGTTTTTTTATCCGCTGTAACGAAGTGATCATCATTTGACATATAAACGTATAATCTGAATCTGTTATCATGCCAATTTTACGCATTTGAGCGAATCCTATAATTGGTTCACCTAGAGCCCCGAGTTCGTTATAACCGGATTTTTGGATCCAACGGACAATGGGTTGAAAAATGCTTGGTTCGACGGCGCGAATTTGGTTATTTTGAATAGTTAATTTAGTCCCATCTGGCATAAATTGATATATTGCAATTGTAAATGCAGTGGCAATGGGGTCGTATAAATCTACTTGGACGGGTTGATTGAAGAAATAGTCATGTAGACTATATAGGGTTTTGGACATACTAATTATAATACAAGATTCAAGATTCGCATTCATCTATTTTATTCACCCCCTCGAGGAATCATAGTTTCAAATTTAACTATACCGAGACGTTTATATATTCCCGCACGGTAATCATACCATTTACGGAAATATGGTGATTTATGATCTACGAAATCGATAATTAATAGGGGATTCTGAACAATACCCCGCCCAATACGTCCACAAGCTTGTACCATTTCACGATGAGGTAGTGCTAATATAAGCGTGTCTAGTGTGGGGATATTCATCCCAACGCTTGCGCTTTGAACCGTTGCTACAATAATTTTACACGCAAATGCAATATCACGATCTTTTTTATTCGAACCACCCATGTATCTACCAATTTTAATGGGCGTCGCCAAGACGCCGTCGTGTTCTAAATAATTTGCCAATAGATTGACATGTTCGCGGCGAGAACTCAGAATTAACACATGACGTGATGGATCTTTTACCATTAACTGACGGATAGTTTGTAATATACAAATCGTACGTGCATCGTCATTCATCAACATGTTATACATCTTGTTTACTTCTGGTCCGCCCTTGAAATTAAATTGATCTTTCCATTCATTGGGAGTGGTATATCGTATGGTTCTGCATAAAACTTGTGAATATTTCTTCCGATCAGCCTCGTCATAATTACCCCCCAGCTTCGTCTTGAGAATATATTCGCCTAGAAATAGTTCAAACATTTTATGACATCCGTCTTTACGCTTGGGTGTTGCACTCATACCCAATACATACTTGGGTTCAATAATATTGTCGCGAAATGTGCGACTAAACTCGGAACTACCAAATATATCAACCTCGTCAAATACGGCAAATCCTATATCAGCCATATGCATTTGTAAACACTGTTCGGGGGTTAGGCGAATCAAACTATGAACCATGGCAATAATAACATCATAATCGCTACAATCGGGTAAATTTGATGTCCCTTGAATCACGCCGATTTTAACACCCGGAACGAACCGAACGAGAGATTGATACATTTGATCCACTAAATTTTCGCGATGCACGATAAAGATTGTTTTACATTTTAAATGGCACATGATTGCAATTGATAGTGGCGTCTTACCAAATCCACATGGTAACTGCAATATACCACCTCCATAATTTGATAAATGGTGTATAGCCCGCATATATGGTTCTCGTTGATTTTCGCGCAATTGGCCGTCAAAATTGACATTTATGGTCGGAAATGGGTGCGGATGAGTATCGGGATGTGGTGGATCATCATAGAACCGCGGTACGAGTAATTCTTCAGGTGTATCTAATTGTTCCTTGTATAAAATAAAAGGAGCAACATCATTAAAACAATAACGTTTATCTACACGTGGGGTCACAAGTAACGAGGTCTTGATGGTTTCATCGGCTGTATATGGTATCCAATTCATGTTTTATTGGGATCATATATCGTGGAGCTCAAATTAGCATTCTGCTACAAAATCACAGTTTTTATTAAAGAACCTGGAGATACGATATTGTCTAATTTCCTGAAAGGACGGCAATTTCATTATATTGTTCATCCCATCTATAATGGGTTCTATAGAATATGCATTTGTGGCACAATTAGGCCGGAACGGAATATCAGCCGAGCAATTATAACAATAAATAGTATGATCCCAATCTGGGTGTTCTTCTGAAATATTATGCGATTCGTGATAATGTCTTGTGGGAATAAATAATTCTCCATTGGTCATGCGATTGTGGCGATATGCAAACGGATGATATTCGACATCACCTCGTTTCAAAACACAAATAACAAATGAAAATGAATCGTTATAATGATCTTTTAGATATGAAATTACATTGAAACTCACTGAATATGTTTGTTTAAATGGATTGGTTAATAGTTGATCTAAAGACGACGGCGAGGGTGCAATAGATGCCTTGTAGGATCCTACATCGACTGGCGCTGATATATCATCATCCGTACAATTCCGAGATCTAGTAAAACCGTCACTCGATCTTGCTTTTTTTACGGGAAAAATTGCCCGTAAATCATCAAAAATGGATGCATACCTAGTCATGTCTAGAAATTGTACATCTCCGCGCGGAACAGGTAAAATCATTGTACCGTGTGCTTGCATATCTACATGGTTGTTATAAACAGTTAATTGGGCCTTGCCATCCAACGGCGCTATAAAAATATTAGTCCGATTGACGTTTCTTACCGAGCCAGAAATAATACACATATTCATGTTATATCAAACATCCGCATCTCCTTCAAATGTGCGATTAAATACATCTAAATCATCTGGGACACCCAAAGACCACATGCGTTTTACGTGATGTGTCTTGAATACTAACCCTTGCTTAATTCCATAATTAAACACGGGACATACATAAAATTCACCACGTACCCGATCATCGGCCTGTATCATATCATTCGCACACCTAACAAATTCACACCCCTTGTTCCAAAAATATATACCAGTTGTCGCAATATTGGAAATCACTTCTTTTTCAGCAACCCGAATTACATTACCATGGTCATCCACTTGTGCAAATGACCATTTGGCATCATCTGGCTTTGGTGTAAATGTGGATATTACACCACCTCCATTGGGCATATGACGAATTGAACGACACATATTATAAAATTCATCCGAATCCCATTCAACGTATTGATCCGAATTTACGATTAATAGTGGCGTTTCATTATTGATGATATCACGAGCCAGTAAAATAGAACAAGCTGCGCCTTGTGTTGTCTTGTCGACGCCAATAACGGTTACTGGGCTTTTGACAACATTTTCCAAAATCGACACCAGATGATAAGATTGAATATGCTCATTTTTGGCAATAAATATAAAATTTGCATCTAGATTTAAATTATCCAATACGACTTCAATCATACGCATATTCTTTTTCGCTACATGAATAAATGGTTTCGGATCCGTATACCCAGCCATTTTAAAACGACTACCATCGCCCGACATGGGAATTACACAATTGATTCGAAGTTTGGTTCGCATATCTTTATGATTAGAATATTTTGTCAAAATATTACGCGGATGGACATCTAAACTATCAATCACCTTGTAAACATATGCACCGGAATTATACGCGGCGGTCAATCCAACTTTAGAATCCTCTACTATAATGGTGGACATTGGAGTCGATTGTAAACGTTGCATGGCGGTAAGATATATTTCACTATTAGGTTTTGGGCATGTTACATCTTCATTGGACAGTATAATGTCAAATATATTGTCCGGATCATGAAATCCAATTGCTCGCAATAATGAATAAACTGTATCTCGAATGCAATTTGATGCAACTGCCAGTTTTTTAATTTTAAACAAGGAACGTAAACATTTTACTTTATTCACCAATTGTTTATCTTCCTTGATATATTTTGCAATATGGTTCATCGTTAATTCTTGTTTACGTCGCCATATGTCATCATGATATTCCGCCGGGATATTCATCTTGAGTAATTTACTTCGGGTCGATAGGCCATTATACTTGGTTAAATGATCATAATAACTTATATGCCATTTTTCACCAAGAGCATCGTTCAGTGCGTGATAATGTAAATCACACGAGTCTACCAATACCCCATCCAGGTCAAAAATAATTGTATTTATTTTGCGTATGGCATATATAAACTTGGTGGTATCAATTGGCATCAAGTTAAAATGGGATGTTTTACCTGGTTTATTTATATAAACACGCGAATATGTATTACATGCCAATATATATTTATTCCCCAACTGTAATAATCGCGACCAAATTATATCTTCAGAATCTCCCCAACATAAATGTTCTGGTAATGGATTATCAACCATGACCTGTTTACGTGCAACCCAATAGGTTCCATTAATATATTGTAATTCCATTATATTGACATGATATGGTAATAATAAATTTGATTTCAATATCAGCCCATGTTCATTTAATAATGGTCTATGCGGGTCTATGACCCAATCCCTAAAACGTGTTCCATCTATGTTGATAATAGGATTTAATAATATATCCCATGTTTGTTTTTCATCGATATATTTAATTAAACCTTGATACCACATCTGATCAAAGTTGATATAATCATGTGTATAAACGATTATATCGTATTTTGCGTATTTGGTGATTAAATTCTTTTTACGTGTGATCCACATTGGTTTCTCCTGTTCATTAAATGGGTAATGTTCTATGACTTGATGATCAAAATGACACTGTTCTCCACCGATGATTATAATTTGGACGCAGGATAGTGGTATATCCATTGTCAATATACTATTTACTTGGGCGATTAAATAGTCATTTTTTGAAATATCTCCACATGTAATGATGCCAAACGTAATTCCATGTGGTGTAGTCATGTATATATTTAAATATAACACATATATTGACATTGAGCACATTTTTATGCTGTGACAAACGTAGCTTGTTTATTTACCATTCATTCACACAATCAACCCAATCAAAAAACATACCAATAAGCCCTAATTACAAAAAATAAACAAACTACCATTGTAACCAATGTGAACAACTCTTCCTCGAATTTCATCTGACAGTATATGTTTGTCATTTTATTTATTATCCATCATATTTATTTTTTTAATTAGATGTTGTTGATATATTCAATATCAATTATAATGGACAAGTGAGTCAGTATTGACTCGCCTAAGCTATATAATGACTGACTGTGAATACTTATTCATGACTGATTTTATATTGACTTTGATAAATTTTTATTTATATGATAATTAAATAACAAATACTTAAATAACATACAACAAAAAGATGAGGGCAAACGAATGTTATCTGTGTAAAGTGAACAGAGAAGATTACAATGAACTTGTTAATCTCGATGACGTGCCTCTTAAAGGCATTGCCGATGCGACCGAGATAATTGCCCAAAAATTGATGCAGTTTAGACACGCAGATGTGACCAATCTCAGCAAACTTATTGCATCATATTTAGATCCAAATGATTATAATTTAATCAAATACAATAGTGATATTCCTAATATCGCAGATATATTACACGATTCCGACACATATTCAAGTGGTGATGGTATGTTTGTAAATCACAGTGGTATATTGAATATCAATTTGGAATATAAGTGTAACTGTCGGTTGTTGAGCAGTTCGATCAATATATTACCACGTGGCAGTTATATCGGACGTATATATGTTGATTCGGAAGGAAATATCATTATTGATACATTCACACACATTACATTGCCAAAAAAACGGCTTGCAGTTATGGCTTCTACAAATGGAGTTGTGTGTGTCCCGGCAAAAATACTGCGGTGGCGGCGGCGATAACGTGGGATGTGGTGGGGATGTGTTATAAACATAAAAAGTACGTTTTTATTTGACTTCCAATTGTTTTAACGTACGTTTGATGGCACTATCTATTGTAATGACACTATTTCGTGATAATTCACGCCGTAATAGACGAATGACTGGTGGATCACCCCATTTTTTAAATGATGCTTTATTATCATTTGCAATACGATTAAGATATACCAATTCACTAATTTTATGTTTGAATACTCCAAAACGACTCGTCAATGTAATTATATCATTTTCTGGACAAAAACGTTTTGCCGACAAGTCATAAGAATGATCATCCATGATATGGTATAAATTTGTTTGGAAAAGTTCGGATTGTTTTTCATCCCATCTATCATCTACTGCGCGATCAAAATCAATTAATAATAATTTATATGGGGAATATTTGTTTAACATATTCAACATCTTTTCAAGATCAAATATACCATTGTTATAATTTATGTTAATTACATCCATGACAGAATTGATACTTTGAATGATTTTAGAAATGTGACTTGGGTCAAATTTGCATTTTAATAATATATTATCAAGATGAATATCATTGTGAACAATTTTAAAATGATGCAGACCCATTAAAACAAATAAACATTGTAGATATAAAAAAAGTGTAATAATATATTTATGTTCTTTAGTTATTTGATCAGATTGATTTACACTTGTCAAATACGTATTTAATGTTTGTTCTCCACCATATACTTGTTTTAATATGCATGTATTGTGATTATAATGAGAATCGGTCGTAAATGTTGTAATAATCCCACTTAATAATGTTTTATTTGTCTTGTTTAATTTACGCAATGATTCTATATATAAACAAATATCAATTTCTGTTTTAACCATTGAAAAATATGCCATATCAATTTCACTTGGATTATCTGGTAATATAATTTCTTTTTTGATAAAATCGCGGTGAAACGAATACGTAGGGGGTTGTTTATATATATTAATTCTTAATTTTGTATTTGGTTCTTTATCTAATTTAATTTGTGTAGTCAAAGATGCATGCACATCGCCACTATCATTACTACTACTAGAGCTATCTTTATTGTATGTATTAAAACGTTTGATGGGTGTAGGTGTTTGTGTCGTTGTTTGAAATCCATGCCGTGAGCGTTTATTGGGGGTCGTCATAATATTTAATTATAAATAAATGATGGATTTCGCAAATGTTTCAACTTGGATAATACTTTTTTTCTAGAATATGAAATCGGATATTTGAACAACATTTTCTTGTTTGACGAACGACGATCATACCAATCATACGACTTCTCATTGTGATCAATATCATAAACTGTCAAATCTGCAAATTCATGATGATATTTGCGCAATTGTGTTTTGATATGTGTACCATGCCGCATTTATATTATTAAAATCATATTTATTTTATATTATATCATTATATGACATCTATAAAATTTCTCATTGATAATCGCGAACAACATTTAATGGCCAATTTACGGGACAAGTCGCCAGATTTTTATTATGAATGTGCCAATTTGATATTAGGTGATATTCAAGTAATTATAAATGATAAATTGTCATACGTGATTGAACGTAAAACATATACTGATTTATTGGCATCTATTACAGACGGCCGTTATCGTGATCAGGCGATGCGTCTATCTAATTTATCGTCTGATATCAGGGTTATTATTTTGATCGAGGGTGATATTGCGCATCACAATTTAAATAATACAGTCATTTCATGTTTTGCCACATTTACGTGTTTAGGGTTATCTATTATTCCCACTTCTGATTTAACTGCAACTTGTTATTTTTTACAAAATCTCGACGTAAAATTACGTAGTGATAAACCTGAATATCACCGGAGTGGTGGGGATATATCGTCATGTGCGGGGAAAAATCGTGTATGCATCAAAGATGTAGCTGATACATACAAGGTTATTTTACAATCTATTCCGAAATTATCTAGGGGGGTGATTTCGAGTATTATGGCAAAGTATCCGACATTGTTTTCGTTGAAGCAAGTGTCTGTAGAAGATCTTGTAAAAATAAAACAAGTGGGGAAAACTACGGCTGAAAAGATTGTAGCTATTATAAAGGAGATATATAATGAAACGACATATAATGAAACGATCTAATAAATTTTATATATTCTAGTATAATGAGTGCCGATGAGGTTGTTAAAGCAGATGCAGATACCGTTGTCAAGGCGGTAGTAGATACAGTTGTCAAGGCAGACGAGGTGAGTGTAAATGTCGTATTAAACGACAAACAACGTATTCAATCATTAACATCGTGTTTAGTGAATATTAATACACAATTACAACTTGAATTAAGTATGTCTACTATGCATTTATTTCAATTAACTACGTTATTATGTAAATATGTTGATCAATTAGATTATTTATTATTTCACCGATCGTCTAAATATGTGGGATTATTATCGGATGGATATCAGACGGGTGAATATTCGGATATATTATTTTTAATTAGTACTTGGTGTATGGAAATATTGTTAAAATCTAAAACTGCTGATTTACAATTAGATCCCACACCTGATACAATTAGTAAAATTGCTCGTGCTGTTATGATTCAGATGGTGCTGTCGGTTGACAATTTATTAAGATTAGGTGAAGAAGATAAAAAAAGTGTGTTGATAGTCATTGGTATGAATGAAATTTTGAATGATTCAACCTTGTTACTATTTCCCCTCATCCAATCTATCACCGATAGTTTACAGGCATGTTGTATGTCGCGTATAAAACCAAACGTACGGAAAAATGCAAATGCATATAAAACATCAAGTCAATTTTTAGTCAAGCATCATCGTCATTAATTTAACATGTGCCTGCGGCTACGTGTAATATAACATGTGCCTGCGGCTACGTGTAATAGGTCCGTTATAACCCGGATGTGTTGGTTGTTGTGCGGGTGGCGGCGAATCGGCTGATTGGGTTGGTTGTTGTGCGGGTGGCGGCGAATCGGCTGATTGGGTTGGTTGTTGTGCGGGTGGCGGCGAATCGGTTGATTGAGGGTTATACACATATGACTCGTGTGGTTGCTGGTAATCCAAGATGAAATATTCGTCATCACGTCGTGATAATAAATGTTTCATCTTGATAATCCTTGCGAGAAACAAATCATTGCGTTTTGTTATGAAAATATCATAAAATATGTTGCATGATTGACGACACCACGGGCACTTGTCGTGTTCCATTTGAATTGCACAATTATAATGAATACGATGACCGCATGGGAGTATATGCAATTCTTCGTCACCCTTGATTGAACAGAAACACTCGTTATCAAATGTCATTCTTATCTATAACAAATCATATTTTTTATTTATTTCACATAATAATCCACTCGTCCCCCAAACAAAACAATCCCATCAATTTGTAAATAGTAAGCTTATCAATCTTTTTTAAACTTTTGTAACTATATTTGGTCAAAAAAGTCATTTTCCGTTTGAGAAAAATTGACGGAATATTTCGCAACCTTATGACCATACTTCTCCCAAAATTCAATAGGAAGTGATGGGTTCAGGCACAAAGAATTCCAATTAACTCGGTCAATATACTTTTCCCAAAATTCAACTGGAAGTGATTGGTCAGAGCACAACCAATACCAATTAACTTGATCAATATACTTTTCCCAAAATTCAACTGGGAGTGATTTGTTACAGCATAAAGCGCTCCAATAATGAACCCGGTCAATATGCTTCTCCCAAAATTCAACCGGAAGCGATGGGTTAGAGCACAAAGAATCCCAAACAATTCGGCGAATATGCTTCTCCCAAAATTCAACTGGAAGCGATTCGTTTCGGCACAAAGAATCCCAATCAATTCGGCGAATATGCTTCTCCCAAAATTCAACTGGAAGCGATTCGTTTAGGCACAAAGAACCAAAATCAACACGGTCAATATATTTCTCCCAAAATTCAACGGGAAATGAATGGTAACGACACAACGCACCCCAGTTGTTAACCTGATCAATATGCTTCTCCCAAAATTCAACAGGAATTGATAAGTTCCAGCATAACGCACCCCACTCAACCCGGTCAATATACTTCTCCCAAAATTCAACAGGAAGCGAATTGTTACGGCATAACGCACCCCACTCAACACGGTCAATATACTTCTCCCAAAATTCAACAGGAAGTGATGGGTTCTCGCACAAA